>ERZ773013.1763-NODE-1763-length-12463-cov-5.228159_pt1 | contig 12463 bp, 7 predicted proteins | sample MGYA00511670_ERZ773013 | MGnify/ENA primary metagenome ERZ773013 (study PRJEB29015, sample SAMEA2738120) | human oral metagenome | biome: human oral; feature: human-associated habitat; material: saliva | place: China | collected 2257 ...
ACGGAATATTCTTTTGAGGATACTATTGCAGATGAGAATTACGACTTGGAAAAAATCGTTGAAACCAAGATGCTTATCGACAGAGTTAGAGAAGCGATTGACTCATTAAACGATGAGGAAAGGGAAGTCATAGAAAGACTTTACTATCAGGATGAGTCTCTTCGCTCGATAGCAACTTCAAAAAAAATATCAGCACCGGCTTTGCTTAAACGAAGAAATAAGATTTTGAAAAAGTTAAAGGAACTGCTAAATGATTTAATGTAAAGTAGTATCATAGCAGGCGGTGTCAAATCCGCCTGCTAACCTTTATATTTGAGGGTTATATTTTGTGCATTGTTAAACATACTTCAGATAGGGTATGATTAGATAAGAAAATACAAATTAGAGGTGGTATATTTGAAATTAAAAAATTATTTGTTCGACTTATATCCTGAATATCTACTTGGGTTTAATTTAGAGACAAGAAAAGATCCTGATCAGTGTAGCAAGCAACTTTATGATGATATAGAGAAGATTTTCTTTAGTAAAGAAAAGTTGGAGAGCCTTAAACTTAACTCAATTGAAAATAAGTGCCAAAATTTTAAAAGTGGAGATTTCTATACATTATTTATTGATGATGGTAAGTATCTATTGTCATCAGATTATATAGGAGCTTCTGTTTATTGGGCAAAACAAGCAGGATTAGCTGATGAAGATATTGTTGAATACTTAATGATTTCCAGAACCATTGGTGGTCATATGGTATTTCCAAGAGGTCAGGGAACAACAGTAAATCAAGCGAGAGGTGGAAAAAATTCATATTATGATAGATTTGATTTAACACTTCTTGCAATAAAAAAATGGTATTTAAACGATAATTCAAAGATAAATTATGCGATTGAAAATTACAGCGATTGGTTTGCTTTATTTGGAAGTTTTGATAAGTTTATATCATTTTTTAGGTTAGAGGGTTTTATATATGATGAGTCTATAATTGATTTGGTCAGTTCGGATTTGGAAAAAGGATTGATAATTCCGTTAAAGAGAGAAGAGATATATATTCCAAGTCAAAAAGAGGAATATAAAAGATATTTCAATAATAGCAATAAAATTATTAAAGACAGAACAGAGAAACTCAATTTAATATAATTAAGAGCCAGTATATTTGCAAGCATCTACTTGAAACAAAGTAGGTGCTTTTTTTATTTTTCCAAAAATTTCTCGTAAAGGTGGTTAACACCAAGGTCGAATTTTCACTGTACATAGTGAGAGGGTAATTTGCTTCTTTCGTGATAGAGAAATCTCTATCCCAAAACTTAAAAGCAACTCTCATAGCGAAAGCTATTTGTTCTTTGACAACTGAATAGACCAAGGTAGGACTTTATCTACTTGCTGAGAATTATGACCTACGCCAAGACTTTTCTGCTGATGAAAATCGGTTCAAATGAATACCGGAGCTAACCGAGGATAGAAGAAAACGAGCGATAGATAGGAATACATAAAAGATAAGTGTGGCAACTTATTTCGATGATGTAAGTGGTGATAATGATACTTCAATAGTTTAAGCTGCCTCGTCTGGAATAGGGGGCGGAGGTGAGATTCCTATGTAGCAGCCAATGCACCTACCAATGTCATAAAACTTATATTTGATAAAATGCGAGGTTATGATCATGAAAAATGAAAACAAGAAAAATGAAGATAAAAAGCAAATAGAGAAAAATTATGAGAAGAAGGTAACCTACTCAAGCAGCAAGAGCGAAAAGCTTGATTTGCTGGATATTATTGAAATGCACCTTTTAAGGTCGGTCATAAAACTATAGGGCTGACATAAAAATCCGGGTGCGGTACAATATAAGCGGTAGAAGCAATCTTCCTAAATGACTATTTGCCAAAATAAAATTTTAGGAGGGTTCTTATGAACAATAATATCGCTTGTATGTACCTTCGTCTTTCAAGAGAGGACGGAGATTCTTCAGAAAGCAATTCTATTTCAAATCAAAGACAAATCATCAAGTCTTACGCTAAGGAAAACGGCATTACCATATCGAATGAGTATGCAGATGACGGCTTTAGCGGTTCTAATTTTGACAGACCGAACTTCAAGAATATGATTGAAGACTTGAACGCGGGCAAGTTTAGGATAATCATCGTAAAAGACTTATCCCGTTTCGGCAGAGATTATATCGAGTCCGGCAAATACTTACAAAAGATATTTCCCGAAAAAGGTATACGCTTTATTTCCGTAAATGATAATTACGACAGCGAGAATGCTGATGTAAGTGATACCCACCTGATACTTCCTATTAGAAACTTTATCAACGACAGTTACTGCCGTGATATTTCTATGAAAGTAAAATCATCTAAGGAAGTCAAAAGGAAAAATGGAGAATTTATCGGTTCTTTCGCTCCATTCGGTTATAAGAAAGACAGTAAGAATAAGCATAAGCTTGTGGTTGACACAGAGGTTTCTCATATTGTCAGCCGTATTTTTGATATGAAAATTGAGGGATATTCCTCAAAAGCAATCGCTGATTTTCTAAACAGCATAGGTACGGTTACTCCGTCAAGGCATAAGGAAAATAAGGGCGATAACTTTAATACGGGCTTTATCGTAAAAGATGCCAAGTGGGATGCCAAGATGGTCAACAGGGTCATCACCAATAAGGTATATATTGGTGTTTTAGAACAAGGCAAGACGGCAAAGCTCAATTACAAATCCAAAAGAGAAGTCGATGTAGCAAAGGATGATTGGATCACAATAGAAAATGCTCACGAAAGCATTGTTTCAAAATCCGTATTTGCACTGGCAAATAAGATGCTGCTTCGTGATGTAAAAGCTTCAAAAGAAAATCCGAGCATTCTGTCTGGAATGCTTTACTGTAAAGATTGTGGCAGCCCGATGATTAGACGAAAGGTCAAGTCAAAAGACGGCTACAACATCTTTTATATATGTTCCGAATATAACATCAAGGGCGAATGCACAAGGCACAGCATTAAAGAAGATTATGTAATAGGTGCTACCATTCACGCTCTTAATGATTATCTTTCAAAATATAATGAGCTTCTTAAAAAGGTAAGTAAGATTGATGTTTCTAAGCTCACAATCAAGGCTGATTTTGACTCCTTAAATGCGGAAAAGAAAAAGTATGAAAGGCTTAGAGGCTCTCTTTATATGGACCTGGAAGAAGAACTTATTACCACAGAAGAATTTGAGAGATTTAGAAAAAACTATCTTCTAAAGATTAGGGAGATTGAGAAACAGATTATTACAAAACAAAAAACGATAGAAGAGTTAACAGAAAAAATCAAAGATAAGGGTAGTTTTGTTTCCGATATTATTCCTAATGTAGAAGATGGTACGCTGAATAGATTATCCTTAGTATCTTTCATTGACCGCATAGAGATTGGCGAAGATAACGCCATAAACTTTGTCTTCAATAATATGGAGACAGTAAATCTAATGCAGGCAATTTTGGACAGTGAAAAATGCGAGTGTAAGGCTTCAGATGAAAATAAGGTGAGAGTATTTACCATAGGCAGAGCTTATGGAGAAACCTTAGAAATGAATATGCCGAAACTTGCGGTGGGAGGTGTTTGCTGATGGCAAGGACTTCCAAAAGATATGTTCAAAAAGCTGAGGATAGCACTGAAAAGATATTCTACAAAGCAGGTATTTACACAAGGCTGTCATCTGAAAGAAAAGAAGAGTGGAGGGAGAAATCTTCTTCCATTGAAACACAGGTTCTTTGTTGTAAAGAATATGCCATAAAAGAAAACATTAAGGTATTAAACACATACACGGATTACGAATACAGCGGAACAAATTTTGAAAGACCTCAGTTTCAGGAGATGATGCAGGATATTAAGGATAGAAAGATAAACTGCATTATCATAAGAGACTTATCAAGACTTGGCAGAGAATATCTTGAAATGGGAAGACTGATTGATAAAGTATTTCCGTTTTTAGGTGTTAGATTTATCTCGGTTAATGACAAGGTGGATACCGTAAAGGACTTGGACTCTAAAAAGTCATTTGAGGTAACGCTTAAAAATATCGTCAACGATATGTATGCCAAAGATATTTCCGTCAAGATAAAAACAAGTAAGCATAACAGGGCAAAAAACGGATATTTTATCGGTACTGTTCCGCCTTATGGATACAAGGTTGTAAAGCTGAAAGAGGGACAGAAATTAGAGGTAGATGAAAAAGTTCGCTTTATAGTAGAAGAGATGTTTCGTTTAACGCTTGAGGGAAAAAGCCAATATGAAGTTGCAAAATACCTTAATAAAAAAGGCTATGCTACAGGGATGGTTTACTACAAGACCGGAAGAGTTTACAGGCTTGAGGGAGAACCACAGTGGCATAAGTCTACTATTTCTAAAATCCTCACAAATAGAGCCTATACCGGCACATTGGTGCAGGGGAGAAGGCAGCAAAATCTTGCAAAGGGTGTAAAACAGCATTTCGTAGAGGAAAACGAGCAGATAATATTTGAAAATGCTCACGAGCCTATTATCTCAAAAGAAGATTTTGAAAAAGTGCTTGAGGGTAGAAAACAAAGACTTGAAAATCATCCTTTCGCTGCTAAAATGCACGACTTTGAAAGAGATTACGAGAATAGATATAAGGGCTTGGTTTTCAACGATAACACAGGCAAAGAGCTTTTCAGAAGAACAAGAATATATGGTAAAAATCAGGACAGGCTTTACTATTCTTTTCAAAATGACACATCTACGGGAACACTTGAAAAAGAAAAAAGTGTCTTTGTCATGGAAAGGGATTTAGATAAGGCAATATCGGATAAGGTATCCGAGTTTATTACCAAAGCTACAAGTAAGAAAAAGTTTATTGAAAGAGTGTCTTTGAGGTTTGATGAGGGACTATCCCTTGCCATAAAACATATTGATAAACTGAAAGATAAGGTGCTGAAAGAAGATCTGCTCATTCAAAAGGCATATGAGGAATATAGCCTCGGAAAGATTGACAGGGAGCTTTATTCACTGAAAAGAGAAATTGCTCTAAGTCATATAGCCACGATTAACAATGAAGTAATCGCTCTTGAGAATAAGGCAAAGGAGCTTGAAAAGGAAAAAAGAAAATCACTCAAATGGATAAGGGATGTATTCTCGGCAAAGGGAATTGAAAAGCTTTCGGGCGATTTAATTCACAGCCTAGTAGAAAAGATAATCGTTTATGCCAATCACAACTTTGAGGTGGTTTTCAAATTTAATATGGATATGCTGATGGGAGGTGCAGAAAATGAGTAAGATCGCCCTTTATATCAGACTTTCCGTAGAGGATCAGATGAAAAAAGACGAGAGCGAAAGCATCATAAATCAAAGGCAATATCTGAATGACTATCTCGATAAAAATGAGGAGTTTAAGTCTTTTCAAAGGGAAGAATATATTGATGACGGCTATACCGGAACAAACGAAAAGCGTCCTTCTTTTCAAAGAATGCTTGAGGAAGTAAAGTCCGGAAAAGTTAACGCAATCATTGTAAAAGACCTATCAAGGTTTATGAGAGACTATATCGCCCTTGGAGATTACCTTGAAAATATCTTCCCGTTTCTAGGTATCAGATTTATAGCCATTAATGACGGCTATGACAGTGCCAAAGAAAAAGGAAATGGAACAGACCTTGATATTCAGTTTAAGGGACTGCTTTATGACTTCTATACAAAGGATATTTCGCATAAGATTAAGTCGGTTTCAACGGAACTAAAAAAGCAAGGAAAATTCCTTGCCTGGAGTCCGCCACTTGGTTACATGAAAGATCCGGCTGATAAGCACAATATCATCATTGACGAAAAAACTGCTTGGATAGTCAGAAAAGTATTCGACTTAGCTTTAAGCGGAATGGCTACCAGAGAAATTGCAGCCGTAATGAATGCAGAGAATATTCCAACACCGAATGAGCGTAAAAAAGAGCTTACCAATATGGACTACGAGTATAACATCGTATCTTCTGAAACCAGAAAAAATCCTACTTGGACAAACGGAACGGTAACGGATATGCTCTCAAACGAAAATTATACAGGCACTTATGTCTTCAATATGCAAGAGAAATCGGTGTTGACACCTGGAAGCTTCAAATTTCATCCAAAGGAAGAATGGGGCAGGGTGTATAACCACCATGAAGCGATTATCTCTCAGGAAGAATTCGATAAGGTTCAAGCCATAAAAGAAAGCAGACGCTTTATTAAAGGTAAGAACACCGATTATCCCTGGAGACAGCATTCGCCACTTCAAGGATTTGCTAAATGCCCTACTTGTAACCACATCTTGGGATTTGTTCAGTCAAAAAGACCGAGACTTGATGGAAGTGTAAGAGTACACAAGTATTTTCATTGCAGAATTTGTAAATGCAACAATGTTGAACATAAGAACTCAAGAGCTGAAAAGCTTGAGGAACAGGTTTTAGCTCTTATCAAAGAAAAATATGGCGAGGTTGAACCTGAGCAAAAGGATAGGGCAAGCATTAAAGATTTGGAAAAGCAAATCGCAAGACTTGAAGCTAAAAAGACTTCAGACTTTGAAAAATACAAACTCGGTAAGATAACGAAGCTCAAATTCATAGAAAGTAAAAAGAGCATCGACAAAGAACTTGAAAGCTTATTAGAAAGAATAGAGGAACTTTCTAAGCAAGATGATATTGTCAAGGATACGGAGCTTACAAGGGAGTTAATGGAAAAGTACATCGACTCTGTTCTATGTGAGGGAAGCATCGTTCAAAAAATTATATGGAAATAGACACATGAGGGAGTGAGAAATCACTCTCTTTTGTTGTCTAAAAATAGACAATATATTTTGTGTCATTCGCTTGACACGAGAGGGTTCAGGTTCATTACTTATTAACATTGGTAAATCAGTAGCTAAATATGTTGATAATCCTAATAAAATAAAATACTATGCACAAGAATTAATACCAGAGACGTATAACCTTACAAGAATGAATCTTATCATGCATGATATATTACCTGATAATGTTATTGTTAGAAATGGAGATACACTTGTTAATGATTGGCCATTTTTTGATGAGAATGATAAGGAACGTACATACTATCCTGTTTTTGTTGATGGTTGCTGCTCAAATCCACCATATTCACAATCATGGAAGAATGATGATGCTGATAATGATATAAGATTTAATGACTATGGTATTGCACCAAAATCAAAAGCGGACTATGCTTTTCTACTTCATAATTTATACCATCTAAAGTCAGATGGTATTATGGCAATTGTCATGCCTCATGGAGTTTTGTTTAGAGGTGGCGATGAGGGAATTATAAGAAAGAATCTGATTGAAAAAAATAATATAGAAACTATAATTGGCCTTCCTGCCAATATGTTCTTTGGCACAGGAATTCCTACGATAATAATTATTCTAAAGAAGCAAAGAAATACAAACGACGTGTTATTTATTGATGCTTCAAAAGGATTTGCTAAAGATGGAAATAAGAATAAATTAAGAGCACAAGATGTTCGGAAAATAGTTGATACTGCTATTAACAGGGAAACTATAGATGGTTACTCAAGATTAGTTGAGAAAAAAGAGATAGAAGAAAATGATTATAATTTAAATATTCCTCGCTATGTGGATTCAAGTGAATCACAAGAAAAGTGGGATATTTATGCAACAATGTTTGGTGGAATCCCTAACAATGAATTAGCGGATTTAAATCAATTGTGGAGTACGTTCCCTTCTTTGAAGCATGAATTATTTGCAGACAGTGAAATACCATACTCACAAATTATTACTGATGATATTAGAAATGTTACATTAAAAAATAAAGAGGTTAAATGTTATTTAGATGAATGTAAAACAGCATTCAATACATTTCCTTCGTATCTATCAAATAGGTTAATTGATAATTATTCTAAAGTAATAATTGCTAGAGAAGAGTCAGTAATAGCAGAAGAACTGAGGAAGATTGTACGTAATATACCATTGGTAGATTATTATAGCGCATATGAGATTTTTGATGATAATTGGACAACAATAGCTTTAGATTTAGAGATTCTTCAAAAAGATGGCATATTGGCTGCTAGAGCAGTTGATCCAAAGATGGTAATAAAGAAAAATAGTAAAACAAATGAATTATATGAAAAACAGGAAGGTTGGATTGGAAGAATATTACCATTCGAGCTAATTCAGTCAATCTATTTTAAAGAAGAAAAAAGTAAACTTGAAAATTTGATTTCAAATCTTGATTCTGAAAAGAACGAAAAGGATGAATTATTTGACGCAATCGATCCTAATGATAAAGCAGAACTCGTGGATGATGATGGAGAAGTAGTGTCTAAAAAACTGAATGCTGTTTTCTCAAAATTGAAAAAAGAACAAAAAAATGGTGCGGTTTTTGAGGATGGTTCCTATGAAAGTATCATAATAAAAATTGATGATATTAATAATAGAATGAAGAAACTCAAAAAGGATATCAAAGACTTGGAGGAGAACCTCGAGTCTGAGACAATATCGAAGATTGAGAACCTTTCCGACACAGAAGTTAGAGAATTACTACAGAAAAAATGGATTGATCCATTGTGTCAATCGCTTATTGGACTTGGTAAAGAAGTTATAAACCAGTATTTAAAGAAACTTGAATATTTAACTACAAAATACGAAATTACTATGCATGATATATCTCAACAGATTGATGAATCAGAAAAGGCTTTATCTGAAATGCTTTCAGACCTTACAGGGAATGACTATGATATCAAGGGTATATTAGAATTTAAAAAACTCCTAAGAGGTGAAGAAGATGGAGAATAGAAAGATGGTTCCTGAAATCCGTTTTTCAGGTTTTACTGACCCTTGGGAACAGCGTAAGCTTGATGAGTTTGTATCATTTTACAATGGTTTGACATATTCACCGAATGATATTCGCCCAAACGGGACCCTTGTTCTAAGATCTTCAAATGTGAAAGATGGCGAGATTGTGGATGAAGATAATGTTTATGTTGATCCAATTGTGGTAAATTCTGAAAATGTCTGCTATGGCGATATCATAGTTGTTGTACGAAATGGATCGCGTAACTTAATTGGAAAACATGCAGAAATAAAGGAATCCAAGCCCAATACTGTTATAGGAGCATTTATGACCGGCATCCGTTCAGAATATCCCTCCTTCTTGAATGCTTTGCTAAATACAGCACATTTTGATAAAGAAATTGAAATGAATATGGGCGCTACAATCAATCAGATTACGGGATATATGTTTTCGAAAATGAAATTTATGATTCCATCTTCAAAAGAGCAGGATATCATCGGGGCGTATTTTAAAAAGTTGGACCAACTTATCACCCTTCATCAGCGTAAGTTAGAAAAGCTAAAAACTTTTAAAAAAGCGATGTTAGATAAGATGTTCCCTAAAAATGGCAAACTCGTTCCTGAAATTCGTTTTTCAGGTTTTACTGACCCTTGGGAACAGTGTAAGTTGGGGCTTTTACTCCAAACACTTCCGTTTAAACAATTTCTTAAAGAGCCGGAAGTGGACGGTAAATACGAAATTATTCAACAAGGCAATGAACCTGTCATTGGTTTAGCCAATGGAACACCTTGCGGTGATTATAAAGATGTGGTGATTTTTGGTGACCATACTTTGTCGCTATATAAACCACAACGTCCATTTTTCGTTGCAACGGATGGTGTTCGCATAGTTAAGGGACAGCAATATACCGATGGATATTATTTGCTATCGTTGTTAGAAAAGTACAAGCCACAGAGTGAAGGGTATAAAAGATATTTTAGTATTTTAGCAGATGCCAACTGCATTACAACATATAATGTCAGCGAGCAGAAGCAGATAGGTTTTTTCTTCTGGTACATGGACCACCTTATCACCCTTCATCAGCGTAAGCTAGAAAAGCTACAAAATATAAAGAAATCCATGTTGAACAAGATGTTCATATAGAGAGGTGGAAAGAATATGCCTTTTAATGATGAATTAAAGTTTGAAGAAGCTGTTGTTAATTTGCTTCGTTCTGAATGTGGTTGGGAGACTGATGTTATTAAGTATCCTACTGAGGAGGAACTGATAAAAAACTGGGCAAATATTTTATTTGATAGCAATAAAGAAAAAGATGTTCTTAATGGCTGTCCTTTAACGGATGGAGAAATGGCTCAGATTATTACTCAAGTAAATTTATTGAGAACACCATTAGCTTTAAATACTTTTATCAATGGTAAAACAGTATCTATAACAAGAGATAACAAAGATGATGAGTTACATTTTGGGAAGAATGTAAGCCTTAAAATCTATGATAGGAAAGAGATAGCAGGAGGGAAAAGTAGGTATCAAATTGTAGAGCAGCCAAAGTTTAAGACTAATAATACAGTTTATCCTACGCGTCGTGGAGATATAATGCTTTTGATTAATGGAATGCCTCTTTTCCATATTGAATTAAAGAGAACGGGAGTGCCTATCACTCAAGCTGAAGTTCAAATTGAAAAATACATGGAAAATGGTGTTTTCAGTGGATTATTTTCACTTGTGCAAATTTTTATCGCTATGAATCCAGAGGAAGCTGTTTATTATGCAAATCCTGGAAGAGATGGAAAGTTTAATTCGAATTTTTACTTTCATTGGGAAGATTATAATAACGATATAATAAATGAATGGAGTGCTTTTACAAAGAAATTATTATCTATACCGATGGCACACGAAATGGTGGGATTTTACACTATTCCAGATGATTCAGATGGAGTTCTAAAGGTAATGAGAAGTTACCAATACTTTGCTGCATCTGCTATTTCTGATAAAGTTTTAAGAACCAATTGGACAAGAAGCGAGCAACATGGTGGTTACATCTGGCATACTACCGGTTCTGGAAAGACAATGACATCATTTAAAGCTGCACAGTTAATTGCAAATTCAAAGGAAGCGGATAAAGTTGTTTTCTTACTTGATAGAGTGGAACTTGGTGATCAGTCACTGATTAATTATAGAAATTTTGCTGATCCATCTGAATCTATACAGGCGACAGAGGATACTAATGTTTTGATTGGAAAACTAAAAAGTGATTCTCCTGATGATGTGCTAATTGTTACATCAATTCAGAAAATGAGTAGAATTAGAGAAGATAGTGATGTTAAGCAAAAAGACTTAGAAAAAATACAGTCAAAGCATATTGTATTTATAATTGATGAATGTCATAGAGACCAAAAAGGGGATATGCATCAAAATATCAAAAAAACATTTTCCAATGCAATTTTCTTTGGTTTCACAGGAACTCCTGATCATGGTGTTACATCGGATATTTTTGGTGATGAGTTACATCGCTATACTATTGTTCATGGAATTAGAGATAAAAACGTTCTTGGTTTTGACCCATATAAAGTTTGTACTTTCGAAGATAATGATTTAAGAGAAAAGGTCGCACTTAAACAATGTAATTGCTCTACAGTTGAAGAAGCAATGTCTAAAGAAGAGACAAGAAAAATATTTTTATATTATATGAATAAGGGTGAAAAGAAATGCCCGATGACAGAGATTGAAAACTTTATTCCAAAAGCACAATACGAAATACAAAAACACCAGAATGCTGTAGTGGACGATATAATTAATCACTGGACTGTGCGGAGTGTTGGATCATTATTTCATTCCATCTTTGCGACAAGTTCTATTTCTGAAGCAATGCAATATTATAAATTGTTCAAAAATAAAAATCATAACCTAAGAGTTACTGCAATTTTCGACCCAAGTGATGATAATACACAGGAATCAATTTGGAAAATGAAGGGAATAACAGATATCTTACTTGATTATAAAGAGATGTTTGGTAAATCTTATGAAATAGGTAATTACGCAAGTTTTAAAAAAGATGTTTGTGCACGATTATCACACAAGAAACCATATCTAAACCTTCCGAAAGAGGAGCAACTTGATATCATTATTGTTGTGGATCAATTATTAACTGGATTTGACTCAAAATGGATTAATACTTTGTATTTGGATAAAAAAATTGAAGGGAAGAATTTTATACAAGCAATTTCAAGGACAAATAGACTTTATGGCAGTGATAAGCCACATGGAACAATAATATGGTACCGATATCCTCATACAATGAAAGAAAATCTTGACAATGCAGTTAGAGAATATTCAGGAGATAGGCCATTCGGTATATTTGTAGATAAACTTGATAGTAATATCGATCAGATGAATTTCAAATATGGAGAAATCGCAGAATTATTTGAATCAGTTGGTATTCATGACTTCGACCATAATTATGATGATATTTCATGGAAGAAAAAATTTGCAAAATTATTTTCCGAATTAAATCAATATCTTGATTCTGCTAAGATACAAGGTTTCTCATGGGATAAATCAATTTATGAATTTAAAAATGCTGACGGAAGTTTTTATTCAAAGAAAATACTCTTTGATGAAAAAACCTATTTGATACTTGTTCAAAGATACAAAGAGCTCTTTAAAGGAACAAGGATTGAAGGTGGTTTACCATATGATATAGATACACATA
>ERZ773013.1765-NODE-1765-length-12458-cov-3.719261_pt1 | contig 12458 bp, 10 predicted proteins | sample MGYA00511670_ERZ773013 | MGnify/ENA primary metagenome ERZ773013 (study PRJEB29015, sample SAMEA2738120) | human oral metagenome | biome: human oral; feature: human-associated habitat; material: saliva | place: China | collected 2257 ...
CGTCGCGCCCGCAGCCGGTGCCGCACCACCCCTGGCTGGCGCACCGCCTCCGGAGCCCATGCCGTAAAGCCCCTGCATGTTGGCACCGCCACCCATGGCGTTTGTCATCCCCATGCCCATGAACCCCACGGCCGCTCCCGCGCTGTTGGAGGCTGCCATGCGCATGGCGTCTGCCTGCGACGCGGCAAGGTTTGCCGCCGCCATCGTGGGATCGCGCATGACGGCCGCCTTCTGCAGCTCCTTGATCATGGCCTCGTCCTCGGGGGAGGCAACGATGGAGTTCACGCCAAAGGCCGCCACCTCTATGCCGCGCGTCTGCCCCCCAGGATTGGGAGAGCTCCTCGTTCAGCGCTTGCGCCAGCTCCTTGGTGTGCGCGGGCACCGCCGAGTACCGCACACCCATTGCCGAGATGCGTGCAAATGCCGGCTGCAGTGCCGTGAGCAGCTCGCTCTTGAGCTGCGAGTCTATTTTGTCTCGCGTGTAGGGCTGCTCGACGTTGCCGCACACGTTCTTGTAGAACATGAGCGGGTCGACAATCCGGTACGAGTACTCACCGTTGCAGCGCACGGAGATGTCCACGTCCAGCCCAATGTTGTTGTCGACCACGCGGAAGGGCACCGGCGCTGCCGTTCCGTACTTGTTGCCCACAATCTCCTTGGCGTTGAAGAAGTAGACGCGCTGGTCCTTGCCCGTGTCACCGCCAAACGAGAAGCGCGTCCCCACGCGCTCGAAGGACGCCCTTATCCGCTCGCCCAGCGAGCCGCCTTCGTCAAAGAAGAGGCTCGGTTCCGTTGAGCTGTCGAACACGAACTCACCCGGCTCGCCACATGCTTCGACCACGGCGCCCTGCTCGACGATGATCATGTACTGGCCCTCGTTCACGGCGATGACGGATCCGTCTGAGATGATGTTGTCCTCGCCAAGCGTGTTGGACGAGCGGCCCTGCGCCGACGTTCGCTTGTGCCCCTTTGCCACGAGTGTGTTTGCGTCAAGCGAGTTGCAGTAGAAGTATTCGCGCCAGGAGTCGGCGAGAACGCCGCCCACGGCACCCATGCCTGCCCTCAGAAGTCCCATGGCTCACTCCTTTGTCCGTGCGTTGCCGTGGCCACAGCGTGACGTGCGCCCGGCTCCGATGGAATTACCGAACGTCCCAAAACGTTCGGCGAAGCTTGGCCTCACGACCAAATTCGGTATGCATACCAACGTTAGAATAGGTTGCAGGGAATGCCTTGGGGCACTGCCGAGAGGGGCTGCTCGCTTGAGCCGGTCGGATGACACGTTTGGGCGCAGGGTTCTTGCCGGTTCGTGTGCCGGTGGTGCCGCGCTGTGCCTGGCCCTTCTCGCGCTGCAGTCGTTTGGTGGCACGCCGCCTCCCATGTCGGGCACCCAATTCATGTCGCTTGGCCTTTCCATCTTCCCGCCGAGCACCTTTAGCGTGGTGTCCTCGTCCAGCTCTGGCCTCATGATCCTTGTGGCCCCGGCTGCCGCCATCTGGGGTTTCTCGGTTCATATTCGCTGCTCGGATGCCCGGGTGCGCCACTGTCTTAAGGGCGTGGCGCTGCTTGTTGGCCTCTGGATGCTCGACGTGCTCGTCAAGTATCGCTATCCCATAGAAAACCAGCGGCTCATCGCGTTCCTGTGGTACCTCTACTACGTTCCCATGACGCTCATTCCCACGCTCTGCCTGCTGTGTGCCGTCCGCGCGTCGGGGCTCGATGCCAAGCCATGGGCTGTTGCAATGCGTCGCGTGCTTGTGGCGGTTGACGCTGCGCTCATCGTGTTTGTTCTCACCAACGGCACGCATTTCCAGGTCTTCTCGTTTGACATCTCTGCGCCAGACTGGCAGAACTCCTATGCCTACAACTGGGGCTACCGGCTTGCAGTTGTCATCTACATAGCCGAGTACCTGGCCTTCTTTGGCTTTCTCTTTGCCACCTCGCGCCGGATGCTGCACGGCGTCATTGGCCTTCTCGTCATTGCGTCGGTACCTTTTGCCGCATACGCCATCCTGTACGCGCTCCGTCGCGAGTTTGCGGTCACGACAAACTTCTCGCTCAACTATTGCCTGGTAGTGGTGGCTCTTCTGGAGCTTGCGTTGGACTTTGGCCTGCTGCCCTCGTATGCCTGGTATGACGAGGCCTTCTCGCGTCTGCCGCTTGACCTCAAGGTCTTGGAGCAGGACGGCTCGATTGCCTTTGCCACAGACGTAGCTGACGCGCTGCCCGCCGCCGTGCTCGACCTTGCGAGCGACGCGGCGCGCTCGCCGGCCAGGGGAAGAGTCACCAGGTTTAGGACGTCGGCAATTCCGCATGCGCTCTTTAAGGCCTACGGGGTGAGCGGAGGCGCGGCGCTTCTCGCCGAGGACGTGACCATCCTGGACGAGCAGCGCCGCATGCTCGCGGAGCGACAGGAGCGCCTGCGGAGAAGCAATGGCGTCCTGCAACACGAGGGTGCCGTCCGGCGCGAGCTGTGGCGACTCGAGAGCGAGGACCGCCTGCTCCGCAACATCGAGGCATCCATCGCGGACAAGGTCGAGCGCATGGGTGACTTGCTCGCCGTGCTTCCGCGCGGGGACAGCCCGCGCGAGCGAGCGGAGCGCCGCGACATCTTGACGGAGGTCAAGCTGCTGGTTGCCTACTGCAAGCGCAAGGGCGCCCTTGTTCTCTCCGAGGAGAGCAATCCCGAGTTCGACCGTGACCGCCTGCAGCTCGTGTTTAACGAGACGGCCTCTGACCTGCGCTCCATTGGCGTCGACTGTGCAGCGGTGGTGAGCGTGGAGGGAGTTCTGCCGGCCTGCGTGGTGAGCGTGCTCTACGACTGCCTGTACGACGTGGCGTCTGTTGCGCTCTTTGCGACCGAGCCCATCCTCATGCTCTTTGTGAGCGGGAACAAGACGGGCGTCCAGATGCGTGCCGCGCTTGAGGTTGCGGAGGCGCTGCCCGAGCGTCTGGAGGCGGCTGTCGAGAACCTGCGAGAAAACCTCTCCGCCCAGACGGGTGGCAGCCTCTCTCTGGAGGCGTCTCCCACGTCGCTCAACGTTGCCGTTCGCATGTGCGTGCCAGATGCCATGCAGTCGGGCGGTGGGGCGCCATGAGCCATCTCTACGCAATGTGCTCCTCTGCCCTGATGCTTATCTGCGTGCTCTTCTTCCTGCTCTCTGCTGGTCAGACGATACATGCGTGCTTCACGACCATGCAACGTGGCGCTGCCCTGCGACGACTGGGCATTGCCTATGAGGTGGCGCTTGTCGTCCACCTAGTACTGGCATGTGCCGTGGCGAACTCGGCCATGGAGAACCAGGGAGTATTCATTCTCTGGCTGCATCCGGTGGTCCTGCCGGTTGTGCCGTTGCTCTGGGCAAATGCTGTCGCTGCGGTGATGGGCGGCATCCATGCCGTGCGCTTGCATCGATGGAGCGCGCTTGCCGAGGTTGCCCTCCTTGCCTGCTGCACGCCGGTGGCCATTGGAGCCATGGGGCAGGGCTCCCAGGCACTGCTGGCTGTGGATGCCTCGTACTTTGCCGCGCGGGTTGCGGCAACGCTTGCGTTTGACCTGCACGACAGCAAGACCTCGGTGTCGCGCCTCTCGATCGTGGATGCCCTGGACGCCCTGCCCGAGGGCGTGATGTGGGTGAGCGAGCGCGGCGAGGTCCTCTTCATGAACGACGCCATGCGTGGGAGCCTCACCTCACTGGGGCTTGCGACAGACCTCGCGGATGCCTGCGGGCTGTGGGGACGTCTCGAGTCCCATGCCCGTGAGGCCGCGCACGACCGCCTGATTATCGAGACCGACCCCCAGACGGTCCGACTCTTTGTTCGCGACGCGGTGGCGCTGCGCAACAGGCGCTGCAGGCGCATCATGGCGCTCGACGTGACCGAGGAGGCAACGCTCAACGCGCGCCTCGAGAGCGTCAACAGACTGCTCGAGTCGGCCAACGAGGAGCTGAGAGCCTCGATGCTGCAGGTGAAGAGGGTTGCCGAGGAAGAGGCCGTCATGCGAATGAGGACTCGCGTGCACGATACCGTGGGTTCGCGCCTCTCGATACTCCACCGCTACCTCGAGGACGGGCGAGAGGACCCGCAGACGCTCGAGAAGGTCACCGGGCTGCTCTCGAGCATTGTGGATGACCTTGCGGAGCCAAGCCGGCCCGCCGCCAGCGCGGGGCTGGCATCCATCTGCAACGCCTTCTCGCTTGTGGGCGTGGAGGTTCGCGTTACGGGGGAGCTGCCCGCAGACGAGGCCGTTGCCTGCGCGTTTGCCGAGATCGTTCTTGAGGCTGTGACAAATGCTGCCAAGCACGCCCAGGCAGCCCACGTGGACGTGAGGCTTGGGGGCGGCGGCCATGGCGAGGCGTTGCTGGTTGTGACCAACGATGGCGGTGTGCCGGACGCTATCGTTGAAGGGACGGGTATTCCGGGCATGCGCCAGATGGCGACCGCGGTGGGCGCTACGTTTTCCGTGAGCGTTGGGCCGCCCTTTGCCGTTGAGGTAACGCTTCCGCCGCGTGACGTCACCGGTAATTCGAGCGAACGGATTCTCCCAGAAACCCAGAACGAGAGGGGCCACCAATGATTCGCATCGTGCTCGTCGAGGACCAGGCGATGCTTCGCGACTCGCTTGCCTGCACCATCAACGCTCAGCAGGACATGGAGGTCGTTGCCTCTCTCGCCAACGCAGCCGATGCGCTTGAGGCCACGCGTCGGTCTGGTGCCACCTGCGCGCTTCTCGACGTGTGTACCGAGAACGACTCGAGCGGTATCGTGGCGGCGCGCCTCATCAAGGACCAGTTGCCGGGTGTGCGGGCTGTGGTGATGACCGGCCTGCCCGAGATCACCTTTGTCGAGCGGGCGCGCGAGGCGGGCGTGAACAGCTTTGTCTACAAGAACGTGGGGACCGACGAACTTCTCGCCATCATTCGCTCGACCATGGAGGGCTACTCGACGTTCCCCCTGTCCAAGCAGCGCATCATTCCCGACGGCGTGGAGCTGACGCCCGTGGAGATAGACATTCTCCGCCTGGTCTGCGAGTCAAAGACGAGAAGAGAGATTGCCGCGGAGCTCTACCTGAGCGAGGGGACGGTCAAGCGGCACATCTCGGAGATTCTCGCCAAGACCGGCTACGACAACATCCTGCGCCTGGCCGTCCACGCGGTCTCGAACGGCCTCATCGTCCCCGGCATGTGAGACAAAGGGACAGTCCCTTTGTCTCATTGTGACGGCCCTGCGATTGGACGTCATGTCATGCCCCGCGGCCTCGGATGGGCCGCGGGGCACTTCTGTGCGCGTCGGGCGGGCGGCACAATCTGTGGTGACGGGTGTTGGGGATACGGGCAATCGTGCTAGCGGGAAAGGAGATGTGACGATGGGGCTGTTCGGGAAAATGTTCGAGAAGAAGACCTGCAGCATCTGCGGCGGAGAGATTGGCCTTCTCGGCAATCGCAAGCTCGAAAACGGCAACCTCTGCAAGGAGTGCGCCAAGAAGCTCTCGCCGTTCTTCAGCGACAGGCGGCGCTCGACGGTCGAGCAGATACGTGAGCAGCTTGACTGGCGTGAGGCCAACAAGGAGCGCGTTGCCTCCTTCAACGTCACGCGCACGTTGGGCTGCGACACCAAGGTGCTCCTGGACGAGGACGCGGGGTGCTTTCTGGTGACGCCGGTCTCGCGCTGGCGCGACACGAATCCCGACGTGCTGGACTTCTCGCAGGTCACGGGATGCGACACCGAGACGCGCGAGACCCGCACCGAGCTTCACTGGAAGGACAAGGAGGGTGAGGAGCATAGCTACAACCCGCCCCGCTACGACGTGGACTACGACGTCTACCTGACCATCCACGTGAACGTGCCCTACTACGACTCGATCTCGTTCAAGGTGAACGACTACCGGATCGAGGAGCGCAACTCCGTGGAGTTTCGCGAGGCGGAGCGGCAGGCGCGAGAGATTCGCGAGGCGCTTACGCAGCTGCGAGAGAGCGAGCGCGAGAAGGTCGTTGCGGCAGCGGCGCCCAAGACGGCGCGCACGTGCCCGTTCTGCGGCGCGACGACGATACCGGATGCGAACGGGCGCTGCGAGTACTGCGGCGGCGCCATGGGCGCGTAGGCGTGGCTGCAAACGCCTTTTCAACAGGATGCATTTTGAGAGCAGAAGGGAAGTGGTGGGAATGAGCATTGGGAAGAAATGGGTGGCAATGCTGGCCTCGGTGTTCGCGCTGTGCCTTGTGCTGGCGGGCTGTGGCGGAGGTGCAGATGCGGCGAAGAATTACGTGGGAGACTGGAAGCTATCTGGCATGGAGGAGAACGGTGAGGTGACCAGCGCCGATGACCTCAAGCTCATGGAAGACCTTGGCATGACCATCACGCTTAGCGTCAAGGAGGACAAGACCTTCTCGCTCAACGTCATGGGCGACGAGACGTCTGGCACGTGGGAGGCAAAGAGCGCTTCCGAGGCCACGTTTACCGTTGATGGCCAGAGTGTTCCCGCCACGCTCGCCGATGGCGTCCTGACCCTGGAGTCGGACGGCACAAAGATGCAATTCGAGAAGGGAACGGTGGCCGCGAGCTCGGGCGGTGCTGGTTCGAGCGGCGCCGCGGCGACCAGCGGTAGCGCCACCACGGGCGGTACCGAAACGCCTACGAGTACGGATAACGGGACCACGATGGTTGACGGTGGCGAAGAGGCAGTTGTTCCCATCGGGCTGACCATTGCCGACGATGACATCTGCACGATTGAGATTGTCGACAAGAAGGCCGACTGGGCTGGCGATCCGGGCTATACGGTCAAGATCACGAACAAGTCCGACAAGGCCGTCAGCGCCGTTTCCAAGTACGGCACGTTCTCGGTTGACGGCAAGATGGTGGACCCCGTGCTTGTCGAAACTATCCAGCCTGGTAAGTACGTCGAGGGCTTCATGTGGTTCAGCGATGACGACGTCGCGAGCGTTGACGCGTTGGTGAACGTCGAGGGCACCATCGAGGTCTACGACGACGAAACGTTCGACACGCTGGGCGAGTACCCGTTTGCCATGTAGCACGCAACTGCGCTTGGGGGTCGGCTCCCGGGTCACTGCGGCCCGGGGGCCATTTGCTGGCGCCGGTGAGTGCCGCTCTCGTCTCCTCTTTTCAGAGTTTAGCTCCCATTCTTAAACGGCAGCCACGTTTGCGCAGTTGGTATGGCTTGCGTTCAAGAAAAGGAGCTAAACTCCGTCAGACGTTGGGGCAAGATCAGACGTTGGGGCAAGAGGACCTACCGCAGTCGCCGCAGCGCGTCCTTGGTCTCCGCCGGCACGCGAAGGCTCTCGACTCCCTTGCGGATGGCCATGCGCCTAAGCTGCGGGTCAAGCTCGGGGGACGCAATCGCCGCCAGGGCGTCCTCCTCGTGGGGGACAAGCGCCTCGGCCAGGTACCAGGCAATCATCATGCGCACGTAGTACTCGCCGTTGTCTGCGGCAATCGCCAGCCGCAGCTGTGCAGGGTCGTACCCTTCGCCCAGAAGGTCGCGCATGAGGACCGAGATGCCAAAGCGCCTGGTATACGTGTGATCTGATGTCATCCAGCGCTTGGCGAGAGGAACGAGCGTCTCCGCCACCCGGCCGCCAAGCTCCCGCTCGTCGTGGAATGCGCGCGGGTTGAGCGCGTCGTACACGCACCAGTTGTCCACAAAGGGGAGAAGTGCGTTCAGAAGGCGCACGGCCGACTCTACCTCGCGCGTCTCGTTGAGCACAAAGGCGTGCACGAGGTACTCCTCGTACCAGCGGTGGGGCAGCTCGGCGAGAAACGCGTCGCAGTCGCCTGAGCGGGAGACTTCCCGGGCAAGCCGGCGCAGCTTAGGCACCCGCACGCCCAGCATGGTTGCAGGGTCTGCCGTGGCCACCACCCGCGCGTTGAACTCGCGGTACTGGCCGTCCCTGTCGGCAAGCTCGCGCAGCCTGTCCCCGATCCACTGCATGCGCACCTCCGCTGCTACGATGCGTCCTCCACACCCAGGTGGTGCTGTCTTTCGGCAAGGAAGTCCGTCACGCACTCGTCAAGGCTCAGGCCGGTGCGGTCGGCAAGGACCGCGAGCCACCACACGCACTCGCCGATCTTTCCAGGCAAGGTGTCGTCGCCGGATGATGGCCAGCGGCCCTCCTCGTCCATGACTAGCCGTCCTACCAGGCCGGCGTCGGTGAGAAAGGCAAGCGCGTCCTCCTCGGCGGTCCACTCGGAGCCGTGGATTTGCCGCTCAAGCTCGTGGTAGCGCATGCGAATTGCGACAGACTGCCGCTGTGCCTCGTTTAGTTCCATGGTCGCCCTCGTCTCTCGTTGTCCTACATGACGCAGCTGGTGCCGCGCTCCCCGCAGTTCGCGTCGCCGAGCACATAGGTCGTGCTCGCGCGGACCATGTTGAGCTCGGCGAGTTCCAGCTCGCCGTCGATATAGGGCTGGTAGAACTTGTCGATGCCGCAAGCGTCCAGCGAGCAGTCTCCGCAGTCGTCGCCCCAGGCAAGCGCCTCGGCAACAATCTGAATGCGCTCCTCGCGCGTGGTGTCCGCAATCTTTGTGCTTCTCGTCATGCGTGCCTCCCTTTGCATTTGCCCAAGTATGGCACGCTGGGCGTGGGAGGTGGCGGCGAGAGAAGCGCTGCCAACGCAGCCCACTTCTTTTGCATCGGAAGCAATGGAAGCGAATTGCGATTTGCATCCGTTATCTTGGCTCGTCCGTCTCGGCATTTTGTGCAATGCCCGCCGCATGGCCCTGCGTTAGCTACAATACGCGAGGTCAGTTGCATAGAAACAAGATGGGAAGCACATGCCTAGCATTGCGGAACAGGTGGCCTCGCGGCGCACCTTTGCCATAATCTCGCACCCGGACGCCGGCAAGACGACGCTCACCGAGAAGCTCCTGCTCTACACCGGCAGCATCCAGACGGCCGGCTCGGTCAAGGGCAAGGCCAGCGCGCGCCACGCGGTCTCGGACTGGATGGACATCGAGAAGGAGCGCGGCATCTCCGTGACCTCCTCAGTCCTGCAGTTCACCTACAATGGCGCCTGTGTGAACATCCTCGACACCCCCGGCCACCAGGACTTCTCCGAGGACACCTACCGCACGCTCATGGCTGCCGACGCTGCCGTCATGGTCATCGACGGTGCGAAAGGTGTCGAGGCCCAGACCATCAAGCTCTTCAAGGTCTGCACGCTGCGCCACATCCCCATCTTCACTTTTGTGAACAAGCTCGACCACGACACGCGCGACCCCTTCGACCTCATGGAGGAGATCGAGGACGTCCTGGGGATTGGCACCTACCCCATGACCTGGCCGATTGGCTCGGGACGCAACTTCAAGGGCGTCTTTGACCGCAACTCTCGCCGCGTCATTGCGTTCGAGGGCGACGGCCACGCAAACGCCACCAAGAAGGTGGGCGAGATAGAGGCCGAGCTGGGCGATCCCGCGCTGGACGGGCTTATCGGCGAGGAGAACCACAAGAACCTGATGGACGACATCGAGCTGCTCGATGGCGCCGACAACGAGTTTGACCTCGACGCCGTTCGCCACGGGCGGCTGACCCCGGTGTTCTTTGGCTCGGCCCTCACCAACTTTGGCGTGGAGCCGTTCCTCAAGGACTTCCTGCGCCTGGCTCCGCCGCCGCTCTCCTACACCGACACGCTGAGCGGCGAGGCGGTGGAGCCCTCGCGCGACGAGTTCTCGGGCTTTGTCTTCAAGATCCAGGCCAACATGGACCGCCGCCACCGCGACCGCATCGCATTTGTGCGCATCTGCTCGGGGAAGTTCGAGCGCGGCATGGACGCCTACCACGTGCAGGGCGACCGAACCATCAAGCTTGCAACCGGTACCGCAATGATGGCCGACGACCGCGCAACCGTTGACGAGGCCTATGCCGGCGACATCGTGGGCCTCTTCGACCCGGGCCTCTTCTCGATTGGCGACACCATCTGCGCGCCGGGCATGCGCGTACAGTACCCGCCCATCCCCACCTTTGCGCCGGAGCACTTCGCCCGCATTACGCAGGTGGACACCCTCAAGCGCAAGCAGTTTGTGAAGGGCATGGAGGAGCTGGCACAGGAGGGCGCGATCCAGATTTTCCGCGAGCTTGGGACTGGTCTCGAGAGCGTGATTGTGGGCGCCGTGGGCGTGCTGCAGTTCGAGGTGCTGGAGCAGCGACTTAGGAGCGAGTACCACGTCGAGGTGAGCAGGACGTCGCTGCCGTACTCGATCATCCGCTGGATCCAGAACTCGCCCGACGAGCTGGACGTGCGCACGCTCAAGCTCACGCGCGAGACGTGCCGTGTGGAGGACATGCGCGGTGGCCGTCTGCTGCTGTTCACAAGCGACTGGAACCTGGACTGGACCATCGAGCACAACCCCGACCTGCGGCTCTCGGAGTTTGGCAACGTCACGTTCTAGGCGGTAGTGGGATTGAGTTACCGGGCAATGGAATCCCGTTGCCCGGCAGCTGGATTACGCAGCGCTACGCCACCTGGGTGCGGGAGCGGCTGCGTCCCAGCACCAGCCCCACAAGGACGGCGGTCACGCCGAACAGGGCGCAGATGCCTAGGTCCCCCATGAGCGGCACCACCGTCGCACTGCTCACCTCGCCCATTCCAGCCGCGCCTTCCACCACAAGCGTCACCCAGTACGCCGGGGTGAAGTGCGCCACGGCGAGAAGCTCGTCCGGCAGAAGCGAGAGGCTCGTCCACGCCCCGCCGAGAAACGACATCACCATGCCTAGGATGTTCGCCAGCGCGTTGGCGGCGTTCTCGCTCACGCCAAGCTGACCCGCAAGAAAGCCGATGCTCGCCGACACCAGCGCGTAGACGAGAAGCGCCGCCCCCACAAGCGCCAACTGCACGGGCGAGCCCGCGAGCGCGGAGCCGCCGAGCACCGCCACCTCAAGCCCAAAGTTCCACGCCCAGGTGACCAGCGCGATCGTGACACAGGCGCCGAGCAGGGCGAGGTTGCGAGCGCGGGCTGTCTCGGGCGAGGCGAGCCTACGGTCTCGCACGGGTCGGCGCCCTACGGAAGACATGAGCACCGCAATGCACACCATCGCGCTCGAGAAGATGGGATACGATGCAAACTCCGCAGCAACCGCAATGCTCGTGGGCAGCGGCGATGCGGGCTGTTCGACCATGCTCACCTGGGTGGATCCCTCCCATGCGGCATCCGTAGCGGCGACCACGTCCGCGTCGCTCCCGCCCAGCGTTGACGCCATGCCATAGAGCCCCTGCGCGTAGCCGGTAGCCTCGACGTCCACGAGCCTTCCAGCACCCGAGTAGTACGACACGTACGTCTCGAGGTCGGGCACCTGGGTACCCTGCCGCGCCGCGTCGCGAAGTCCCTCTCCCCAGCTCTCGGGAATAACGAGCAGGTAGCTCACCTGGTCGCGCGCCACGGCGTCCTGGATGGCGCGCTTCTCGTCTGCCACCTCTACTCGGTTGTTGCCCGCAAGCACGTGCTGTGCCAGTGCGGAGGAGAGCTTGGAGCCGTCGCGGTCGATGACGGCTACGTTCACGGTGGCCGCCCGGAACTCCCCAGTGCCGGCGGAGCTTGCGGAAAGCCCGATGGCCACGCCCACGAGCGAAATCATGACCAGGTAGATGGCAATGTAGACCCGGTGCGAGAGGAAGATCTTGAGGTAGGTCCTAAAGGTGGTCATACGAGGTCCTCCTCATGCGCAAGGACGCCAGGGCGAGAAACGCGAGCGCCATCACCAGCAGCGCGGCGACGCTCTCGAGGAATGCGCTGGGCGTGTTGTAGTAGAGCAGCGCGTAGAAGCTGTTGGTTGTCTGCCAGAGGGGGTTTGCGTGTGCAATTGCCGGCGCTGCGGCCTCGATGGAGTCTGCGAGCTGCTGCGATGCCGGGCCGTACAGTCCCGTGAAGAGCGAAAGCAGGCAGGTGATGCCGGATATCATGCCCGTCTCCATGCGGGTCACGGTCCCACAGAGGGCGCCTGCCGCGCATGCCATGAGCGACGCGGCGGCGAGTGCGCCAACCACGCCGGGAGCATCTTCTCCAAAGGGCACGCCCGCCACGCCCCACATGAAGAGGGCTGCCGCCAGCAGGCACGCAAACTCGCAGATCCATGCACCGAGAAGCGCCCCAACAAGCATGCGCCAGCGGGGTACGGCGGCCAGCGCCTGCCGGGCGCCCAACGGACCTGCGGTTGGAAGGAGCCTCCGCACCGACTCCATGGCGGCGGTTGCCCCCATGCCGGTGGCCATGGCGAGAAGCGCGTAGTAGTAGCGCGCGTCGGCGCTGGGCGGGTTCTTGGTGGCCGTAAGCCGCACAGTCTTGACGGCGTCACCGGTAAAGGCGCCAATGGCCTCGCCCGTGGCGAGAAGCTCCGGCCGCGTTGCCACGACCTTCTCGACCGCCGCACGTGTGTGCTGGTAGGTGTCCAGTACCTCGGCAAGGACCGAGGTGGGGAGAGTGCCGTTCTCAGAGAGGCTCGCGTTGGGCACGTG
>ERZ773013.1768-NODE-1768-length-12433-cov-11.682663_pt1 | contig 12433 bp, 11 predicted proteins | sample MGYA00511670_ERZ773013 | MGnify/ENA primary metagenome ERZ773013 (study PRJEB29015, sample SAMEA2738120) | human oral metagenome | biome: human oral; feature: human-associated habitat; material: saliva | place: China | collected 2257 ...
TCCGCCGCCCCAAGCAGCGCTTCGAGTATGCGGATTCGTCGACGCGTATCAACGCCGACGACGAGATCATCGTGTCGGGCGACTCTCACCTGCTGGAGTACTTCGCCAACCGCCCCTGAGTGCCTGTGCATATGGTTGCGGCCCCGCACAACAGTTTCTGTGCGGGGCCGCAACCATTGCCAGCACTACCGCTCAACGCGGCGCACTGTGGCCATCAGGCGGGACACTCACGGAAGCATGGGCCTGCGCTTGGGGCCGTCACCCGGCTTAGGGAGGATACCGACTGGGTCAACTCTCGGCCAGGGGCTGCTCGGCCCAATCGGTCCCTTGACCTCGGGGAGCTTCACACCCCCGCCAGATTTCTTCTCCTTCCACTTCTTCCAAAGCTCATAGCCCTTTTGAATGATCTCCCCAGCCTTCTTTGCACGGTCCCAGAAGGAAGACTCTTCCTTCTTCTTCGGGGCCTCGGGAGCGGGCTCCGGAATGTCGGGCTTCCGCTTCTCAGTTGGGGTCTCGGGGGTATTCGACGAGGAGGAGTCGCTGCCGCCGCAGCAGCCGCCGCCTGGATCCACACAATCCTTGCCGACCTCGCGGATGGAGGAGGTTAGGTTCGACATTGCGGTGCCGATCATGTCCACCATCGCCTTGATGGCGTTGAAAGCGTTCTCAACCATCGTGAGGATGTTCTTAATTTCAGATGCCCACTGAACGGCCCTCTGCGCGATCTCCCTACATGCATCCGCCAGAGCGGCACCCAACGTCAACGGAGCTTTCCAGGCAGCGTCCGCGGCGATGCCGACGAGTTCGGAGATCACCGAGCAGATCAGGTCGTGTACCTTCTTGACGAGTGTCGCGACCGTCGCGACGGCGTTTCCGAACTTAGAGGCGGTGCCCGCGACGCCGCGGGTAGCGTTGACAACCTGGCCCTGACGCATCAGGTACGCGGACACCGACTCGCCCGACATCTCCGCCATGGAGCTCTGACCGCTCGACTCCAGCTCGTCCGCGATCGACGACAGCGACTCGGAAACGGACTGCCAGGAGACGCCGATGCCGTTCACCTGCGCGGAGTCACCGGTGAGCTCGTTCATCCACTTGTTCAGCGGGTACACGTACTCGAGGGCAAGACGAGTGGCAAACGAGACCGCCGCCTGAAGGGGACTCGTCATCGATCCGGCGACGGACACTGCCGCGTCCACCGCGGAACTCGCCGCCTGCAAGGCACTATCCACGCTCGGCGACTGAGCCAGGGACTTAAGGTCCTCGGCTGCGTTGATGATCGGGTCGGAGCCACGAATACCCTGGCTCGGCGTGTAGACGGGCTGCTTCACAGTCACTTCTTAACTCCTTCGAAGATAAAGCGGCGCAGGGAGCGTTCCTCGTCCTGACGCTGGCGGTTCAGGAACGTGTCGATGTCCTGATCGCCGTGCTGGTCCTGCTTCTCGAAGAGGGACTTCATGTCATCCGGCTTCGAATCCGGGTGAGACTTCGTGAACTCTTCGATGCGCGTGTTCTGGGCCTTCTGCTGCTCTTCGACGAAGGTGCGGTAGCTGGCCTGCTGGTCGGTGCGCTGCTTGGACATGAAGGTGTCGAACTCGCGGCTGGTCGCCGTCGGGTTGTCCTTGACGAACTCGCGAATCTGCGCCTCTTCATCCGTGCGCTGCTTCGCCAGGAAGTCGGTCATCGCGTCCTGCTGTTCCTGCTGGTTCTGCTCGATGAGCGACTTGACCTCTGAGATGTCCTCGCCCGGGTGGGCCTCGGTGTAGCGCTCGAGGGCCTTCGCCTGGTCCTCCTTCTGACGCTCATAGAACGTCTTCAGGTCATCGTTTTCGTCCTCGCGCTGCTTCTCGAGGAAGGCGCGCAGTTCGTCGTCGGTCACGGAGATCTTGTCGTTGCCGCTCAGAAGGGAGGCGAGATCGTCTTCCTTCTTCTCGTCCTTGTTCTTGTCGTCGAGGGAGCCGTCGCCGCCGGGAGGGGTCGGAAGCGACGCGCCGCCGCCACCGCCGGTAGCTCCACCACCACCGGTAGCTCCGCCGCCGAAGCCTCCACCGCCGCCGGGGCCGGCACCGCCGCCGCCGGGGCCACAGCCGGGGTCCTCCATCTCGTTCTGGACCTTACCAGTCTCATCGGTGTTGTCGGTCTCAGTTTTGTCCATCTCCGCGGCGAGCTGACGCAGGCACACAGCGAGACGGTGCTCAGCCTCGGAGATGTCCTTCATCATCGCGGAGAGGTTCTTGATGCCGAAGTGCGCGACGGCCGCATAAGGAAGGAACATGAGGCCGAAGGCGTTCTGCGACACCTGGTTCTGTGTGCCGGCCGCAATGTTCTGCGCGCTCTCGATCGTGGTTGCACACGCGTCAACCTCGGTCGCATGCGACTGAAGTTGGGCGGTGTTAATCGCGAGATCGTGACCCATCGCAATCAGCGCCCAAGCTGCTCGAGGCGCGAGCTAATCTGATCGACAAACTCGCCCATCGCCGATTCCCCGCCGCCGAACTGGCGGTCGCCCTGCTCGCGCAGGAAGCGGCTCATGTTCTTACCGGCGTCAGAGTAGGCCTCCATGATGGCTTCCTCGAGGTCCGAGGTACTGCCTTCGAGGGCCTCGTCGTCGATCGACACGCGGGTCATGGCCCCCTCCTGGTTGATCTCGACCTCGACCTCACGGCGGGAATCGAAACCAGTAACGCGAGCGGACTTGAGCGTGGTCACGAACTCGTCCATAGCCGCAGCCCTGCGTTCGGCCTCGGCGATCTGGGCATTGAGCATCTCTTCAAATTCTTCGGGCGTTCGCCCCATCACATCTACCATACGGTTATCCTAACTGACTTGTTTGATCTGCGTACAACACTTCACGAGGCGAGACGCCTCGCTGCCACTCAGCCCGGCGCATGTCGGCACGTTGTTCAACATTCGCGATGGCGTCGCGGCTCACGGCCCGCTCACCCCGAGTAGTGGTAGAGCGGGCTCGTCCCGAGGTGAACCTCATACCCCTGCCCTTCGCTCAGAGCACTCTCCTCGTCGACTCCACGGTACACGTACCCGTCGTCGTTCAGGACGTCGCGCGGGTTCGCCAGCCCGTAGTAGTAGTCGTAGAGGTCATCCCTATGGAAGGCGAAACGACTACCCTTCTCCAGGAGCGGATTCTCCTCCGGGTACTGCGACGGATCGGCGGCCAGCAGAGCCGCCGGGTTGATCTCACCGTAACCCGTGCGCTCATTCCACTGCCCGTTCGTCCCCCACGCAGTGGCCAGCACGGCCTGAAGAACCTGGTTCACGCTCAGATCAGGACTACGAAAACGCTGCCACGCGAGGGCCAGGAAACCAGCAACCATAGGCCCCGCAAAAGAGGTGCCCCTCGCCTCCTTGAGCTGATTGTCTAGCGTCGACCTACCAACAACGACCCCCACCGCGGACAGAGTAACCCCCTCCCCGTAGTTCGAATAGTCCGCGAAGTTACCGTCCTTGTCGAGGGCAGAGACGCCGATGACGCCTCCCCACATGCCCAGCGAATTATCGGGATCGCGGGTTCGATCATTACCGGCGCCATCAACAATCGGCACACCCGAAAGAGCTGCTCGCGAAATCGCCCACCGCATCCCCTGACTCTCGTTCTTGCCATAAGTGGATGAGATCGAAATGATGTCAGCGCCGTCGTTGATCGCCTGCTCAATGAGATAGTCCAACTTTGCTCGCCCTGCCGGACGCGTCCATCCGAGCGAACAGTCATCGCTGCTCTTCTGCGCATCAAGGATCGACACATAGTTGTAGATGGTGGCCTTCGGCGCAATGCCAAAGTCCGGGGCAACCAACAGCTGCGCGATGTACGTCGCGTGTTCGTCGCTTTCCGCGTCCACAGGCGCGGCACACGGGCTCTTGTCGACGATGTCCGCACCCTGCAGCTCGGGAATGGACGTGTCAATACGCCCGTCGATGACCGCGATCGTCACCCCCTCGCCCGTGTACCCCTGAGCGCGCAGCGCATCCAGGTTGTAGCGCGAGTAGTACGCCTCATCCGAGACTCTCACCTTGCGATCCACCGCCTCCGCGGGGGCCGCGGGGGCGACGGGCGAGAGCACGGCCGTCAGGGCCAGAGCGCAAGCCGAGACCAGAACGGAGAGGGCACGCAGGCCTCGGGACCGACCGATCGATCGCATCATCTTGTCTGTTCTTTTCATCGAGGCATTTCAACATTCGCGATGGCGTCGCGGCTCACGGCCCGCTCATCCCGAGTAGTGGTAGAGCGGGCTCGTGCCCAGGTGGACCTCGTACCCCTGCCCTTCACTCAGAGCGCTCTCCTCATCGACGCCGCGATACACGTACCCGTCGTCATTCAGGACCTCGCGCGGATTCGCCAGCCCGTAGTAGTAGTCATAGAGATCATCCTCATGGAAGGCGAAGCGACTACCCTTCTCCAGGAGCGGATTCTCCTTCGGGTACTGCGACGGATCGACAGCCAGCAGAGCCGCCGGATTGATCTCGCCATAACCGGTGCGTTCGTTCCACTGCCCGTTCGTCCCCCAAGCGGTTGCCACCATGGCCTGAAGAATCTGGCGCGCGCTTACCCCACTATAGCCAAAACGCTGCCATGCGAGGGCCAGGAAACCGGCAACCATGGGCGCCGCAATAGAAGTACCTTTCGCCCACGTAAGCTGATTGTCCAGCGTCGACCTACCCACAACGAATCCCACAGCGGAAACAGTGACCCCCTCCCCGTAGTTCGAATAGTCCGCGAAGTTACCGTCGTTATCGAGGGCAGAGACGCCGATGACGCCTCCCCACATTCCGAGCGAATTATCGGGATCGCGGGTTCGATCATTACCGAAGCCTGCAACGATCGGCACACCCGAGACATTCGCCCGAGAAATCGCCCAGCGCATCCCTTGATTCTGAGGGCTGCTATAGCTGTGCGAGATCGAAATGATGTCAGCGCCGTCGTTGATTGCCTGCTCAATGAGGTATTCCGTACTGGCTCGCCCTGCCGGACGCGTCGAACCGAGCGAACAGTCATCAGCGCTCTTCTGCGGATCCAGAATCGTCGTGTAGTTATAGATGGTGGCCTTCGGCGCGATGCCGAAGTCTGGTGCGACCAAGAGCTGCGCGATGTAGGTCGCGTGTTCGTCGTGTTTTGCGTCCGCGGGCGCGTCACACGGACTCTTGTCGACGATGTCCGCACCCTGCAGCTCAGGAATGGACGTGTCGATGCGCCCGTCGATGACAGCGATCGTCACCCCCTCGCCCGTGTACCCCTGGGCGCGCAGCGCCTCCAGGTTGTAGCGCGAGTAGTACTCCTCATCCGAGACTCTCACCCTGCGATCCACAGCCTCCGCAGGCGCCGCGGGGGCGACAGGCGAGAGTACGGCCGTCAGGGCCAGCGCGCAGGCCGAGGCCAGAACGGATAGGGCACGCAGGCCTCGGGACCGACCGATCGATTGCATCATCTTGTCTGTTCCTTTCGCTCAGTCACTCAGGCACTCAGTCACTCAGGCAAGCCGAGGCTCGTTACTGGCCGTGATAGCGGGGGCTGGTGCCGATGTGTGTCGGGTAGCCGTGTTCGCGGCTGAGGGCAGCCTCTTCGTTCACGCCGCGATAGACATAGACATCATCATTACGAATCAGAATGGGGTTAACGACGCCGTCCATATAGTCAGCGACGTCCTCCGATGAGGGCACCGCATCGTAGACCTTTGCAGCGCACGGATTCTCGTTCACATACTGCGATGGGTCTGAACGCAGGAACGCGATCGGATCGGCGGGGCCGTAGCCGGTGGACTTGTTCCACTGGCTTCCGCTTCTGCCCGTTGCAGCCAGCGCCTGCAGCATCTGATCTGCGCTGACGTCCTCGCCGAAGTGCTGCCTGCCGAGCGCTAAGAAGCCGGCGATAATCGGCGTCGCAAAGGACGTTCCCTCCGCTTCCCCGACACGACCGGTCGATGTATCACGCGTCACGACTGAACCCAGCGCGGTCGTCAGCAACCCGTTACCCCAGTTTGTGTACTCCGTGAGTGTGCCGTAACGGGTCGTCGCTCCGATGCCGCAGATTCCGCTCCACAGGGCCAGCGAATCGTCGGGGTCTTCGGTGGTCTCGTTGCCCATCGCGGCCACGACGATGACGCCCTCAGCCAGCGCCCGGGCCATAGCCCACCGAAGGTCGATAGAATCGGTCGGGAAGCTGCTGGAGATCGTGATGATGTCGGCACCGTCGTTGATCGCCTGCTCGATGAGGAGCGGCGTGTCGTTTTCCGCTTCACCCGTCCATCCGGAGAGCGTGCAGTTCGACGTATCACCGTGAAGGGGGATCGTGTAGGTGTAGAGCGTCGCGTCGGGTGCTACACCAAACTCGGGCGAGACCAGGATCTGCGCGACCGTGGTGCCGTGTGCCGCATTCTCGGGGGCCGAGCTCTTGGCGCAGGGTGTCCGATCCTGAATGTTCGCGCCCTTGAGTTCGGGAATGTTCGGGTTCACGGCACCATCCAGGACCGCGATGGTGACGCCCTTGCCCGTGATTCCCTGATCATGGATGGACTTGAGCTTGTAGAAGTTGTAGTAGTCCTGCTTATCGGCGGTCATCGGCGGGTCGGCGGCGTAAGCCGGCGCAACGGGGGCAAGGGTCGCTCCGAGGCTGAGTGCGAGCGCGCCGGCAAGGATCCCGACGCTCTTACCCCAGCGTCGTGTTGCCCGGGTTGTCATGACAGGTCCTCTTCCGAGTCTTCGACGACGGCGGGTCTGCCGCGCAGGTGCGAGAGGATCACGAGGCCTCCGAGCAGCGAGGCCCCGAGGACAGCGATAGCGGACACGATGTAGGCGCGAATCGTCAGGTTGTTGTCCCGCGACGTCAGGTCCGCCGAGGCCACGGCGGGCCGAGCGGGGGCCGGATGCTGCGCGGCGTTGGGATGTTCGGGCCCGTACCTGGTACCAATGTCGGTGAAGGTAAGGGCGTCGAAGGGCGCGACGACGCCCCAGCCGAGGGCGTCGGTGCGCTGATCGGCGGTGCCACGCAGGGCGGTCACTTCGAGGCGATACTTCCACATGTCGGGCCCCTCATCGGGGTACGCCGAGGCCACGAGGGCCGCAAAGCCGGCTGCGTATGCGGTCGCGTAGGACGACGACGGCAGCGGCTGGTCCCCCTCGTATCCACCGACGAGGCAGTCGGCCTGGTCGAACCAGGTTGTGAGGATGACGCTGGCGGGCACGGCGAGCTTGACGTGCGCGCCGTGCACCTGCTGCTCCGAAGCAGATCCGTCGGCGTTCGAGGCGGTGACGCCCAGCACACCCGGGTAGGCGGCCGGGTAGACGACCTGATTCGCTTCCTGCCCTTGGTACACGTTGCCGGTCGAAGCCACGACGAGGGCCCGGCCGCGCACGGCGTTGATGGCTGCCTCGAGCTGGGGGTCGCCATCGGGGGCAGACTGCGCGACGACAATGATCTGCGCACCGTGGTCGGCGGCCCACTGGATCCCGCGGCCCACCTTCGACATGAAGGTCTCTTCCCCTTCCTTCTGGGGGCGGTTTTCCTGAAGACCGGTCTCGACGCGCACCGGGAGGATCTTCGCCTCGGGGGCGACGCCGACAAGGCCCGATCCCATCTCCTTGGGCAGTTCCTGCGCGGCGATCGCACCGGCGATGGCGGTGCCATGTTCGCCGACGTCGACGCGCCCGTCGGTGTTTTCACCGCTCAGGTCGATACCGGGGAGCACCACGGGGCCGTCCGGCCCCTGGAAGTGCTGGTTGCCGGCCGCTACGCCCGAGTCGACGATCGCGACCGTCACGCCACGGCCTCGTGAGACCTCCCAGGCACGACGCACTCCGACGGCGTCGAAGATGGCGGGGGTTTGCTTGATGTAGGAGGGCGAGTTCTGCGAGCATTCGCCACCCTCGGAATCGCTTGCGGGCGTCGTTGCCGACGACGACGGTGTCGGCGTCGGACGCACGCTCGGGGTCGGCACCGGGTCCGCGTGGGCGACGCCAGGGCCGAACGCACCGGAGTCCTGGGGCGAGACGACCGAGGCGGCGAGAGGCACGAGCGCGAGTCCTGCGATGAGCGAGGCCCCGACGAGGCCTCGGCCCAAGGACCGGGAACGCGCGCGGCGGGTGCTCACTTGAGCCCCACTGAGGTGGCGGCGGCCTTCGGAGACATCTCAGAGCCCGGCGGGATGAGCTCGCCCCACGCGCGCGGGACCGACGCGGCCTCTGACGCACTCCACCCGAGCGCGTTCATCGAGACGGTCGGAACATCGCCGAGGGAGTGGCGGAAGCCCAGGTCGGAGACGAAGACGTAGGACGCGGCCTCGCCGCCACCGCCGGACGTGAGGGCGAGGAGGGCACCAGATCCGCCCGCAACAGTCACGTTGCGCGTCGTGGACGGCCCCTTGGGGGACTGCAGAGATTCCGCATCGTAGGACGCTTCGATCGCGCGCTTCTCGGGCATGGTGACCAGGTCAAACTGCGGCTTGGCATGATCAGTGGTGTCCATCTTGGCGCACAGGACCGTGCGGCTTGCCGCGTCGCGGCTCTCGTCAAACCACTCGGGTGCTTCAAAGTCCTCGACGTCGGGCCAATCGTCACCGACGAAGACGGCCCGGACGGGCTCAACGTACTTGAACATTTCGGTCGGGAACTTCTTCGAGGGCGGGGCGTCCTGATACAGGCGCGCCGCAGTCGAGTTGAAGACCACCAGATTCGAGTCGTCGATCACCAGGTAGGAGTTTTTCACCTGACCGGCAGAATCGACCTGATCAAGGACCATTCCGATAGTGATGCCCTCGTTCTTCAGGTCGCCGGGTAGGTTCGTGGCCGGCTGCCCCGCGTTCTCGATGTCGTTGTAGCTCCAGGGGCGCAGGGGCGTGCCCGAGGGGAAGAGGTCGAGCCACTCGGGTTCGACGGTGATCGGGTAGCTGGCCAGGTTCTGGAAGGACAGCGCCCAGTCACCCAGGCGGCTCACGCTGGAGTCGATGTAGTACTTCTTACCCTTTTTGCGATCGACGAAGTACTTGTCTCCGCTACCGCTCGCCTGCACGAGCGCGGATGTCGCCTGCTTGACCGGGAAATTGTCCGCAGGCAGGTCCTTAGCGATCCACGTGTGGTACCCGGACTCCATGTCGCAGGAGAGCCACTGCTTACTCAGCATGTCAGGGAGCGGAACGTCATCGGGGACATCGGGCAGACCGATCTGGGCGCCTCGAGGAATGTTTTCGAGTGACGCCGCAGAGGCCTGGACGGTCGTCAGCTTTGAATCCGGGCTGAGCAGCCGAGCGGTGGTCACGTTCGCGATGGGGTGAAGGACGCCGTTTGCCCAGAAATAGCGGGCACCCGTCCCCTTCACGTCGATGAGCTCGTACTGCGCCTCGCCAAGCTTCGGGTTCGGCGCAAAGACACGCATGCCGATTCCAATGACGCTGATGATGATGGCGACCACGAGCCCGAAGATGAGGGGACGCACGGGCGACGGAGTGTCGACCTCGCGCCCGTCGGGCGTACCCGAGGTGAAAGCCGTAATCAGGCGGTTTCGATTGAAGCGCTGGGCTTCTAGGATGTCTTTACTCGACGGCATGACTCAGCTCCACAGGTAGACGGCCAGGGGAAGCAGGACAAACAGCGACAGCACGGAGACCGTGTCGGCGATACGCGTCAGGTGCGGGCGGGCACGAGGCCCGACGACGTTGGTGACGACGAGGACGAGAGCGGTCGCAATCGCCGACAGCGTCAGCCAGGGCATCGTCCTCGGGTCCGCGTAGGCACCGAGCACAGTGGCCACGAGGATCACGATGAGGCCACTCAGAGCACCGAGAAGCACCTCGACGCGAGCGCGGATCGAACGCGTCTGGAGGACGAGTGACACCGCACCGAGCATGAGGAGGGTCAGCGGCAGCGAGACCGACCGCATTTCGGGTGCTGTCATCAGAGAAATGGTCAGGAAGATCGCGGCGACTGCCCCGCCGGAGCGCAGGGCGACGACGAACACGAAAGAATTGCTGACCTGGTCGGTGATGCCCTTCGCTGGAATCTGCTCGGTCGTGTCCGCGTCCAGGATGCGCACGGGAATGTGAGCCAGCGCGATCCAGGGCGCGACCTGGAGGAGCACAATGATCAGGGCGAAGAGGATCGCGGAGACGCCTGCCTGGGAGAGCTGACCGAGTCGAACCAGAAGGCCGGTGGCCGCCAACACGGTGCCGACGACGAGAGGAGCTGCGATGGAGATTCGGTACCGCTTGGGCAGCGTGAGAACTGCGAGAGCGCCGATCAGGAGGCCGAGGCCCGTCCACCCCCAGCCGGCGGTGTCCCAGTGGCTCTGACTCAGGCGCAGAGCAGCTGCGGCCGTCAGGAGGGGCACGGTATGCGCCAGCGCAACACCGCTCGCTCCCGGGTACTTACGGGCCATGACGACGGACGTCGCGGTCACGAGCAGCGCCGATACGATACCGATGGCACCGGCGATGAAGTTGTACCTCGTGACGGCTTGAGGGTCCAGGGCGGTGAGGGCATCCGGAGGCGTGGTCGCCAGGAGGAGGGCGGCAACGAAGATGAGGCCGGCTGCGGCGAGCGCCGCGAGCGTGCGAGCATCCTCACGTGTCCAAGGAGTGGACACTCGTTCGACGACTTGACCGACTGCCTCCGTGAGGTCGTCGTAGACCATATCGGCGGCGCCCTCACCCAGGGGCTCGAGGGTGAGCGCCGCGCCGGCGCGCACTCCCTGGGCGGACAGGGACTTGGATTGATCGAGCAGACGACCCGAGGCCGTGCGCACTGCAAAGCCGTCATTCGTTGGCTGATCAGTGAAAGCGCCCACCGTTTCAACCATTCCGGGGAGCAGCTCCACCAGGGGGATCGACTGCGGAAGCGTCACGTCACTACGGTCGACGCCGTACGTGATCGTGAGCGGAATCAGCGCCACTCCTCGTGATGTTTTCGATGCCATTGGGTCCTCCCGAATGCCGCGTGATGGGGTCTTTGGCTACACGACACAACCCCGTAAGTCTAGATTCTCGGTCAGGTTTTGTCATGATTTTTCCGTAACATTGAAAAAAATGATGAAAACATGGTTAGTATTCATGTGTCCCCATGCTCTCACGCATCCCGGCGAGAGAGTCCACTTATACAAATGGAGGTTCACATGGCAGACCAGAGGGCCGCAGAAGGCGCCCTTAAGCAGGGTTTCTCGGCGGTAGAGTCCACCAAGGCCGACATCGACGGCCACCTCAAGCGTCTTGAGGGCGACCTGTCGACCATCGGCAGCTCCTGGCAGGGCGCTGCATCGGTGCAGTTCACTTCGCTGATGACTCAGTGGCAGGAGAACGCAGCAAAGGTTAACCAGGCCCTTCAGGACCTCGCTGACAACCTGCGCGCCACCGATTCGTCGATGGAAGCCAACGAGTCCGAGACCGAGAACTCGTTCTCTCAGCTGCTCGGCGGCCTGTGAGAGATTAGATTAGGAGACTGACATGGATTTCCAGGTAAATTACGCCGCTCTTGACGCCGCTGCTGCCGACATCAACACCGGTGCCGCTAACCTGCAGAACTGCCTCGACGATCTCGAGCAGACGCTGAACCAGCTGCGCTCGTCGTGGGAAGGCCAGACGCAGGAAGCCTACGACATTGCTCAGCGTCAGTGGAACCAGGGCCTTGAGGGCCTGAAGGACGTGCTGCGTCGCACCTCCTCCGCCGTTGATTCGGCTCGCTCCAACTACCAGTCGACGGACCAGTCCAACGCTGCCCGCTTCTGAGAGCATGAGCGCCTAGCGCTACGGAAAAGGGTCGTCCCATTGGGGCGGCCCTTTTCCGTACCCGCAAGCAACCGATTCTGCGCCACAGCAACGAATTTCCACACGCACAATCGACCAGCTGCGTTCTATCGCCCCCGCACGCAAGAATTTCCCATCCGGTTAAATGAGGGCGTGAGCGAGCACCAATAAAACCGCCGCCATCCCATGTCGGGACGGCGGCGGCGACTATTCGATTGATCGGCGCGGCGAGGGGCTCACCCTGCCAACAGGGTCAGTGCACCGAGTCTGCGTCGGCGTAGACGATCGTGGCTCGCCGGTCACCCATGATGACCTCGGTACCGGCGGGCACCTCGACCGCCTGTCCGCCCGTCAGCTCCATGACGCGACCGTCGGGCGTGCGGATCTGCGTGCCGTTCGCAGAGAAGGAGTCTTCGATCCATGCGCCGGAGGCCGTGGGACCCACGCGCATGTGCGTGCGCGAGAGCGACATCGTCGCGTCGGGAACGACGACCGCACGCGACCCCTCAACGGCCGCGGGTGCGCGCCCAAGCGTCACCGGCATGTCGATGAGCTCGCGCTGCCCGGAGTCGAAAATGAGCCACAGGAGCTGCGTGCGCGGCGGCGTCGCGGGCGCACCCCACTGCGACTGGCCGGCACCACCCCACTGGGACGCGCCGGAGCGCTGCGCAGCCTGCACGTCGCGGCGGCTCGGCGGA
>ERZ773013.1777-NODE-1777-length-12399-cov-20.078419_pt1 | contig 12399 bp, 10 predicted proteins | sample MGYA00511670_ERZ773013 | MGnify/ENA primary metagenome ERZ773013 (study PRJEB29015, sample SAMEA2738120) | human oral metagenome | biome: human oral; feature: human-associated habitat; material: saliva | place: China | collected 2257 ...
ACTGACGGTACTTCGTCATGATGATTTACTTTCTAGGGTGATCCAAAATGAATTGCGCTGCGTCGTCATCGGCGATGGGGTTGGATCCGCTGGTGAGCTGCAGCAGGAACGAGAGGTTACCCGTGTCTAATGTAGATGATACGCGGTTAACCGCGTTGCGGGCGCTATCTGGCAGGGTGCGACGAATAATCGGCACCAATTGCTGTTGCAACATGGCGCTGGAGGGATCCTCCAACACGACCAAGCGGTTGTCGTCGATGGCGGGGTTCACGCTGTGCAGCAGGGTCACCTGCACGCTGTCGTCGGTGAGGGCACGCACGCGCTCGGCGGGGTCATTCTGCTGCGTGACGGCGCGGGCAGTGTAGCGGTAGAGGCTGCGCAACGACTCAATGCCGTAGGTCCCGGCCGAGTAGCCATCGGGAATGGAGAAGCCCAGGGTGGCTTGCACATCGCGCAGGCCGGTCAGCGAGGTGAGCTTGTAGCGGGCGCTGACGGCGCGGGTGGTGACCAGCACATCCTTGTTGGTGGCGCCGGCGCCGTTCAGCAGGTTCAGCCCCTCGGGTAGGATGCGCGAGATGGCGTTGGTCATGTCGGTGGTGGTCATGGCACGCAGGTTGATGGGATCCGCCGAACGGGTCGCGGAGGCGCTGGCCGTCGGGTCGGCCGAGGAATCCGTGGAAGGGCTTGCGGTGCCGGAGGCCTCTCCGGTCGCTCCGCTACCGGAGGCCGTATCGCTCGGGGTGGGGCTCTGCGTGGGAACCGGGGGCAGGGTCACGCCGGCGGCGGCCGCGGAGGCGGTCACCGAGGCCGCCACGCGCTCGTTCTGTACGGCGGCGGGGCTGAGCTTGCCATCATCGGTCAGGTAGAGCAGCAGGTCGCCGCTGTAGTCGATGACGATATCCAGCGGGTCAACATCCTGGGCTTCGACGGAGGCGGCCCCGCGGTCCACGGGTAGCGCCTCGTAGGCGGCGGTGGCTTCGGCCTCGCTCACCTCGGGGGTGGTCGATTCGGTTCCGGTGCTTTCCTGGCGTCCCGAGGGCGCGAGGAGGGCGCGCAGGGCCAGGCTGCGGCTGTGGCCTGTTTCAACCAATTCGACGGTGTAGCCGACCCTTCGCAGGGCCTGCGCATACACGTGGGCCACGGCGTGCATTTCGCGCAGGGCACCGTAGCCGATGCGCAGGGTGCCGTAGGTGGGGGCGGAGGGGTCGACCTGCGGCATCGCGTCGTGGGTGGCGCATGCGGCCAGTAGCGGGGCAAGCGCCGCGGAGCCCAGCAGGGCGCGGCGGGTTAGGGTGCGGCGGGTCATGAGGTGAGCTTCCTAGCGTTCTCATCGGCGAGAAATTCGCGGTATTCTCGGGCCCAGCTTGCGGCGTTGGTGTACCCCATCATGGAGGCCACCTCGTCGATGAGCGTGCCGTAGCGAATCGTATCGAGCTCGGCGATGGGCACCCAGCGCGCGGTGTCGGAGGAGCCGTTCACCTCGTGGCGCAGTTCGCCGGTGACGATGTGGGCACGGAAAACCACCCGCAGGGCGCAGAAGGGTAGCGCCTCCGGGTCTTTTTGAGCCTGAGCCGAGCGCACGGGGAAGTGACCGGCATGCACGCCCAGGATGTCCTCAATAGCGACGCTGTATCCGGTCTCTTCGAGGGTCTCGCGCAGCGCCGTTTCGTCGGCTTGCTCGCCCGGTTCCATGCCGCCACCGGGTAGCGACCAGAGGGGGCTGAGGTTCCGGTCTTCGGGCACCCAGTGGGTCATGAGCAGCTTACCCTGCTCGATGATGACCGCGTAGGCCGCGGGTCGGGTTTCCATTGATAATGCCATGGTTCGATTTTACCGCCTAGCGCTTCTTACCCCGGCGCGCTGAGGCCGCCTTGGAGGTCTGGCGGGCGTGCTGTCGGGCGTTGCCGTTTTTCTTGGCGTTGGCGCGCTTCTTATCGCGTGCCTCGCGGCGTGCGTTAGCGGCGCGGGCCTTCGCCTTGGCCTTGGCCTTTTCCGCGGCCACGCGTTCGGCGCGTGCCTGGCGAGTTTCGGTGCCGCGATCGCTACTGGCGGTACGCCCGCGCACGATGCCGATAAAGTCCTGCAGGAGAGCCTCGAGCTCCTCGGGGCGCGGCTCCCCCTTGGGCGCGCGCGGCCAGACCAGGTGCACCGGGTAGGTGTCCAGATCGGGCACAGGGCGGTAGGTGAGGTCCTTGCGGTGGTAGAAACGCGCGATGGACATGGGCACGATGTACAGGCCCACGCCGGCGGCCACCAAATCGATAGTCTCTTGGTCGTTCAACCCCTCGGGCACAATGCGGCCGGAGCTTTCACGCCAGGAGCGGGAAACCTCCTCGTAGGCGGGAATATCGGAGGCGGGCTGAAGCAGGAACTCCTCGGCCAGTTCGGCCACGGGCACCTCGTCGAGCACGGTGAGAACGTGATCCGTCGGCAGGATAACCACGGGCAGCTCCTCGTAAAGGCGGATGCTGTGGTACTTCTCGCCGTCGGTGCTGGCCGGCTCGCGGTAGGGGCGCAGGATGCTCATGTGGGCGAAGGGGTTCTCGGGAACCTCCACTCGCTCGATAGGTGCGGGCTCTGCGTTTTCTGCGGGGCTTGCCGTTTCGGAGCCTTCCGCAGACTCCAGGTCGATCAGCTGCAGGTTCTGGTGAAGGGAGTCCAGTCCGCGCGCCTCGCGCACGGGCATCTCGGCCAGGGGCACGCGGTCGCCGTAGCGTTCGTGCCAACGATTGAACCACTTGCCGGGCATAATGCCGGGCACGTAGCTCACGCGCAGGGCCGAGCGCTGCAGAACCGGCACGGGTAGAGCCTCCGGAGTCTGAATCGTGGCCAGCTGCTCGGGGTGCAGGTACACGCGGGTGGGAGCCTCGGAGGGCGCTTCGGCGCTGGCCGCTTCAAGGGGTGCCGTCTGCTCTGCATGATTCTCGCGGTGCTCTGCGGGGGTTGCGAGAGGCTGCTCGGGGGTGCCTGCGGTGGAGGTGTCGGTTGAACTCATCCCTCCACGCTAACACATTCGTCCGGCGAAACTACTCGCGCTGGGTGAGGGCCCGAGGCTAAGCGTCGGTGCCGTTGAGGTTCTCGGCCGCGCGGTCTAGGCGCTTCTCGCGCACCGCAGAGATGATAACCGCTCCGGCCACCACAAAGGCCAGGGCTACGGGGAACATCCAGGGTTCCAGGCCCAGGGCGGCGAGAATGGCAAAACCAATCGTGGTGTAGATACCGGCCCACATGAGGGTGCCAACCAGCATTGCGGGAATCCAGCGGCGTAGGGGCATGCGGGTAAAGCCGGTGGTGACGATGACTGCGGTCTGAAAACCCACGGTCAGAAAGCACAGGGGCACGGCGATAACGCCCCATCGGTTAATGAAGGCGCGGGCCTTGCGGTAGAGGGGACGTTCCATTGCCTCGCGGATGCGGTGGAGGCGCGCGCTCCCCTTCGCGGCCAGGGCCGCCACCCAGTAGACCAGGCTGGTGCGGACGATTCCCACAATCCACATGAAGAGTAGGGCAACCTCAATCGGTAGAGAGTTAATCCATTCTTTCACCCGGCTATTCTCTCACGAACAGATTCGCCAGTCCTCCCCGAGCGCGAATATGCCTATTCCGTGACACGCATCGGGGATGAGCCTCGCGAAGCTCAGACGAGTACCCAAGGGCGATTCGGCGAGCAACGTTTTCCGACGGTGTATACCTTTCTGATATGACCCAACGAGCTTCGAGCGGCCTCCCGAAAATTTTTTTAAAGATTTTTATGCAGCCTCGATACCCCACTCTTCCCAGCAATGGCGCGGATTTTATTTAGGGCAACCTTAGTTTAGCGACAGACCGTCGCTATTTTCAGTTTGTACACCCTCTCGAATTAGGTTATATTTTTATTACCGAATGGGGCTGGCCTTGTGGGAAGGCCTCCCCGATCGGTCTAGAAGACTTTCTTCCTGTGTGTGATGCTGGAAAGGGAGCCCCATTGACGGGGCTCCCTTTCTTTTTGTCTCTGCTACTCCCCCGCCAAATAATCACGGTGATACACCGCCGAATACGCAGAATGTCCCGAAGGACTCTATCCTTCGGGACATTCGTTCATGGGAGTTTCTAGGCAATGCACGCAACCGGCGGTAGCCCGCAGGTGCTTGCCCAGCTACTTCTTGGAGTTCTTCTCGTCGTTCTCGCGGTGCAGGGCACTCAGAGGCTTGGGCAGCTGCACGGGGTTCCAGGTGTTGCTGACCGCCTCAAACGAGGAACCACCACCGGGATGACGGCTTCCCGCGCGACGGGATACGCCGAGCGACGAACCAGGCTGGGTTGCGGGGTTGTTCAACGAGGCGATATCCAGGGCGTCGAACTCAGAATCGTCCAGAACGTCCGGCAGGGGAATCTCCTCCGGAATCGGTGCGGGGGCCTGCTGAGGCGCCTGACGCACCGGGGAACCGTCGCGCAGGGCCGGACGCGGCTGACCCTGATTCGACTGGTTCGGGTGCGCCGCCTGCGGAGCTTGCTGAGCCGCTGGGCGCTCCTGCGAAGTGGCGGCAGGGCGAGGGGCGGAGAAATCGGTCGGCACACGCGGCGCGGGCTCGCGAGCGGGGGTAGCCTGGTGCACAGCCGGCTGCTCCGTGGCTTCGGCCCGGGGAGCAACGCGCGGGGCCTGCTGAGGCGCCGCCTGTGGAACCTGCTGCGCGGGGTGAGGCTGAGCGGATTGCACGGGCTGAGAGGTCGCCCCGCTACCGCTCTCCTGGTCGAAGAGCACGCTACCGCGGCGGATAGGCTGGAATCGGCTCGGGCGCTGGGGGCGGCGCTGCGGATGCTGTGCGTGGCGCGAAGCCGCGGGACGGCCTTCTGCTCGGCGGTGGGCCGGCGCATCCTGCTCGGAGTCGGCGCTCTCAGCGGCACGGGACTCATGCACTCGAGGCTCATGCACTCGGGGCTCGGGCGTGCGGGGGTCGGCGTCACGACGCTCAGCCGCGGGAACCGGGGTCTTCGGGGACGAAGCCTCAGCGGATCCCTCACGGCGGACGGGCTGTGCGACGGGAGCCTTGGGGGCGGGAGCCGGCGCGGGGTGAGCCTCAGCAGCCGAAGCAGACTCTTCGGCTTCACGGTCAAGCTGCTCATCGTCGAAGTCGACCTCGGAGCGCTCGTCTTCGTCATCGTCGCCCTCGCGGTGAGCGAGACGCTGACTCAAGGTATCTGCCAGACCAAAGCGGCCCGCGGCCCAGGCCAGACCACCCAGCACGGCGAAAATCACGAACCATGCCCAGGGGAACCGACCAAAGAGGGTCAGAAGCAGGCACAGCACTGCGGCAACGCCAGCCCCGGCGGCGACCAGGTAGGCCACACCAGAGGGGGTTGAAGTATCGAGGGAGGAGAGCAGGGACTGCTTGGGCTCTTCCACCACGGGAATCTCATCCGTGTACGGGGCCACCGGGGAGGAATCGCGAATCTGCGAAATGGACGCCGTCTGCGGTGCCGCGCCGTCCCCCACCGCGTGCGAGGAGGAAGAGGAACGCGGAAGAGCAGAAGAGGGCAGGGAGGTACCCGGCGCCACGGCGTGGTCGGAAGACTGGTAGGCTTCCGATTCGTTCAGCAGCACGCCAGCGGAGGCAAGAATGTCCTCAGCGGTGCGTTCGGCGCTAATCAGGGGTCGTTCGGGCTCAACCGTGTGGCCGGCGGGCGCGCGACGCAGGCTCCTGGGTACAAACCACAGCAGCAAAATCACGGTCAGAATTACCAATACACCCGAGGTGTTCAACAACGTCATGTTAGGTCGCCCTCTATCGTCCCTAAATCCCTAGACTTTAATCATACCCTTATATTCCCATTTCTTTCCATAAAAGGTAAAAACGGGATGGATGAGCGCATATACCCCGGACAGCATACACAACGTTATGCGCAATATTGCACGCATATTAGTCACTCCGTCTCCCCAACGGACAGAGCGACCAAATAAATTAAGGAAGGCGCCCCCGCTCGGCAAGCCGACAAGGAACGCCTCCCTCAGCGTATCAGGTGATTGATACCCCGTAACCGGGGTGGTGTTACGAAAGAACGGCCTTAGCAGTTCTCGGCCACAAATTCCTTCAGCCAAGCGCGCAGGTCGTCGCCGAACTCGGGACGCTCGGAAGCAAGAATCACGTTAGCCTTCAGGTAGGAGAGCTTATCGCCGGTGTCGAAACGGCGGCCGGAGAAGACCACGCCGTAGACACCCTCGCGCTCACCGTCACCCTGAGCCAGGGTCTGCAGGGCGTCGGTCAGCTGAATCTCGTTGCCGCGGCCCGGAGCGGTATTCTCCAGAACCTCGAACACCTTCGGGCTCAGAACGTAACGACCAATCACCGCGTAGTTCGAGGGGGCCTCGTCAGCGGCGGGCTTCTCTACCAAACCGGTGATCTTAACAAAGCCGTCTTCGCCCTCAACGGCCTCAATAGCGGCAGCGCCATAAGCCGAGATTGCCTCGCGGGGAACCTCCATCAGAGCAACGACGGAACCGCCGGTGCGCTCCTGGACCTCCACCATGCGGGAGAGCAGGTCTTCCTTCTCATCAATCAGGTCGTCACCGAGCAGAACGGCGAAAGCCTCGTCGCCCACGTGGCGCTTTGCGCGCAGCACGGCGTGACCCAGACCCTTCGGGTCGCCCTGGCGCACGTAGTGCAGGTCACCGCCAAGCTCGTTGGTCTCAAGGACCGAAGCCAGCAGGGCGTCCTTACCCTGCTCGGCGAGCTGACGCTCCAGAACGGGAACACGGTCGAAGTGATCCTCAAGAGCGCGCTTATTGCGACCGGTAATCATCAGAACATCGTGCAGGCCGGCACGAACAGCTTCCTCCACCACGTACTGAATCGCGGGGCGATCAACGACGGGGAGCATTTCCTTCGGGGTAGCCTTCGTGGCGGGCAGGAATCGGGTGCCCAAACCGGCGGCAGGAATAACCGCCTTAGTAACAGACTTAATTTCAGTAGCCATGCCACAAGAATACCCTAAGTTGTAAAGTACTTAGGTCGAATCGATGAAACTATGACGTGAAAAATCCCTAACGTGATTAACTGCATACAGGCTCGTGCAGATACCGAAAATATTAAAAGATCGGCACGCCGCTCTTTCTTTAAATCGTCCTATACTGAGAGAAGTGTGCCCCTTCACAAATCTCCACCATTCGCGAGATTTGGGGCCTACGCCGCGAGTCTGTACCTCATGTCCAAGACACCGCTCACCCCGCAACGACGATGGGACCCCCATGCACTTCAACACCGCAGTAGCCGCCAGCACCTCCGATTCGGGCGCCAGCGCCGAGGATATCTCCCTGGATAAGAACATCCTCCGTTCGCAGATTCGTCCCCGACGCCTCATCGCTCGCAGCGAGCGCGGGCCCGCCGGACAGCAGCGAGTGCGGGACCTCTTCACCGAGAATATTCTGCGCGAGGTGCGAGAGCGTCTGCACTCCCCCGGTACGGTTGCCGCGTACCTGCCCACCCCCTCGGAACCTCCCATCACCGAGGCGCTTACCCGCCTGCACGAGGCCGGACACCGCATCATCGTGCCGGTCGTCCGTCCCCGTCGAACCCTCGCCTGGGTTGAGTGGGATCCCACCATTGACCACCCCTGCAGCCCCATGGGAATCCCCGAACCCGAGGGTGAAGAACGCGACGTACAGGCATTCGTCGAGGCCGATGTGCGCCTCATCCCCGCCCTCGCCTACGATGCGGCCGGGCATCGCCTCGGCCAGGGAGGCGGTTACTACGACCGAATCATCCCCCTGCTGAGCGAGGAACAACTGCGTGAGAAGACCCTCGGCATCGTCTTCGCCGAGGAAATCTACGAAACCGTCCCCTACGACCGCTGGGACAGTATCCTGCCGGTTATTCTGACCGAAGAAGGAACCTACCGCCCGGCAGAACGCGCCGCGCAGAACCCCTCATAACGAATACGCCGCGTTACTTTTAGTCTTGGGAAGAAAACAAAATACCCCTCACGATTCAAAAGCGGTACACTCAAACCACGCAATTAACCGTAATCAACGAAATATCAATGGGCGAAGGAAGTTATGCCGGTTTACGTTTACCAGTGTAAGAATTGCAATCACGTATTTGAACAGCGCCAGTCCTTTAGCGACGACGCCCTGCGCGTCTGCCCCCAGTGCGGTCAGGAGACCCTGCGCAAGCGCTACAACACCGTGGGCATTACCTTCAAGGGCTCCGGCTTCTACAGCACCGATAAGAACTCAAACTAATAAGAATTCAAACCAGCTGCCGCAGAACGCGACGGATGGATAGCGCCGACCGGCTCGGCGTTCGATAACACGCTAGGGCGGCGGGTACCGAACAGGTACCCGCCGCCCTAGCGTGTATTGGATGATGGCTCGCGGCCTCAGGCCACCGAAGCCTAGACGATGTTGTTACCCCAGTGCGGGGGACGCTGCTGGCGCATCCACTCCAGGCGCTCCTTCTCCTCGGGGGTGAGGGGCTTCGAGGCGCCGTGGGCGGTGCGCTTCTTCCGCGAGCTACTGCCGGAGCCACCGCCGGAATCGGCAGTTTTTGGCGCGGCCGACCGGTCGCCGGGCACCGCGGCGGCGGGAGTCCCCGACGACGGGTCCAGACCCGCAAGACGGGGTTCGGCACCTCCCACGGTTCCGCCCCCGCTCACCCGGCGGTTACCGCGTCGGGGTTTGGGCACGGGCGAATAGTTAGCCACGGTCCTCAGCATCCTCGTCCATGTCCAGGTAGTGCAGGATGCGCGCCACCACGCCGTCCGGGTCGGAGAAGACCTCCAGGGTGCCCAGCGTGATGTAGTTCCAGCCGGTGCGACTCAGGCGCTCGGGTAGCAGGCGCGTACGCTCGCGCACCGAGGCCCGCGCGTAGTTCTGTTCGCCGTCGGAGCAAGCCACCAGAGGCATCGCGGCGGGAGCGCTCGGGCCGGAGGAAACCACGGGAGCCACACCCAGGGCGGGCACGGGCTCGGCCACGAGCTTTTCGGGGGCGTGCGCAATCAGCGCGATGTCGCCCTCACCCTGCGTCACGCGTACGCCGCAGGCCTGCAGACGCGCCACCAGATCGTTGAGCAGCCAATCGCCCAGGTCGGGGGTTTCCTGCTCGTCGGTAGCTAGGAAGGCGTTGCGCGGCAGAGTCTCGGGCACGCGCTGTGCCTTCGCCTCGGCCTCTTCGCGGGCCTGGCGTTCCGCGTGCTCACGCAGCAGGTGGTAGAAGTCGACAGCGCCGTGGTGTAGCTTCTGCGGGTCCAGCTCGGTCGGGTCGATGCACGAGACGATACGCAGGGTCCGGCGGGCGCGAGTTAGCGCCACGACAAAGCCCTGACGGCCGTGCTCGGCGGAGAGCTGCCCCAGGTCATAGGAGGCCTGGCCCAGGCGGGCGCGTCCCACACCCAGCGAGAAGATCACGGTGTCGCGTTCGAGGGTCTCGGCGCGGGTCAGGTCGACCACGCGGAAAGACTCCTCGCCGGCGGCAAAGAACGGGGCGAGCTGCGGGTACAGGTTCAGGGCGTGACGCACCGATTCGGCCACTCGCTGAGCGTGCTTGGGGCTGGCCGTCACGACCGCGAGGGAGCGGTCGGGGGTGCGGTAGGCGTGCTCCAGCACCAGGTTCGTGACGCGCTCGACCTCAACGCCAGGCGAATCGAGGTTCGCGTTATCGCTCACCTTGCCGCGAGTGTCGATGTACTCCACAGTCAGGGTTGCGGCCGGCTGCGAGGAGGCGCGGCTCACCGGAGCGGCATGCAGCTGCGAATCGTAGAACTCGCGGTTCAGGTAGTCGAGAATCACCGGATCCATGCTGCGGTGCAGCATGGCCAGGGTGCGGTTCGGCAGTACCGTGGCGAGTACGTCGAAGGTGCTGTCCAGCTGCTCATCGGCGGGGTCCGGCGCGCCGAAAGTCGGCGCGGACACGATGAACGGCGAGGGGTATCCCGAGTGCGGGTCGCCCAGGGCAATCACCTGGTCGGCGCGGGTGATGGCCGGCAGGTTGGCCGCCAGCGGGGTGGATTCAGAGTCCAGCAGGATGGCCGCGTCAAAACGCATCGAGGCCGGCACCTTGCGGGCCAGGGCGAAGGGGCTGGCGGTCCACAGGGGCAGCAGGGTGCGCGCCATGACGGGCGCGTGCGTCAGCAACTCCTCCAGCACGAACTCGTAGCCGCGCAGCTGGCTCTTCAGGTAGGCCGCCTGGTCGTGCTCGGATTCGATGCGGTCGGTCCACACGTGCGCGACCTTTGCCAGAAGGCGGGCCGGGGCGCTGGTCATGTGGGCGTAGTCGGCGCGACGGAAGCGGGATTCGGTGTCTCGCAGGCGGTCGCCGTCCAGCAGTTTACCCTCGTGGCGTTCCAGCAGGTATTCCAGCGCGGACTGCCACCAGGCGAGCTCCAGCTCGGCCGCGACAACTTCGGTCGGTACCTGACGGGCGTACAGGTCATCCAGCAGCTCGGACAGGCCGCGTTCGTGAAGCTTCTGCTGGAGCGCGTCACGTTCGGGCAGGGTCATGAGCAGGACGCGGTCGTCCATGAGGGCGTCCAGGCGGGCGTCCAAAACGTCCAGGTCGGTGCGCACAAAGTCGGTGCCGTCGATCGTATCGGCAAGCACGATACCCAGGCCTGCCAGCTCGGACACCAGGGAGTTCAGGGCGTCGGCCAGCTGATCCAGGTTCTGCGGAATCTGCGGGGTGCGGGGTGCCTCGATATGGCGAATCCACTCGGCACGTTCGGTCTGCACAATCTTGAGCTGTTCGTGCAAATCCCCGATGTTCACGCCGGGCAGGATGTACTCCTTCGCCGCGCGACGCAGGCGGGAGCGCTGCATACTGCTCATCTCGATGCCGTTCTCGCGACGCCACGCACCGGAGGCGGTTGCGGCAATCAGATCGGTCACGGGGCGGTCGTACACATCGGCGCGGAAACGCTTAAGCGTCTCGCGAATACGCATCAGGATCGCCAGCTGCGACTCCCACTCGGCAATCGTGCGACCCGGGCGCAGGCCCAGCATGGCGGCCATACGGTTCATGGCCTCGCGCAGATTCAGCAGGGAGGACTTCAGGGTAATGACCAGGGCGTAGGCCTCCGCGGCCTCCTCGTCATTGACCAGGCGGGCGCGGTACCACGGCGAGGTGCGCGAGGCCGCGGCGAATCCGTCAATCTCGCCCAGGCGCACGAGCTCGGCGCGTACCTGATCGCGCTCCAGGAGGGAGTCCAGCATGGGGCGGTCGAAGCGCACGCGGGTGGCCGGGCCGTCCTCGGATGCGGTCAGCTCGGCCAGACGCTGCAGGGCGGCGTACACCGAAATCTGCCAGTGCGGGTCCTTCGTGAGCAGAGCGCGGGTGTGGTCGATGAGGGTCTGGCGGGTGGCGCACAGTTCCTCGTTGAGGTCCTCGGAGTTCGGCTCCTCGGCACTTTCGTTGCGTACGATGGCGCGGATAAATTCGGCTCGCTGCGCCTCCGAATCGTGTTCGGCCAGCAGGTCGTAGCGCAGGCTGTCGATGCCGGTGCGCTTGAGCAGGGCCGAGAACTCGGCGAGCGTCGAACGCTTCTCGCCCACAACCAGCACGGATTTGCCGCGGCCGATGAGGGCGGAGGCAATATTCACGGCGGTGCGCAGCGGCTCGGTGCCGGGGGCCGCGGTCACGGTGAAGGAGAAACCGCTCACCGCGGTGTCGATAATATCCTGGGCGTTTGCGTCCGCGTCGAGCAGGAGCATCTCCTCGGCGGGGTCGCGCTGGTCCAGGGGTTGCTGCAGGTTGTGGGCGTTCAGCTCGCGCGGCTTCACGCCGGGCACCTTCAGCGCCGCCACGTCACGCACGAGCGGGGTGATGGCGGTGTGGGGCAGCTCGCCCAGGCTTTCCTTCAGGTCGGCAAAGGTCGAGATGAAGTACTTCGACTCGATGGTCATGCCCGGGATACGGCCGGCCGAGGCGCGCATGCGCTCGATGACCGGCTCCGGATCCAGACGAGACATGGAGTTCGCCAGCTGGGCCACGTCCATGGTGCCCAGGTCGATGCCGTACTCCTGCTTGATCTGGCGGACCATGGCGGGGTTCAGGCGCGCGGAGCCGGCCAGGCGCAGCTCGAAGTCGTCATCCTTCGGGTGTGGGGTGATGCTCAGCGGCGCCATGAGGATCGGCGCGATGAAGCGCTTCTCGTAGGCTGCGGCGGCCTCGCGGGTGTCGTGCGAAAGCCAGGATGCGGTGCCCGCCACGAAGTAGCCGGAGTCCAGACCGTGGTCGGTGGCAAGCTCGTAAATCTTGGTGCGCAGGGTGCGAGCGGAGCGCATGCCCGCCTCCAGCTGCGACTTTTCGCGCAGGATGGTGGAGAGGCGGGTCTTACGTCCGGCGAGTAGCTGCGCCAGGCCGGAGGGGTTCGCCTCCGACAGGTCGATGTGCACGTAGTCGACCTGGTTGAAGTCGAGCATCGCGTCGGGGC
>ERZ773013.1778-NODE-1778-length-12381-cov-2.548515_pt1 | contig 12381 bp, 15 predicted proteins | sample MGYA00511670_ERZ773013 | MGnify/ENA primary metagenome ERZ773013 (study PRJEB29015, sample SAMEA2738120) | human oral metagenome | biome: human oral; feature: human-associated habitat; material: saliva | place: China | collected 2257 ...
AATCATTCTTTGTAAGCTCGAAACGTTCTCTGACAGACTGGTTATTGATAGCTTCTCCATCCTCATATTTCAGACACGCATGTTGGTAACATGCCGATACTTTTTCAGAGAATGTCATCTGAACTGTGTCAAAGACTAAGACAATAAATTTATCATCGCTCTGTTTATAGAGCATAAAGAATTAGAACAATGACACAAGAAGAGTACTCAAAGATGTTGGCTACCGCAAAAGAGCAATTCAAGGTTGGCAAGCCCCTGTTTGGCAAGGATGGAGCTTTCCATCAGGTATTGGAAGACTTCCTCAATGCCGCCATGGAAGGTGAGATGGAGAGCCGTCTTGACGCGACCAAGACGGTAAGCGGTAATCGCCGTAACGGCAAGATGCGTAAGCATCTCCAAACGGAGTATGGCCCCGTAGAGGTTGAGACACCACGTGACCGCGACGGCAGCTTTGAGCCTGAAACGGTGAAGAAGCGCCAGACAATCCTGGCAGAGGGCCTTTCGGACAAGATCATCAGTCTTTACGCCAGTGGGCAGAGCATGCAGCAGATCAGCGACTTCATCGAGGAGAACTATGGCAGCAAACTCTCAAAGGAAACTATCAGCAACATCACCGGGAAGGTGTGGGACGAGATCAAGTCGTGGCGCAACCGCTCTGTGGATGAGGTTTATCCCGTCGTCCGGATGGATGCCATCCATTACAAAGTGCGCAACGACAAAGGCTCCGCCGAGTCGCGTGCCATCTACAATGTCATCGGCATTGACAAGAACGGTCGCAAGGACCTGTTGGGCATGTATGTGTCTCATAGTGAGGGCGCTAACTTCTGGCTCGGTGTCCTGACAGACCTTCAGAACCGTGGCGTGAGAGACATTCTCATTGCCTGCGTAGATGGTCTGTCAGGCTTTCCCTATGCCATTGGGAGCGTATTCCCCGATACGGACGTGCAACTGTGCATCGTCCATCAGATACGCAACTCCATGAAGTATGCGGGCAGTAAGAACCGGAAGGAATTTCTCAGAGACCTCAAGCTGGTCTATGCCGCTGATACGAAGGAAAAAGCGGAAACGGAACCCGACAATCCGGAGGAGAAGTGGGGTGATCTTTATCCCGTCGTCATCAAGTCGTGGAGAGACAAATGGGAGCTGCTGAGCTGCTATTTCCAATACACCGCCGCCATCCGCAAGATAATCTACACCGCCAATACCGTTGAGGGGTACCACCGCCAGGTCCGTAAAATCACAAAGACCAAGGGCGTCTTTCCTACCGATGACGCACTTTACAAGCTCGTCTATCTTGCCTATCGTAATATCCGCAAGAAATGGACGATGCCATTGGCAAACTGGGGGCAGACGGCGCAACAATCGGCCATAAAGTTTGGAGACCGTTTCAGGATTATGTAACTTTGCGCTGCCGCGGGCTCCTCGTCGAAATGCGATTAAAAATCGCGTCCCGCCGACCGAGGTTAAAGCCTAACGGAAAACAGGCTTGACACAGTTGAGTTGACTAACCCGATTTTTGTTTTTACAAAAAAATCTCTTAATTTCGCACTTGGTACTTGACTCTTCCAACATGCTTTATTCTGCCGATTTACCACTCAAGTTGGAGAGTAATCTGCTTCATCTTCCTTCATGGTCAAAACACCGGATACAACCATTGGGTCGGTGGTCAACAGCACACACCCCCAAGATAGACCAACACCAAATCCACAACAAGCAAGATGCTGATTACCTTTAACCAGTTGTCCCGATAGTTCGGAAACGAGCGTAAGGGGAATGGAGGCCGAGGATGTGTTGCCATATCTATCAATACATATTGGTACTCTGTTCTCTTGCAATTTCAATCTCTTGGTGATTAGCGACAACATTTTCTTGTTGGCTTGGTGTAGTACTACATAGTCGATGTCTTCCAGCTTTTGGTTATAATGCTGACAGATTTCCCTTATGGAATTGGGTGCCACACTTGAACCAAACAGAAAGACATTCATGCCATTCATCCGGCATTCTAACCGCGAGTAGAGCCTATCCCCTATCTTGTCTTTCTGAAACGATTCGAGCGTGATGGGGTTGCGGGCACCACCGTCAGGGATAATGATGTCGCTATATCCTGAACCATCGGTGCCAAAGAGGAACATGAATCCATCGGAGCCTTCGCAAAACTCCAAGGCTGTCACCGTGCCTGCAAAGCCGAAGAGAGGGTCATCGGCATCAAAATGACGTTTGGCGTCGCCCACCATCAGCAGTGCCCGTTTCATGTCGCCGGTTTGAAGCAAAGACGAAGTCGTGGCAAGTCCATAGACCCATCCGGAGCAGCCCAAGGAAAGGTCTTCGCAGAAGCACTTCTTGCTTAGCCCGAGCCGGTCTTGCAGAATACAGGAAGTGGCGGGATAGAAGTAATCTTGCGTTTGCGACAAAAAAACAAGGCAGTCTATGCTGTCTTTCTCCCAACTTAAATCGTCGAGAAGCCGCAAGGCTGCCTTATAACAAAGGTCGGAAGTGGTAAGGGTCTGCGAAACGTGCCTTTGTGCGACACCTGTGGTATGGACAAAGTCTGAAGCCTTGTAGCCAAGACCACTCATGCTTGATTCATCATTGGTGACGACTTGCTCTGGCACGTTTGCACAGACCCCTGCTATTCTGACATTTTTTACCTGAAGAAAAGACATCGGCTTAATACTTTAGAAAGCCGAGAACTTCCTTGCCCCAAGTTGGGTTGACCGATGACGCGTCTTCCTTTTCGAACATCTGCTTCAAGTAGTTAACTTCCTTGACAACGTTCACGTCTTTGGTTGCGCCCATGAACTTGCCCATCTGTTGAGTAAACACGAAGCGGATGGTCTTGGCCCGCGGATTCTCTAGATTGAATTTCTCAGCGATGCCACATTCCCTCAGTACATTGGCGTAATACTTCTGTCCATTGGCTTGAGGGTTCAGGGCGATGAGTATGTAATAGTAGTAGGCTTTCAGGGCATGTATCTCAGACTGGTCGGCACCCTTTTGCTTGCTGGCATTGTCAATGACCGGAAGATACTGGGTAGCCTTCTGCTCAGCATCTTTCGACTGCCTATTCATTAAGCAATCTGTGATGCCAAGGTAAGCCTGATAGTAGTAAGGGAGCCAAGCGTCGGGATACATCTTGCTGATTTGTTCCATGTCGGCCACGGCAACATCCAAGTTAACGTTCTGAGAGGGGTCTGAAATTTTGGCGAACTCTTGTAGAATAAGAGAGTCGCATGTTGAGGATTCATTGTTACGCGCCTGCTTGGTGATTTGTGAAGACACATTACAAGACAAGCAGCATGCACACACGAGAAGTAAGATCCATTTTTTCATGTTCTTTTAATTTTTTATTTTAATATAAATATCTTTATTCTTGTTCAATTGGAAGCTGGTTGCCTTGAAACTTGGGAAGCCTGTGGTGTTGTTGGATACGCCATAAGGCTCAAGTGGCATCCCGAATATCTGGTTCATTTTCTGATCTTCGTTAACATCTTGGTAAAGCTTGACGGCATACACACCGGCAGGTAGCTTCACGGTAACCGTTATCTTGTTGTTGTTCGCCTTAACACTTCGTCCAACATAGTAGGTGTTGGTCTTGAATGTTGATTCATTATTGAAGATACCGATCATCAAGTTGCCTTTATGAATCAAGATGTTTTCTATGTGTATCTTCAGTTGGCAATATCTTACTCTTGCTATGACCTGAATAGGCATAAGAAGCAACAAGACGAGGAATAACTTAAAAATTCGAGATTTCATAAGCATGTGTTTTCTTTAGTGATATGAATAATGTGATATAGAAGAATCGGTCTCTTGAAGCCTGTACTGCCTTTCTTGCAAACGCTCCGGAACCATCGCCCATGCTTCTGTACTGATAATTAAAGATGTTGTGCCTGTTGAAAAGGTTGGTGGCCGACGCATAGAGTATCACGCTCGGACTCAGCAAGAAGGTCATGTTCAGTCCAAAGCTGTTGTAGGGTTTCGTCGTAGCGTTCATCCAACCTTCTTTCTGAGGGTTGGTATAGGGACGGCCGCTGGCAAAGTCGTTTGAGACGCTGACAATGGCCTTTATTGGGGCGAAAAAGTATTTCAGCGTGACGTGGAAGTTATGTTTTGACACATATTGCGGCTGGACATAATCATTATATTGCAGGTATTTGCGCTTTGAGTCGTTGAAGGAATAAGCCAATGTTGTGGTAAGGTTGGGGACAAGCGATTGGTCCTCAAGGAAAAAGTCAAAGCCCTTGCTACGGCCTTTGCCCTCCAAGCCATTGGCATCATAGGTGAGAAGATGGGAGTAACGCTTGTAGTAGCCTTCCATTCTCAGTACAGTCTTTTCATTTTGATATTGCAGGCTCAGAATGGCGTGGTTGGCATAGCTCTGGCACTTCCTGTAAGGTCCGTAGACATCGTAGTCATCTCCAATCACCTGACTGTATCTTCCGAAGAGCGCCGACACTTGAAACTCCTTATTGGGTATATAGCTAAACGTCACCCTTGGCATCAGATAAGGGTGCTGATTGGCGACGTTGTTCTCCATTCTCAAGGATAGATTGGAGAAAAGCGACTTCGACAATTTATACTGGCCATCGGCAAATATGGCATATGACTGGTAATTCATGCTCAGCTTGCTGACCGAATCAATTATTGACTTCTTCCAATAATTACGTATATAGTTCTCGGCTCCGAACTTAAAGTTGACCCTGCTTCCAATGGCCTTAGTTGCATACGTCTTGACGTGCACCTCATTCTTGAAATTGACGTAATGGTCACCCGAGACCAAAACTCCATAGATATTTTCCTTGACGAAAGAATTGGCGATTCCAGAGAAAAGAGACCACCGTTTGGGAAGCTGGAAATAGAAAGCGCCATTGGCATAGACATTATCCTCCGTCATCTTTAAATCGCGTTCGTTGGGGTCGAAGTCATCCGTCTCAACACCATATTTCAGGCTTGTGTTATTATAGCTTGCATACGACTTGAAAATGATGAACGGCGTGAACTCTTTCTTCCATTGCATTTCGGTGGTAATCTTCTGATAAGGTTTTTTCCAGTCATATCTATCGGGGAACATCTTGTTGTATAGACCAAGGTTCATAAATTCCGTATTGAACGACAAAGAACTTGTAGTAAAGGCCTTTGTCCCACCCACGGCAGCACTGAGCGGCGAGATATTGACACCAAGTTTGTCGCATGAAGATACATCGGTAGTTTCCATGGGAAGTATGGATGAAAGAGCCTGGCCGTATTCTCCAGCATAACCACCCAGTGAGAAATTGATGCCCTTAAAGAGAAAAGGGGAGAAGCGGCTTCTCGTCACCGTGTTGGAAGGCTCCTCGTCGTAGGGGTTGAGCACGTGCATACCATTGATGAATACCTGACTCTCAAAGTTGTCCCCTCCCCTAACATATAGCCTGCCGTTCTCTCCCACTTTTTGCACACCAGGCAACGACTCTAGGGCGGCGAATATATCTCCACAAGAGCTCCCCGTCATCACCACGTCATAAGCATCCAGTTTCTTCAGTTTGCCATAGCTTCCAAAATTAAAGTTGCTGGCCACTACCTCCACATTACTTAATGACAGTCCATCCTCCTTCATCATGATATGAAGGGAAGACAAACTGTCCACCTTATTATATAAGGTGTACTCTTTGAATCCGAGATAGGTGCTTCTGAGTGAAACCATTCCTTCTGCCGTGGTGAAAAACTCAAAATGGCCAGTGCTGTCCGCTATGCCCCCGTCAATAGTGTTCTTAATATATACGCTGGCACCTGTTAAGGGGTGTTCCTTATTGTCGACAACGACTCCACTTACCTTATGCTTAACCTGGCCTGCTGCTTCCAAGGAAAACAGAATGAGCCCCAGTACCCATATTATGTTTGTCTTTCTCATATTATTACGTTGATAAACATAGGCAAAGATAATCTAAATTTTGTATTGTATAAAATAAGTGAAACAGATAACGTAAATTAATGACATTTCACTAATCTGCAAACCGGCATGATTGCTGAATGGCTATTTTCAAGGGCGAATGACTATACACAAGCTTCAGTTTCCCATTTAGAGCACGAATAAGCTAAAAAACTGCCGTTCGTCTTTGTTTTTAGCTATCCAAACTTGGGATTGTGAATGACTAAGCAAAAATTATTGAGGGAAAGAAATTACCCCTAACTTTGTCGAAAAAAGATATGGTTAACGAGATTTACAAAAAATTTTATGACTTGGCACTGGGGCAGTATGATGTCGATGCCTTTATTAAAGATGTATTATCGACAAAGGACTTGCTCCTTGTTGACCGGTTGTCGTTTCAGGCGTTTTGTTGTGCCCTTCTCGCGGACAAGACAAAGGACATCCTTCAGATTAAGCAATACTTTAAAGAGGTTTGCGAGTATCTCAACCAGTCATTATCCATTGACAACGAAGGCTACACCCCACATCTGGTCAGATTGATGATTGAATCTCACATGCATGACGCACAATTCATTGACCACAGACCAGAAGACTCCCACTTTATTAAGAGCTATGCTGGAGCAGATGTGAATCCTTATCTCGTCCGGCTTGGAAAAGAACTGATTGAGAATTTGCCACAATCAACCAAATAATCTCAGCCCCATGCAGACTATTCAAAATAACAATATTATTGTAATCGACATACCACAAGGTTGCAGTCGTCACCAATTTGTAAAGGAAAGGATAGACGATTTGAAAGAACAGTTCGAATTAGCTCCCAATAAAATTACGATTCTTAGAAGTGGGAAGAAAAAACTTGGAAGCATCTACCTTAACATCACTTACGCAGGCAATAGAGCCTTTCTCTTGATGACCACCTACCGATGTGGCATAGATGCCGAGCAAGTAAGACAACTTGATGCCAGCAAACGCAACACGCTGTCAAAGTGGATGAGAAAACCAGTCCCTGATGATTTGGCCTTTTTTAAGCAGTGGACCAAGCTGGAATCTACCGTCAAATACTATGACGACAAAGAATTGTTTGATGGCTTGAATGGGCAGATAGCATACTCAGGCTTGACAACATGTTATGAAACTTTTGAAGATATAATAATCGCCATAACCTGTGACGAAAACAAAACGAAGACACCAAGATCTTTTATAAAATATGGAAACATCTAATAAAACGCTCTTCAAGAACGCAGGATACTACCTTCCGCAAAAGCCGCCGATGATGCTGGTTGACAGAGTCATCTCCTCAAACATCGAGTCGTATATTGTCACCGAGAAATATGTCAGCTCTACAGACAGCTACCTTAAAGGCCATTTTCCCAACCATCCCGTCGTGCCAGGAACAGTGCTTTTGGAAATGATGTTGCAGTCGTGTGGTGTACTGCTTACGCTAATCAACAAGAAAGAAAATGGCGATGGCGTCGAGCCGGGCCTTGGGCATGTGGTTAAACTCAAGTCGTCGCTGTTCATTCACGAGGTGAAACCCAAGGATGTTGTCAGATTTGAATGTTCATTAAAATCGAGTTTCCTGAATTTTACTGACTTTTCGGTGGTCGCAAAAGTTAAGGATAGAATAGTAAGCAAAGCAGAATTTGTTCTTGCCGTATGAAAAATGTAAACATTTACATCACAGGCTTGGGCTTCTACACTCCACTAGGACTGGGAAAAAATGCCAACCTTGACAGACTCAGAAGCGGCCTGTCAGGAAACGTTACCCTCCCGGGAGTGAAATTTGACGATTACGTGAAATGGTCAGAGCCTTTTAAGCCAACTGAGTTTAGTCAAGTTTTTATATTGGCTTCAAGATGCCTTTTTCGATGCCAAGCTAAACGGCGAAGAGAACACCGACAAGATAGGGTGTATCATGGAATCGGAAGTTGGAACGGCAGACTGTGTTGACGACTATTTGACGCAGTTGCTGATAAAGAAGAAAGGCATCATAAGTCCCATGTTGTTTACGAAGACTGTTTCAAACACTGCTCTTGGAGATTTTTCAAGATATTTCAAATTGCGAGGACCAAGCAGCATGATGCTCTCCGAAAGTTCCGTCAACTATGCTTTCGATTTGATATTACATCGAATGACTGATATAATTATCTGTGGAGCCATTGACATAAAGACTTCAGAAGAAGAGTTGATGGAGCATACGCCGGAGGCAAATTATCAAAGGGTGCACGGATCCGGATGCGTCGCTGTCGTTTTAGAGTCTGAGGAGAGCATGAGGAAAAGAGGAGTAGTTCCTTACGCGCAACTATCTTTTTCATCTGAGAAGTTTGATTTTCAACACACTGATAGCGACTGCAATCTCAATCTTCAATTGACAGAGGCTACAATCAGGAAAGACCTGGAACTTCGGGAAGATGATGTGATGTTGCATGTTTGCTCTACACGGGAGAGCCTCAATCAGACTACCCAATTACAGAATCTATGGGCCGACAAACCCATCCATGATGTTGATATTTGCTATCCCAAGGATTTCACTTTCGACATGCTTTATGGTAGCACGATGTTTGAGTTGGCGGTCGCCTCATTATCAGTTTCGCTTGGAGAATTTTACAGAGCCGGCCAGAGGGTCAAATATGAGGCATTTACCAAAGCTTTTGTCAGTAGCAAAAGAGAAGGTGGAATGAATAGTTATTTTTTACTCAATAAGATAACAGAATGAAAACTATATTGGTGACAGGAGCTGCACGTGGCATTGGAAAAGCCATTGTCAAAAGGTTGTACAGCAGAGGATGCAATGTCATCTTCACCTACAATCGATCAGAGCAGCAAGCCAAAGAATTGGCATCATCTCTCCATGCTGAGGGAAATGGCGCTCAGGTAACGGCACTTCGCTGCAACCTTGCCAATCAAGAGGAGGTTAAAGCAATGGTGGCAGTCAACAAGGATTTGTTTTCCCATATTGACATGCTGGTCAATAATGCAGGCATAATTTCCAATCCCTCGCAACTCTTCCTTTTGGCCAACCTAAATCTTTGGTGGGAAGTGTTTCAGAACAACATCAGATGCGTGGTAAACACGACTCGCTCCGTTCTTCCCTTCATGATAAGAAAAAAGCAGGGTCGCATCGTCAATATCACCTCATTGTCAGGCATATGTGGAGATCCGGGACAGTCAGCCTACGCAGCTTCAAAAGCAGCCATAGCCAATCTGTCGAAAACGCTCGGCAAGGAGTTGGCTCCATTCAATGTCAGTATCAACTGCATAGCTCCGGGACTAATCAATACCGACATGGTCAATCAGGTGACTCGGAAATATGAAAACGATATGCTCACACATACACTCGTCAAAAGAATGGGACAACCTGAAGAAGTGGCCGCATTGGCAGAGTTCCTGTTGTTAGACGCACCCGACTATTTGGTGAACCAGCAGATTGTACTTTCAGGAGGACTATAATGGAAAACAAATTTAACAATAGAGCCGTCATTACCGGTATAGGGACTATTTCTTCTCTTGGAAGAAACGTTAGCGAGACGATAGATAGTTTGGAAAAGAACCGCGTGAACTTCAATGAGGTACCCATCACACGATTTCCCACTAATAATAAGGTCTTAAGAACCAAAAGAATATTTCAGATTCCAGAGGAAGACTATTTAGGCTACAAGGATAAAGACCTGTCTGTGCTTGGCATAGTGACGTGCTTGTGCATTGAACAAGCCATGCATTCAGCCCATGTCTCAAGGGAAGATTTCGCCCATGCAAGAACATCCTTTAGCCTTGGTATGTCGGTCAGCACCACGTTTGTCAGAGAGAAGATCGTTTTCGATAGAGTGATGAAACATCAGCAGGACTGGGAACTCATCAAATACAGCACTCCACGAATGATTTGCGACATGGTCAAAGACTTTGGAGTTAATGGCGTCGTATCTGTCACTTCAACAGCTTGCGCATCAGGAACTACCTCTATCGGGCGAGCTTGTGACCTGATAAGAAATGGCAGGGCAGACTTCGTAATCTGTGGTGGCATTGATATAGTAAGCCAGTTGGCATTTAATGGATTCAATTCTTTGCTGGCCCTTTCGCACCACCAATGTGAGCCTTTTGGCTTGAACCGCGACGGCATGTCTCTGGGCGACGGATGCGCAATGTTTGTGTTGGAGTCATACGAGTCGGCTCTAAGACGACACGCTGATATATATGCAGAAGTGCCGGGGTACTATATCCTAAACGAAGCCTATAACCCCACTTCACCTCACGCAGATGGAATCTATGCTTACAGGTGTATGAAAGAAGCACTCAGAGATTCGGGGCTCACGGTTGATGCCATCGACTATATCAACGCCCATGGCACGGGCACGAAGATGAATGACGGAGCAGAATTCAAGGCCATTGACCGGCTTGCCGAGGAGAAAGCAGAGCCCATTTGCTTTAACTCAACTAAAGGAATGACTGGCCACACGCTTGGCGCTGCAGGCAGTCTAGAAGCACTTGTCTGCATACTAAGCATGCAAAATAACAGCCTATATGGTGACGGCCGTAATTACGATGCCCTATCGTCGCCGAAGTCAATATATGTGAATAGAAACAAGCCCAATACAACAGTCAGGACATGCCTATCCAACTCATTCGCATTTGCAGGCAACATGGCAAGTATCGTGCTCAAAAAATTATAATATAACGATTTGAAAATGGACAAAGTAGAATTAACAAAGAAAGTAAAAAAGATTATCAAACAGAGTTTGGAAGACATCGAGCAGGTGAAGACCATTGAAGACGACACCCCACTTATTGGCACCGAAGTGCATCCGGGAATATTCGAGAATTCCCTATGTGTGCTGGAGGTAACGTCAGGTCTGGTGACGGAATTCGATGTTGACCCATCAATCTTCAACAAGGAGTCTTTCAAGGACGTTAGATCCTTGGTCGACACCATCTATACTGAAATGGAAAAGAATAACAAATAACAGGCAAATAACATCATTAACAGTTTTAACAAAACAGTATTATTATGAAAGAGACTGAGATTATGGAACTGGAGCAGCGCTTCGAGCCTGTAAGCGTCAAGGTTTCCAATACAACCATCAACATTTGCTGCTAAGCAGCATTTTGGAAAGAGTTTGATAACATTTTTCAACATTTAAACCTTCAACGATTATGAAAGAAACTGAAATCATGGAGCTTGAGCAGCGCTTCGAGCCCTTATCAGTTACCGTTAGCGGTTGCCAAGTCAACATCTGCTCATAAACCGATGTTAACTCAATAAGATAAAGCAATCCTGTTATTTGGTCAAGAGGACGTGATAACATGTCCTCTTGATTTTTCAATCTTTTTATAAAATGGAAAATACCCTAAAGAATATCGATTACAAGATAGAGAAAAGGAATACAAATGAGTATATTCTTACTTATCATTCCAGATACTATCAAGTTGGCCAATTGGTCTACGACATCCTCAGAATAGGGAGAGAATGTCAAAATCTGGAATCTCTCAAGAAACAACTCGGAAGAAATGATATCTCACTGAATGAAATTCATGATATCATTACCCTTAAAATCATGCCATTATTCAAAAAAGAAGATAATCCTGAAGACCTGACATATACGAAAGCTTCGAAAGCATATTGGCTCAATAAGAGAATTTTGAAAGGCAGCCAGATCGTAAAGGTCGTCGACTTGCTATCACTGCTATTCGGCAGAACCTTTTATCCAATTCTTGTATTGGCAACCATCGTGAACGTGGTAGCTTACAGCTATGTGCCTTTAAGAGATACCCACTTTACATGGTCTGAGAATGCCATCACCATAATTATTCTTTATGCCCTCTGCTTCCTTATATTCTTTTTGCATGAGACAGGACATGAGGCTGCCGCACAAAAGGCTGGACTTCCTGTGAGAGACATCAATTTCTCAATGTACTATATATTCCCTGTGTTTTATGTCAACTTGGACGACGCATGGAGGAAAAACCTAAGTGAGCGCATTAAGATTAATCTGGGCGGTGTGTATATGCAAGCCCTTGTCAATCTGATTATTCTTGCACTGATGTATGTGGTGCATAACCCATTAGCATTCAACGTACTCTTATACTTGTATTGGACCAACACGGCTACGTTACTGTTCAATTTCATTCCGTTCTTCAAATTCGATGGCTATTGGATTTTGTCTGACCTTCTCAAAGTACCTAACTTGATTGACGCGTCCAATGAATGGTACATGTCATTTGTAGTAAAGAAGAGTCCTTTTGCGGAAGGCCATTCCCTTCAATTGCCAACCGCCAAGAAGACCATCTTTGTGGTGTTCTGTGTGTTGCGGGCTGCATTTATCTCTTTGGGTATCCTATGCTTGTTGGCATGTACTATATACATGGTAATGCACACGGTTTATATGATACAAAACGCATCTTACATGCAGGTTGACAGAAGCATGATTGCTGACATAATGCTGGATGTGCTTTACATTTTAGTCATCTGCTACGCCGTG
>ERZ773013.1779-NODE-1779-length-12380-cov-6.600892_pt1 | contig 12380 bp, 14 predicted proteins | sample MGYA00511670_ERZ773013 | MGnify/ENA primary metagenome ERZ773013 (study PRJEB29015, sample SAMEA2738120) | human oral metagenome | biome: human oral; feature: human-associated habitat; material: saliva | place: China | collected 2257 ...
TCTGCTGTTTGACGGTGCCGTCGGCGAGTCGCACGATGGCGCGGTCGGCGCGGGTGAGCTTCGATGCCATGTCTCCATCGTACCTGTCGTCAGAGTCTGTTCATGGTTGCGGGGTGTGATCCGGTGCGCCCGGCCTCTCCCTGGTCGAGCTCATCGATGCGGGCTCGCTGCTCGGGGCTCAGGCTGAAGGAGAAGGCGTCGATGTTGGTGGCCATGCGCTGGCGGCTCAGGGTCTTGGGGAAGACGACGTGGCCGCGGTCGATGGCCCAGCGCAGCGCGACCTGGGCGGCGCTCACGCCGAGCTGCGCGCCGATGTCGATGAGGGTCGGGTCGGTGGTGGCCCGTCCTCGCGCGAGGGGGGACCAGGCCTCGAAGACCATGCCGAGCCCGTGCGCGTAGGCGCGCAGGTCGGCGTTGGGCAGGAAGGGGTGGGCCTCGACCTGGAGGGCGTGGGGGGCGACCGTGGCGACGGCGCGAACGGCTTCCACGTGCTCGCGCTCGTAGTTCGACAGGCCGATCGCGCGTGCGCCGCCGGCGTTGAAGGCGTCCTCGAGGGCGGGCCAGGGCAGGGTGACGTCGCCCCCGTAGAGGGTGGGCAGGGGCCAGTGGACGAGGAGGAGGTCGACGTAGTCGGTGCGCAGGTCTTCCAGCGAGCGGGCGATGGAGGCGGCGGCGCGTTCGGGCTCGTGGTTAGAGTTGTCGACCTTGGTGGTGAGGAAGATCTGGTCGCGCGCGATGCCCGAGGCGTCGAGGGCTGCTCCGACCTGGGCCTCGTTGCCGTACATTTGCGCGGTGTCGATGTGGCGGTATCCGACGTCGAGCGCGCGGCGAACGGCATCGTAGGCGTCTTCGGGCGCGACTTTGTAGGTGCCGAAGCCGAGAACTGGGATGGGGGATCCCGTGGGGAGAGTGAGGGTGGGGATGGGGGACGAGGCCGGGGCTGGGTCGGCGGGGAAAGGAACGTTCATCGGTGAATCCTCCTGGTCGTTTCCAGTGTAGCGTCCCCAAGTAGGGGCCGGTCGCCCTCGGCGCTCGCGCTGGAGGTCAGTGTGCCGTAGCGTTGTCCTCGTTTCGGAGCAACGCCTGCGCCCGTTCGAGAACACAGGAGGACTCATGATCATTGCGTGTGAGACGGAGGACAGCGTCGTCTTCGATATGAGCGGGCTGGAGTGCGACGCGCTGCGCTCGTATGCCGATGGGCTCCTCGTCGACCCCCGGCATCCCTTCGTTGAGCTGCTGCGCAGCCAGGGCCTCGTCGTTGGCGATACTCCTGTCCCGTACCTCGCTGCTGTCCTCGAGGGACTCTCGCAGGCAACGAAGGTGCTCACCGCCTGGGTCGTCTCTCCGGCTGGGTGCCGCCGCGCCACCTTCTTCGTCGGCCCGCGCTCCGTCGCGGTGTTGCGGTGCGATGATGGGGGACTGTATGCCGGTGAGGATGATCTGTTGACGGTGTGGTCGATCGATGTCGCGCAGCTGCGGGAGACCTTTCTCGAGTTCAGTGCCGTGGGCGAGCCGTCGGGCGAGGGGATCGTTCCGACGGCGGTGCCGGAGGTGCTCTTCGGCGCCTTCGAACGGGGTGACGTCACGGAGCTTCTTGTGCAGGTGCCGAGGGCTGCTCGCGAGATCGCCGAGGTGATCGATACCGAGGTCGACGAGGCGACGGGGGCCTTTTGGGCGGCAGTCGCGGATGAGGCATGGGTGGGGCTCGCCGTGCGGGTCGACGATGTGGTGACGTACCCGGATCTGTTGGGTGACAGTTGGCGCGTGATTGCCACCAGCCAGGACGTGTGCGAGGTGCTGTCGGTCGTGGAATTCGCCGAGCTGTACCCAGACGATGTGCCCTTGCTGGCGGATAAGGACGGCGAATTTTGGGCGGCTGCTGCTCCATCGTCGCCGGAGGTGCTCTGGGAAGATGTTGAGGACGTTCTCGCCGAGTAGGTCCACGCGTGAGAGCAAAGTCTCAGCTAGTGAGATTTTGTGCTGTCAAATATTCGAGTCTCGGCAATTGAAATTGTGGGTACGGGTCGGATTTAGCGGTTTTGAGTGTGTCGCGGCGGCGAGTGTGAGGACTCTGACCGCTTGACTTATAAAACATTGCAATATGACTGGAAAACTGCCCTCTGTCGTCTGCAACATGGTTGGCACTTTTATTGGACCATCGGTCGGTAGTGTTGATATTTCCCGGAATGACAAGGGGTTTGACCTAACCAGCCGGTAGGGTTTTTGTTAGGTAACCCACCGCGATTTGTCCGCTCCGCGTGGCACTTTGGCGTAGGATAGATACTGTTCAACCACGATCGCCATCACGTCACGACAACGAACGGAGAGTTATGTCGGTTCGCAATGCACTGCTGGCACTCGTCGCGCAGCAGCCCGCGGGTGTCTACCGTCTGAAGCAGATGTTCGAGGAGCAGACGTGTGGAGCCTGGCCGCTCAACATCGGCCAGGTCTACCAGACGATGCAGCGCCTCGAGCGCGACGGCCAGGTCGTGTCTCACGCCGAGACCAACGCGGGCCGCGATTCTGAAGTTTTTGAGCTGACCGACGCCGGTCGCGATGTTCTCAACGCCTGGTGGTCCACGCCGGTCCCGCGTGAGCATCCCGAGCGCGATGAGCTGGTCATGAAGCTCGCCGTGGCCGCCGCCGATCCGACGGTCGACGTCGAGGCCATGATCCAGACCCAGCGTCGCTCCACCCTGGGCTCCCTGCGCGACGTCACCCGCCTGAAGGCCTCTGCCGACGAGGGTGAGATCGCGTGGAAGCTCATCCTTGAGCGTCACATCTTCGACCTCGAGGCCGAGCTCAACTGGCTCGACCACATCGAGTCCGGCGCTGTCTCCGAGGCGGCTCGCCGCGCGGCCTTCGCCGCGGCGAAGGGTCGCTCGATGAACTGGGCCCAGGTCGAGGCTGGCATGTCGGAGCGCGCCGGGGTGCGATGAGCCAGCCTGCGCCGCTACCGATCAGGATGACCGGCGTCGGACACGAGTTCGGCGCAAACGGCGTCCGAGTGAGAGCGCTCGACGGGATCGACCTTGAGGTCGCGCCCGGCGAGCTTCTCGCTGTTATGGGACCGTCCGGATCCGGTAAGTCGACGCTGCTGTCGATCGCCGGCGGACTCGAGCGCCCCACGCGCGGGAGCGTCTACGTCAACGGCGTCGACCTGGCGACGCTCGATAGCGTGCACCGCGCGGAGGTGCGCCGCCGCTCGATCGGGTACGTCTTCCAGGACTACAACCTGATTCCCTCGCTGTCGGCACTCGAAAACGTTGAAATGCCGCTCCAGCTCGACGGAGTGAGCCCCTCGAAGGTGCGCGAGGCGGCCATGGCGGCCCTCGAAGAGGTCGGCGTCGCCGAACTTGCTGACCGCTTCCCAGAAAGACTCTCTGGTGGGCAGCGCCAGCGCATCGCCATCGCGCGTGGACTGGTCGGTAACCGCTCGGTCATTCTTGCCGACGAGCCTACCGGCGCGTTGGATTCTCACACTGGCGAACAGATCATGTTGGTGTTGCGTGACCACATTGATGCGGGTGCAGCCGGTATCCTCGTGACTCATGAGGCCAGAATGGCCGCATGGGCAGATCGGACTGTCTTCCTGCGCGACGGTCGCATTGTCGACCGATCGAGGGGGGATTCGCTGAAGGATCTGCTGGCAGACACTGCACCAAGGATCTGATGAACCGACTCAGCACACGGATGAGGCGATGGGGAGTAGTACTCCGCATCGCCTCTCGTGATGCGCGCCAGAGTTTCGGGCGGACTCTCACCGCGGTCATCCTGATCTCGCTGCCGATCATCGTCGCGATCGGCTCGATCACCTTCTGGGATGTCACGACCTCCCAGCGTTACCAGGCCTCGTCCTGGCTGGGCCACACCTCCGACGTTCAAGCGGTGACCCTCCGCCGCTCCTCGACCGCCCTCGATCAGGACATCACCGCCGACGTACTCTCGAAGACGGCCTCGGACGACGAAATCGACGTCACCATGGAGACCCTCACGAGCTGGGTCCCCGACGGCGACCATCTTATCGCCGTCGATACCCTGTACCAGCTGCACGTCACAGCCCCCGATGGGACAGGCTTCACGGTTGACTCGGGCACTCAAACAGCATCTCTGGACGCCCCCCGAGTCGCGGCGGGCGGACAACACGGCGGCCTCGCCGCCAACCATGCCGTCCTCTCCGACGACGTCGCGCGCTCCCTCGGCGTGCAGGTCGGGGACACCGTCAGCCTGACGCTCACGGTCGCCAAGGAACGAACCACGCAAGACCTCGAAGGCTCCGCCGTCATCGACGCCATCATCGGTGGCAGCAGCCGGGCGATCATAGGCGACGGCACGCTCGACATCGATCGCCTCGCGGTCGCCGGGCGCACCCAGACGGCCTGGTACGTGACGGGTCCCGTCCCCGTCTCGTGGGACAAGGTCCGCGAGATCAACGCCTCCGGCTTCTCGGTCGTCTCGCGCCATGTCCTGGCCAGCCCGCCGGACGCCTCCGCCCTGCCCGCGCAGATCGCCCAATACGAGGCTCCTCAGCCCTCGCTGACCTCGAACCCGTGGCAATACCTGCTCCTGGTCGCCGGGATCCTCCTCATCCTCACCGAGATGATCCTGCTCATCTCGCCCCTGTACACGGTCGCCCAGCGCTCCGTCATGCGTACCGCAGCGATGATCGTCGCCAACGGCGGCGACCGATCGGACGGGCGTCGCCTGACGATCGCCCACGGCCTCGTTATCGGCGCGTATTCCGCCGTGTTCTCGGTCGTCCTGTCCGCCGCCGTCATGGTCGGCGTCGGCCTGTGGTCGGGCCTCGGCATCGGTATCCTCCCCTGGTGGCCTCTCGGGCTGTCGGTGCTGCTGCCGATCCTCCTGTCCCTCATGGCCTCCGTCTCTCCGGCGCACACCTCCTCCCACATCGACACCTCCGCCGTGATCGGGGGGCGCGTGTGGGAGCCCTCCCGCCTGGTTCGCCGCCGCATGATCTACCCGATCTCGCTCCTGGCAGGTCTTCCGCTGCTGGGCGTGGCCGCGTGGCGCGGCTCGGTGCTCGCGCTCGTGCTTGGCGTCGCCCTCCTCGAAATCGGCCTCATCGGCTCGATTCCCTACATCTTCACCCGCTGGCGCGCCCCCAACCGCCGGGCCTCCATGAGCATGCGCCTGGCGCTGCGCGACGCGGTCCGCAACGGGCACCGCACCTTCCCCGCCATGGCCTCGATCCTGACGACCGTCTTCGTCGCCTGCGCCCTGCTGATCACGCTCTCTTCCTCGAACGAGGCCGGCTGGAACTCGCGCCCCCACGTGGGCCAGCGCGGACAGATCTTCGTCTCGACGCTGGACAAGACGGACTCGGTGACCCGCTCGAACACCCTCATGAGGTCCGCGACCGAGGCCGTCGATGCAGAACGGGGCGTCACCTCGGAGGCAACCCTGCGCGGCATGGCGTGGAATAGCGGCCCAGGCGGCCCGGAGACGATGGTCGAGGCAGTCTCCCCGATCACCGGCAAGACGTTCACGCAGCTGCCAGACATGGCCCCGATGGCGGAGCTGGACGTCGCCTACATCGTCGACGACGGCACCTACCTGCGTCAGGCCGGCTACCTCAACGAGGCGGACATGGTGCGTGCGCTGGCCACCCTCAACGCCGGCGGCGTGCTCGTCCCCGACCCCGCGCTGATCAACGGCGCGGGGCAGGTGCAGCTGCGAAGCCTCGACATGGCGGACATCGCTGCGGCTAAGGCTCAGGGCGTCAGCGACAGCGACCTGCCCGACGCGCGCGTCCTGCGTTCCCAGACTTTCGCGGCCTCCCCGCTCACCCGCGTCAACGTCATGGTCCTGTCCCCGGCCGCGGCCACGGCTCTCAGGCTCAACTCGGTGCCCCTGGGCCAGCTCCTCACGGTCAACAAGCCCGTGAACACGGTGGATGCCCCGGCCTTCCAGGCGACCATCGCCCGTCAGGTTCCGGGGGCCTCCGCCCAGGTCATCACGCCGACCATGCGATCCATTGTGTTGCCCTACGTCGCGGCGCTGATCGCGGTCGTCGCCGCGGCGGCCACGGTCGCCCTCGTCGTGGCGCTCTCGGCCTCCGACATGCGCCCCGACCTCGACACCCTGGACGCGATCGGTGCGGCCCCCGCCATGCGCCGCCACGTCACGACGTGGCAGGGCGTCGTCTTGGCCCTCAACGCGATCCCCACGGCGGTCCTCTCCGGCTTGATTGTCGGCGTTCTCGCCGTGATCACCCTCGCCCGTTCGGGCATCTTTGGGACCCTGGTGACCCTCACGCCGGTCATCCCCTGGGGTGCCCTCCTCGGCATGCTGATCGGGATGCCGGTGCTGTGCGCGCTCGTCGCGATCGTTCTGACCCCCCGCCACCAGAATCGTATCCGCCGCATCAACTAGGCAGCGCCGATGAGTGAAGCACCCGACACGGTCGTCATCCCGCCCGGCGCCCTGGCCTCGGCCAGCGTGCGCGTCGACACGTGGCTGTGGGCGACCCGCCAGCTCAAGTCCCGCTCGCAGGCCACCGCCGCCGTGCGCGCCGGGCACGTGCGTGTCAACGGTGAGCCCGTGAAGGCCGCCTACAAAGTGCGCGTGGGCGACGAGGTGCGCTTGCGCATCGAGGGTTTCGATCGAGTCCTTGGCGTCGTCCTGCTGCTGGCTAAGCGCGTGTCCTACCCCCAGGCGCGCACCGCCTACGATGATCGCACGCCCGAGCGGCCCCGCGTGCACATCCCCGTCGCGATGCGCGAGAAGGGGAGCGGGCGCCCCACGAAGAAGGAGCGCCGGGAGTTGGATCGGCTGCGCGGCTACGACTCGCACGAGCACTACTGATGCCCTCCGGCCTGTCTCGGCCTACACGTTAGGGTAGTATTCGCTGATCGAGAGGGCGTAGTTTGCGCCCCAGCTGCTCTGGTACTTCGTCTGGAACTCGGCGGTGCCGCGGCCCTGTGCGTCGAAGGTCATGGTGACGGTTTCGGTCGTTGTGAAATCCGGCGACAAGTGGGGGTTGCCCTCGTCAGTCTTGAAGTATGTGGTGATGGTCATATCGAACGAGCTGAACTCGGGGAGCCTCTTGATGAGGTCTTCATTCACGATAGCCACGTCGATGGTGCACGCGAACGCGGTGCTGTCCGCGGTGGGGCTGCAGGAATAGTCGCTGAATTCGATGTTCTTGAAGATCTTGAACTGCGCGATGACGGAGGCGGTCGCGACGTTGCCCGGGCACGTCGCGTCGACGGCGGCGCGCTGCTCGGGTGTGGCCCGCAGGTATTCCTTGTAGTGGCGGGCGATGCGCTCCCTCATCGTCGGTGCGATTAGATTGCACCAGTGCGTCGCGTAGAAGTCGTTGGCCTCCTGGCGCGTCTGCGCGGCCTCAGAGCGCACGGCGTGCACCTCCGTGGCCCGCATGACGGCGAGTGTCGTCATCGTGGCGGCCACGAGCGCCAGGACGATGGTGATGACGAGAAGGATCACGTGGGCGGGCCCGAGACGCTTCTTCGCGGCGGCGCGCGGCGTCACCGCTTTCTTCCGAGCGTTCATCGGAAGAGCTCCTTGACTTTCTGGAGGTAGGTCTGCGCGTCTGCGACCTCCTGCTCGGCGCGCTGGTATTCCGTTCCGAGCGTGGAATACGTCTGCGCGGCGATGATCGCGCTGACGGCGAAGATCAGGGACAGAACCATCAGGACGACCGACAGGCGCGTGAGCCTCCTGGGGGCGGGCGGCTGAGGGATAGGGGGTTGAGCGGCACCCTCAGCCCGGGGCCGGGGGGACGAGGCCGTGGCCGCGATGGGAGGCGCCGGGATGGGGGCGGCAGCCTCGTGGGCCGCCCTCCGACTCGTGGCGATGGCCGCGGGCGGGCCGGGAATCGGAGCGCCGAGGCCGCCCGGGTGTCGATACTGCTCGGTCCACCGGGCGCCATCCCACCAGCGTTGGCGGGGGCGACCCTGCGGGTCCGGGTACCAGCCGGGCGCGGGAGTAGTCACGGAAGCTCCTTGCGGGTCTAGTCGTTGGGGAAGAAGGAGGTTACCGGAACCTTGTAGAAATCGCCCCACGCGCTGTCGTAACTCGTCTCGAACTCGACGGTGGTGCTGCCCGATGGGGGAACCGTCACCGTGACGACGTCCGGGGTCGAATGCTCGGGGATGGTGAAGTTCTGCGAGGTGCTAACTTCGAGGGAGAGCTTCACCGTCGTGTTCGAGTAGTTGGCCAGGGAGGGGACCTTCTCGGTTTTCGTGGTCACCGTTCCCGTGCAGGAGACCGCGGTGTTGTCCTTGATGGTCTTGCACTCGATGGAGGCGGTGAACATCTCCGCGGCCCGGTAGGTGCTCACCATGTAGGCGGCATTGACGCGCCCGGGGCACTCGGCGTCGACCGCGTCGCGCATTTCTTGCTCGAACGCGCGGTACTCCCCGTAGATCTCATCGATGCGGGGGACGTTGTCCGGTGTGACCTTGGCGCACCACGAGGAGACGCGAATGGAATTGGCCTGGGCGGTGACGCGCTCGGCTTCCGCGTTCATCTGCCGGGCCTGGTAGAAGCGCAGCCCCGCCAGCGCGCCGAAGACGGCCGTCATGGCCACCATGGCGACGGCAATGATGGCGAGGACCTTGTTCAGGGGCGTCATGCCCTTCTTCGCGGACGCTTTGGCGGAATTCACGGTGCTCACTTCGACTCTCCCTGTACCGTTTGCAGGTCCTCATTCGCCTGGTTCAGCGTCTGTTCAGCCTGCTTGTACTCCTTGTTGGCGGAGAGGAACAGGCTGGTTGTCGCGATCGCGCCGACGGTGAAGGCCGCGATGAGCAGCGACAGGATGACGGTGGTTGCGAGCTGCTTGGCCGGGGCCTTGGGCCGCGCCTGGGGAACCGAGCCGTCGGTGAGCGTCGCGTCCCTGTACCCCGCGTCGTCCGTGGGCGCCGCGTCCCGGTACCCCGCGTCGTAGGTGTACGCCTGGTCCGCCTCGCTGTAGGAGTCGGCGCCGTAGTCCTGCACGGTGTCGTCGGGGAGGTAGTCGTCGGTCCAGGAGTATCCGTCCCACCAGCGCAGCTGGGCGGTTCCGGCGGGGTCTGGGTACCATCCTTCGACGGGGTTACTCACGGTGGACTCCTTTCGCGCTATCCCGCCATTTTAGGGGAATTTTCGTGCGGATGGGAGGGGTGGGGTGATCGTGTGGGGGTCACATGTTGGAGGGCCACCACGAGACCATGGAGGCGCCGCATTCCGTCTTGTCCGACATGTTCGGATCGTAGGGAACCGAGATGGTGAAGGTGGCGGGCGCGCCCGGGGTCAGCGTCGTGTTGGTGGTCGCCTGGTAGGGGGTGGAGGAGTTGAAAGCGGTGTTTTTCTCGAGGGTGTATCCGACGATGGTGACGTCCAGGGGACCCAGGGAGTTGACGGCGCTGGATGACTTGACGGTCAGCGTGCCGGTGACCGTGGTCGTGACCTTGTCGGTCGTGCACTCCCCGATCGCGATGGCGAAGTCAGCGTCCGAGAGGGTGCGCTGGGCGTTGGCGAGCGTCTCCTTCTCGGCGCACTCGGTGTGGATGGTGTCCTTGACGGCCTGCGTCGCGGAGTCGTAGGACTTGATCGCGTCGCGGATCGATGAGGAGGACTCGCGCGTCACGGAATTGCACCATTCTTTGGCTTCACGCTGGACGTTGGCTGCGTCGAGTCGCGTCTTGGCCTCGGTGATCTGCTTGTCGAGCGCGGCCTTGTCGGACTGAGCCTGGGTGGCCTGTTCGTCGTAGCCTGCCGCCGAGTGGGTGCGCCAGACGTTGATACCGCCCACGACCGCGGAGAGGATGATGAAGATGACGGCGAGGATGGCGCCGGCGACGGTCGCTGCGCGCAGGGGGGCGGGTGCGGCGCTCACTTCTGGGCCTCCTCGATCTGTCGGTTGATGTCGTCGAGCGTGGACTGGGCGGTGTCGAGCTCCTGCTGTGCGATGCGGGCGCGTTCCTTCGCCTCGTCGTGGACGCGGCCGCTGGCCCCCAGGTGGGACCAAGCGACGACGAGGACGACGATGAAGATGACGACGAGCGACCACGAGGCGACCGCGCCGAGGGTCCACGTGAGGGTACCCGAGCGCGCGGGTTCGTCCCGCGTGGGCTGAGGTTCCACGCGGGCGGGGGACGAGGCGTGGGTGGCCCCGTCGCCTGCCGCGGGCGTCGGTGCGGGGGTGTGTTCCAGCTGGTCGGTCTCTCCCGGCGAGGCCAGGGCCTCGCCGGGAGCGGGATCCGGGGCGGCATGGGCCGAGGAAGTCGGCTCCATGTAGGGTTCGACGTAGTCGGTCCAGGCCTGTCCGTCCCACCAGCGCAGGTGCGGGGCACCGTTCGGGTCCGGGTACCAGCCTTCCGCGGGCTCACTCATCGCGGCTCTCTTTCCCTGGTCGAATAAAACCGTTTGCTCGGTCAGGAATTCTAGTCGCCCGACGGATGGTGGGCAACTATCGGGTCAGAGGCCCTTGGGCCAGAGGTTGGTGGCTCGGAACGAGCACTTACCTGTTGTCAGTCCGCCGGAGGGCACGGTCTGCGTGAATGTCCCCTTGCCCCCGGCCGGAATGGTGAAGGTCGCGGTGCCGGCGGGGGTGTCGGAGTCTGAAGGCTCGCCCGGCGTGAGGAAGATGTTGACCGTGACGTTCATCGGCCCGAGGTTGCTCAGCGTCGTGTCGGTGATGGTCAGCTCTCCCGTCATCGTCACGTTGCCGCCCGAGAGGGTGCAATCCGGCACATTGCCGGTGAATGCGGGGCTTGGCGCGTCGCGGAAGGCCTCCGCGAACTCCTTCTTCTTCGGGCATGCCTTTGCGATCGCCGCGAGCTCGTCGGCGGGCTTGAAGTTCAGGGCAGTGGCATTGTTGAGCAGGTCCACGAACCCGGAGTCGGCCTCGGTGAAGCCGTCGCACCACTGGCTGGCTGCCTTGTTGCTCTTCGCGGCCGTGATCTGCGTGCGCACGCTCGCCGTTTCGGTGTCGGTGTCCTTCTTCTGGGTACGAAGCGACTCGGCGTTCGAGCGGGTTTCCTCGGCCCGGGCGGAGCGCGAATGAGCGCCGACGCCCATGAGGACGCTGGCGAGCAGGAGACACACGGCCAGGGCCGCGCCGACGAACGTCATGATCTTGAATGCCATGGAGGACGAGCCGGTCTTGGCTGTCGGCATCGGAACGTAGCTCACTTCTGTGCCTCCTCGAGTTCCTTCTTTGCCTGATCAAGGTCGGACTTGGCCTGATCGAGTTCTTGCTGCGCGCTCGTCTGCTCGGATTCCGCGTCGGAGAGATCGCTTCCCGCCCTCGCGAAGAGCATTCCGGTGTACACGGCGGTGACGGCGAAGACGACGGTGAGTGCCCACGCGACGGCCGTCCCGATGCGCCACACCTTGCCGGAGCTCGAGCTCGTGGAAGCCGCGGGAGCCGTCGCGCCGGACAAGCCGGTGTCCGGCTGCCCGAAGGTCGGGGTCGTCCCCGAAGCGTGGTACGGGTCGGCGGACACGGTCGGTGCCTGCTGGGCGGAGGGCATGTGCGGGCCGGGAGCGGGGGCCGCCTGCTGGGCGGGGAAACCCTGCTGCGGCGCGGCGTTGTGCTGGGCGGGGAAGCCCTGCTGAGCCGCCGCCTGGTGCTGGGCGGGGAAGCCCTGCTGCGGCGCGGCGCCGGGCATGGGCTGGTACTGGTCGAGCCACATGCCGCCGTTCCACCAGCGCAAACGCTGGGTACCTGCGGGATCTGGATACCATCCGGGTGCTGGTTGAGACATGACCATCCTTTCAGTTTCTGGTTGCAGTCTATACCTATCCCGTGAGGCTTATAACGTGTTGATCGCTGCGGTCCTCACGCTCGCATATGTGGGTGACAGGTACCCTGAAAGGTATGGCTGCTCTCTTCTCGTCTTCGCCCCTACTCGCGCTGTTTGTCGTTGTCGCGTTGGGGGCGGCGATCGGGGCGATCAGGATTGGACCGCTGCGCTTCGGGGCAGCCGGCGCGCTCTTTGTCGGCCTCGCGGTGTCGGCCATTCACCCCGAGGTCGTCAGCACCCACATGTCGATCGTCCAGCCGATGGGCCTGGCCTTCTTCGTGTACTGCGTCGGCATCTCGGCGGGCGCAACCTTTTTCCAGGATCTGCGTAAGCAGACGAACCTCCTGGCCCTCACGACGATTGTGTGCGTCGTCGGCGCTCTCATCGCGCTCGCGGGAGGCCGCCTCCTTGGTCTGTCGTCCGGCCTTGCGTCGGGTCTCTTCACGGGCGCTCTGACGGCCGCCCCCGCCCTCGATACGGCCACCCGCCTGACGGGGGATCCGAACGCGGCGGTCGGCTACGCCTTCGGGTATCCGATCGGCGTCATCGGGGGCATCCTCATCGTGACCATCACGGTGACGAGGAAGTGGCTGGGTCCCAAGGACA
>ERZ773013.1785-NODE-1785-length-12360-cov-14.664039_pt1 | contig 12360 bp, 19 predicted proteins | sample MGYA00511670_ERZ773013 | MGnify/ENA primary metagenome ERZ773013 (study PRJEB29015, sample SAMEA2738120) | human oral metagenome | biome: human oral; feature: human-associated habitat; material: saliva | place: China | collected 2257 ...
TTTCCACTATGTCTCACCTGTACAGAATCGTTAAATGCTCTGGCATTTCCTCTTGTAGAACGTACAGCGTATCCTCGAACAAAATAATTCCCTGGGGCAGAAGAGGTTGCTGTCTTTATCGGTCATCTCACGCGGGATGCCGATTTGGTCGCAGTGGAAGTAATGGGTTTGTTGGCGGCTTTCGCCATCTTCGGTTGTCCAATTGCGTACCTGTGCCAAAGGTTCGTAGCTGTTGGAATTGGTGTAGAGATAGGTATATCTACCGTCCGGTTGGATTTCCTGTAAGAGGTGGCTGCCATCCCAAACAAATCCGGTTTCCTCTTCGAGGCCGTCTGAAAAACGGAAACCGCGCGCGTGCATCCCGTGCACACCCTACGTCAGGACTGAAGGTTTTGTGCGGGCTAGGGCTTGCTTTAATTATTAAACTGGAATCATTCTGCTAAAGCAATCATATATATTTTTACCAATTAAATAGATATTTTGGAATTTTACTTCTTCAGGCATTTGTACACCAAATTCATCAAAATAATCTTCTTCATCCCATTCATTTTCGTGATCCCAATAGAAAATTTGCCCAATTCTTTCGCCTTGAGTACATAGACAAATCAAATCACCAAATTCATTACTTGATATTGGTAGAAAATTATCTGGTATTCTATTTTTGTATTTTTCAAGCCTTTCACTAATTTGGGAGTTTTTTTGATAGTTTATATTTTCACCATAAAAAAAACCTAAATCACCACCACTCCATTCGATATTACCACCTACAGGAATATCGTCATCAGGATAACAATATTCAGGCATATCACTATATGGGGTTAACTTAAATTCTTTTATAAATCCTGTCTCTCCACCAAATAATTCAAGATAATCCAAATAATCTGAAAATTCTTCTTTAGTAATATCTAAAAATTTAGACATTGATTTTCTAGATGTAGGAATCAGTGGTTCAAATGTAAACCTTTGAACTCCACCCATTTTCTCAACTAAACTCTTAATTCTCATTCTTATTACTCCTTTCAGTTATAATTTTGTCAAATAATCAACATTTCTTCTTAGGTTGTTTATTACGCATAGTACATGTATGTATTCCACATATACGTTACATTAAAAGTGAAAATTTCATGTAGACTAAGAATTGCTTAAATCAGGGAGGATAATAGGTTTGTAACTAAGTACTTTATCAGCTATTTCCTCGGAGCTCATGTTTGTCCAAAATATATAATCTGATATATTTGGATCTGTGACCAAATTTTCTAATTTTTCAAAAAATACAGCTTCATCCTCTTCTGAACCTTCAAAATTTCTTAACTGATCAATCAGTTTGATTAAATATAATCTATCCAACATAATGCTCGCCTCTTCCAAAATGGTATTTCGGGTCTAGTATCTCTTTATGAAAGCTACGCTTACTATATATACACTACGCTACACCAGTTTATTAATCATCAGGATTTTCTTCCAAATAATTTAAAAACTCCTCAAATGATTTCGCAATAATGATTGAATTTTTTTCAAAATTAGCTTCTCTTGATATATTTTCACTCCATACGTCCCTTACATAATAAATAATTTGCCAACTATTTTTTTCTAAACAGAGGTAATTTCCTCCCCAATCAAAAGCAAAAGGAATCAGGTTTTTAGGTAACTCATTAAGTTTCCATTCATTTATTGCTCTTCCTTCCAATGTAAAATCTGGATCATCCTCAAACTGCTTAAAATATTTCATTGGAATGAAGTCGCGAATTTCAATATAGTCATAATCAATATTATCATTGACAAAACAAGAAAGATTGGGAGTACCACCATTCCATTTGAAGTAATGTGACTTGAATGAAGCTGGAAAAGATACTTCTAAATTTTTTTCAACCTCATTGAAATCATATTCAGATAAATTTTTCTCGCAATCATAAAAACTAAGCATAACAACCTCCTTTAACAATTTAACAAGCAGCAGTTTTTCTCTTCTCCCTTCTCTTTTGGAGCAGTTTTCTTACCTCAATGTTATTTTTATAAATTTTGATTAGATTTCCCCTCTCATCATATTCATAAACAAAATCCATTACTTTATTATCATTAATATATTTCTCAAATTTAACTAATTTTCCATCTTTATAAAACCCAATATAATAAGATATAGTCTCTTTGCTTTTTCGTATATTGTCTACCTTATCTAAATCGATTTCATCATACAATTTTGCAGGGTGGTTATATTTAGGAAAAGTCATTCCTAAATAGTATCTAACAGTCAAATCATTATATTGAGTATTTTTTTTTAGTGGTTGTGACATTTTTAAAGCTCCTGTCGAAAGCAAAATAGTTTCAATCATTCCAATCAGTAACTTTTTCATCTTACTTTCTCCAATTTTAAACCTAATTTTTTATAAAGCTCTCTTGGGATGTGCTTTCTTATAAACCCGCTCATCTTTTTTCATACGACTCCAAGCGGTATATTCGTCGTACCATAAGAGATTGCCGTGGATGTCGGTCATCTCGCGCGGGATGCCGATTTGGTCGCAGTGGAAGTAGTGGTTTTGTTGGCGGCTTTCACCTTCTTCGGTTATCCAGTTGCATACCTGCGCCAAAGGTTCGTAACTGTCGGAATCGGTGTAGAAATAGGTATACCTTCCGTCCCAAACAAATCCGGTTTCTTCTTCAAGGCCGTCTGAAACGTCTTCGTTTTTCAGATGGCCTTTGCCTATCCTTCTGCCCAAGGCATTGTAGCTGTACACCCAAGTTTCTTTCGTACCATCTTTTTTAAAGAATTCTGCTTTAACCAGTTGGTCATGCAGGTCGTAGAAGTAGTTCTGCACTTTTCCGTTGGCTAGTTCCCAGTGGGTCAGGTCATCGAAGTAGCCGTAGTAATAGCTGCTGTCATTGGAAGCTTCTAAGTCGTTTTTCAGATAGCCGGTTATCGTAGGTCAAGGTCTCTTTAACGTCAGTAGTATCTCAGCATAACGATATTTTGCGCAGAAATGTTATTTTTTAGTGATAACAATACCCTCTAGTCCAACAGATGAATTTATATAATGAAAATTATATATTTCTTTATCTTCTATAAAGGGATTTATACAAGGAAAAAGTTTAATAATTTCATTTGGAATATCTTCTTTTCCCCATTCATATATATCAAAAATAATATTTTGGTCCGAAACATTGTTAAAATGAAAAAAAATTACTGAATTAAAAAAGATATTATTTTCATCAGATGAAAGTAATACGAGTAATTGATCATTTTTCTTATATAAAAAACCAACAATTTCCTTGTCATGTATATTCATTTCTTTTTTGCCCCACATTTATCTGGATTTTTCATGGAAAATCTAAATCTTGACATTGGCTAATTGAATTAGGCAATAACAAAAGACTTACTCCACTTATAAATCTGGTTGTTAAGCTACTTAATCCAGGGAATACTTGTGCACATTTGCCAAATTTTAAGTTAAATTTTTCCATTTTTGTTAATACTCGTCCTTCTCCTCGGACTTTATTTGGTGCTTTATCTGATGGATATTTCCTGTCACGTGCATGAAGGTCTCCAAAACCATGGTTATAATCAAAGTCGATGTCTTTTACGGGGTTTCCTTTTACATCATAGCTTCTAATTTGTATAGGTTTACCTGTTTTGGGATCTAATTTTGTTAATTTTCCATTTTTTTGCCCCAATTGCCCAGTTCTACTACCTTCTTAGCCTTCTGCTAATTGGTTTTCTAGCTAACCCTAATGGATCAACCCCTCCCAGCGCATTCATCGAAAACTGATAGAAGTTTGTCCCACCCCACAATCCAATCGGATCTTGATTCACAAACCGCCCCACCTCAGGCTCGTAATAACGCATCAGGTTATAGTGCAGCCCTGTCTCACGGTCAGCGTACTGGTTTTATAGGCGGAATGGCTGGTATGCGCTATCCGTTACTTTGCTTTCCTCTTTTAGACGACCCCAGCCAGTGTAGTTGCCGAACCAAACCAGATTACCTTCATCATCGGTCATCTCTCTCGGGATGCCGATTTGGTCGCAGTGAAAGTAGTGGATTTGTTGGCGGCTTTTTTGATTTCGGCGTAGATGAGTTGGTTTTCTAGGTCGTATTTGTAATACTAGTTTTCACCATTGGGCAACTGGCGGTAGATTAGGTTGCCCAGTGCGTCGTAGGTATAGCTGCGGTTGAACGCAATACAACAAAGGTCGTCTAAAAAGCAAAAACCGCTTGCGTGCATACCGCACATACACTACATCAAGACTGAAGGTTTTATGATAATTCTTAAGTATTTTGAATAAAGAAAATACCTGCTTGACTTCCAGATAGAAGTTTTTTCTTAACATTTTGATCATAATAAAAATAACCAATACCATTCTGAAAAATATGTAACTTTTTATCTATATCTTCTTCTAATAATTGCAAGCAAAAATTAAACTTAGGAGAAGGATATATTATATCTTGTTCAAAATAAGGATTGCCAAAAATTTTGGATACATCCAAACCCATTCCATTATCTTCAAAGAATAAATGTTCGTCTTCATTGTATTTCGCATCTGCTTCTTTATTAATTTCATCAAGTCTTTCAAAAAATTTTCTTTCCAAAGAAATACTTCCTAAATCTTGCTTGCCGATATCTTGTTCCCTTTCATAAAGAACAGCACAACTAAAACCATCATTAAGTAAAATTAAATCATCCTGACAATTAACAGTATATTTGGATGAAATAGAGTCTTTTACTCCTCCCAGTGCATGCTCCTCTATGGAAATAAAAACAGAGATATAATAATTTCTGCGAGGGAATACATTTTCAGGTAAAAAGTCAGAATAAAGAGTAAACAGATGTGTTTGATAGGTATCAGAATTTGGAATTTTAGGCCATAATTCTAACGGAATATGTTCGGCTCCTCCTCCAATATAACCAATACTATGTGGCGTTTTAGAAGAAGTAAAAAGTAATTTTGACATTTAATTTTCCTCACTAGCATTTATTTTTTTAGCATATTTCATTACCTGTTTGTGCATTTGTCTTAGTTGATTTTGTAAGCCTCATTGCAGGATCACCTTTAGCTCCTTGACGATTGGTAATTGGCATTAATTGTTCAGGCTTTAAAGTTAGTGGTGCGATTGTTTTTCCTTTAGTATCGCAGAATTCAACCTCATATACTTCATAAGGATTTGAATAAACTTCTACAATTGCACCGATGTCTCCCTTTTGTAAATTAGAACCGGGAAGATCTTGTTGCTTTTTGACTTACTTATGGCTTGTGATTACCAGCTAGTAATAGGTCTATGCAAATTTGCCCAAAAGTTTAATAATGATTGTTCAAAAAAATGAAATTCAGACAGGTCCTTTTCCACAACTAGACCTAATTCTTTGAAAAGATATTTAGATTTCGTTCTCTCAATAACATCATATTGACTTAATAACTCAGTAAGCCTTTTTTTGATGATATATCCATTTCATTATAGTATATTGCAAACTCCACTTTCTTATCATTGAAAATTGTAACCTCAGTTAACTTTTCATTATCAAACCTTAGTACAAAATTGTTTATCTCTATAATATTTTTTACCTTCGGGATAACATTGTTTGATATGTCATATTTTCTTATAACATCTGATAGAGAACAATTTAATTCAAAATCGCCTATGCTCTTATAAGGAATAAATATTAATTTATCATGATTTAAAGTTGAGTTTTTAAGTTTACTTTTTTGAAAGTCTGAGTACTTTTTACCTTTATTATCATATAAATCTCTTATACTCTCATCGTAAATTAATATCTGCAGAAACAAATTATCCTTATAGTCAACATATAAAACTAAATTATATTTTGGAAAAATATAAAAATAATTTTCTTCATCCGAAACTTCTATTAGAGGATCCCCCTCTTCTAAAAATTTTTCAAGATTTGAAAAGTTAATAACTTTTCCATTTAAGCAAAATTCATCACAATTCCTCAAAGAAGATACAGTAATTAATTCTGAATCAGATTGTATCTTGTGTTTTTTATCAAACTCTAATGAATAATTAGGATTATTTAAAATAACATCATCAAAGTCAGCCTTTTTTTGACCCAATACAATTCCATCCAAAGAATTATTTAATATTTTCAACATAATATATATCCTTTCCTGTATTTGTCTATGTCAATTAGCTTCTCAGCCATCAGGAAAAACGACCTCTAGATAGAATGCCATTGCTAATGAGATTGTTAAAGAACAAATGTTTCAGACGACCTCAAAGAAAATAGTGAGGTCGTCTGAAAAATAGAAACCGTGTGCGTGCGTACCGCACATATCCTACGTCAGGACTGAAGGTTTTCTCCGGGCTACGGCTTGCTGTAATCAATAACAGGAATTGGGTAGTTTTGAATTACATAGACATCATCAACATTACAAGTCTCATATATCCATTTATTCCAGTTATCTATTACCCATTGTCTATCTATTCCAGCAAAGTTATTTGATTCAGCTTCCTTTGGAAGTTTAATTAAAATCAATCCCGCTTTATGACCAGTAGATACAACAAGACCAAATTTTCTATCACTATCTGGAAATTCAACTAATATCAGATCAACATATTTTTCATGTGGATATGAACCTCGAAATCTAAAAACGGTACCATGCGCCAAATTAGTATGATAATTTACTAATTTCTGCATCATTTAATCCTTATATCGTGTTCACTACTAGAATCTTGTTTACCTTTTTCATTTAAACACATATCAACTTCACCCATATGTTTACCCTTCTTATTTAGTTTTTCAAACCTACCATGTTGTGTATCTAAAGAATAAAAGTTTGTACCATCAGTATAGAAACCGTGTGTACGTACCGTACACATCCTACATCAGGACTGAAGGTTTTGTCTGGACTACGGCTTGCTGAACCGAGTGCGTGCTTTAAGACACGCACGCTACGGCTTGCTAATCTGAATCTAAAGCTATTTGAGCATCTTCAGCAAAAGCAGATTTATCTTCAATTAGTTGACGAAGAAGTAATTTTACAAAAGGTAATTTTCGATGAAATGTTAAGACTTGGAGTCCAGCGCTAGTTATTAACTCATCTTCATTTTTTTTGAGAATACTCATTGCAAACTCTGCTTCATCAACAGTTATTGGTGCTCTTTTTAAAATGCTCAGTGCCTCAATTCGAAGGTAAATATCTTCGTTAACATTATCGACAAAATGAATTATTTTTTTAAATATTTTACTATAGTCAAAATCACCTATATATATTCTCAATATTTTGAATGCCTCATTCCGAGAAAAATCAGACTCCTTTGAATTTAGGCCAATATCCAAAAGAAAGTTTGCTAATTCCTCAGACATATCCTCATCAACATAATTTTGTAAGAAATTTTCTTTATCACTATCATTATTAAATTTTTGATAGAGTGATTTAAATTCTTCATAATGCATATTTTTACCTCAAAGTTATTTTTTCAAAATTAATTTAAACCTAAATTTAGTTATTTCGTCAGATGGTTTTTCAAGATTTCATCAAAGATTCTACTCGAATTAGGCCCAATTATCGGATTTTCTCGGCTTTTCCCTTTTCTATCGGCACTCTCGGGAGCACCACCTGCACACATATCTGGTTCATGTAACAATACCATACCCTCTCCTGCAGATCCTTTATCACTTGTGTACCTTCTTCCTCTCGCTTCTATAGTTGGGTCATCTCTAAAATTCCTAATTCTTTCTTGCAAGCCTTCTCCCCCCTCTATTTTTAAAATTTTATTAAATGCCCTAATTTGTCCTCTAATTTGGCGTTTTAACTCCTTAACATCAGTAACTTTATCTGGTTTTAAGGTATGATTATAAGTCAATATTTTGACTTTTAACCCCAAAGGGTCAAACCATATTAAAGAATTTAAAGCAAACTGATACAGATTCTCCCCACCCAACAACCTAATCGGATCCTGATTCACAAATCTGCCCGCATCAGGCTCGTAATAGCACATCGGGTTGTAATGCAACCCCGTCTCACGGTCAGCGTACTGGTTCTGCAGGCGGAAGGGTTGGTAAGCGCTATCCGTTACTTTGCTTTCCTCTTTTAGCCGACCCCAGCCAGTGTAGTGGCCGAACCAAACCAGATTACCTTCATCATCGGTCATCTCTCTCGGGATGCCAATTTGGTCGCAGTGAAAGTAGTGGATTTGTTGGCGGCTTTTTTGATTTCGGCGTGGATGAGTTGGTTTTCTAGGTCGTATTTGTAATACTAGTTTTCACCATTGGGCAACTGGCGGTAGATTAGGTTGCCCAGTGCGTCGTAGGTATAGCTGCGGTTGAACGCAATACAACAAAGGTCGTCTAAAAAGCAAAAACCGCTTGCGTGCATACCGCACATACACTACATCAAGACTGAAGGTTTTATGATAATTCTTAAGTATTTTGAATAAAGAAAATACCTGCTTGACTTCCAGATAGAAGTTTTTTCTTAACATTTTGATCATAATAAAAATAACCAATACCATTCTGAAAAATATGTAACTTTTTATCTATATCTTCTTCTAATAATTGCAAGCAAAAATTAAACTTAGGAGAAGGATATATTATATCTTGTTCAAAATAAGGATTGCCAAAAATTTTGGATACATCCAAACCCATTCCATTATCTTCAAAGAATAAATGTTCGTCTTCATTGTATTTCGCATCTGCTTCTTTATTAATTTCATCAAGTCTTTCAAAAAATTTTCTTTCCAAAGAAATACTTCCTAAATCTTGCTTGCCGATATCTTGTTCCCTTTCATAAAGAACAGCACAACTAAAACCATCATTAAGTAAAATTAAATCATCCTGACAATTAACAGTATATTTGGATGAAATAGAGTCTTTTACTCCTCCCAGTGCATGCTCCTCTATGGAAATAAAAACAGAGATATAATAATTTCTGCGAGGGAATACATTTTCAGGTAAAAAGTCAGAATAAAGAGTAAACAGATGTGTTTGATAGGTATCAGAATTTGGAATTTTAGGCCATAATTCTAACGGAATATGTTCGGCTCCTCCTCCAATATAACCAATACTATGTGGCGTTTTAGAAGAAGTAAAAAGTAATTTTGACATTTAATTTTCCTCACTAGCATTTATTTTTTTAGCATATTTCATTACCTGTTTGTGCATTTGTCTTAGTTGATTTTGTAAGCCTCATTGCAGGATCACCTTTAGCTCCTTGACGATTGGTAATTGGCATTAATTGTTCAGGCTTTAAAGTTAGTGGTGCGATTGTTTTTCCTTTAGTATCGCAGAATTCAACCTCATATACTTCATAAGGATTTGAATAAACTTCTACAATTGCACCGATGTCTCCCTTTTGTAAATTAGAACCGGGAAGATCTTGTTGCTTTTTGACTTACTTATGGCTTGTGATTACCAGCTAGTAATAGGTCTATGCAAATTTGCCCAAAAGTTTAATAATGATTGTTCAAAAAAATGAAATTCAGACAGGTCCTTTTCCACAACTAGACCTAATTCTTTGAAAAGATATTTAGATTTCGTTCTCTCAATAACATCATATTGACTTAATAGCTCAGCAAGCCCATTTTTTGATGATATCTCAATTTCATTATAGTATATTGCAAGACTTACTGCTTTATCATGAAAAATTGTAACCTCAGTTAACTTTTCATTATCAAACCTCAGTACAAAATTATTTATCTCTATGATATTTTTTGCTTTTGAAATAACATTATCTGATATATCATATTTTTTTATAATATCTGTTAGAGAACAATTAAATTCAAAATCACCTATAGCCTTATAAGGAATAAATATTAATTTATCATAAACTGATGTTTGATCTTTAAGTTTACTTTTTTGAAGGTCTGAGTACTTTTTACCTGTATTTTCATATAAGGCTCTTATACTTTCATCGTAAATTAATACCTGCAAAAATACTTTATCCTTAGAGTCAACATACAAAAGTAAATTATATTGTGGAAAAATATAAAAATAATTTTCTTCATCCGAAACTTCTATTAGAGGATTCTCCTCTTCTAAGAATTTTTCAAGATTTGAAAAGTTAATAACTTTTCCATTTAAGCTGAATTCATTACAACTTTCAGAAGATGATACAGTAATTAATTGAGAATCAGATTGTATCTTATGATTTCTATCAAACTCTAATGAATAACTAGAATCATTTAAAGTAACATCATCAAAATCAGCCTTTTTTTGACCCAATACAATCCCATTTAACGAATTATTTAATATTTTCAACATAATATTTATCCTTTACTGTATTTGTCTATGTCAATTAGTTTCTCAGCTATCAGGGGAAAACGACCTCTAGATAGAATGTCGTTGCTAATGGTAATGAGATTGTTAAAGAACAAATAGTTCAGACGACCTCAAAGAAGATATTAAGATTGTCTGAAAAGCAAAAACCGCGTACGTGCTTTGAGGCGCGCACTCTACTTGTGAATTTAAGATTTCAATAGAGACTACAGCTAGCTAATTATTGATAAAAGATTTTTTAGCTATATGTATTAGATCTTTATAATTCTCCATAAAAGGTTCTTCTAATGTGGATTCTAATAAGCATTCTAAGTCATATAATATTTTTTGCTCAGCTTCATCGATAATTTCATTATTTTTAACGAACTTAACAAGCCATTCATAAAAAACTAAGGCTTCATAGTTGTTTAATTTAATAATATAGTCATTAGACTCTTTTTTAATTTCCATAATATTATAATGCTCCTCGAGAAACTAAATTTTTTCTGAAGTTGGTTGCCACTAAATGAAACTGTTCTAGGTATTGCAGCAGCATACTTTCCGCATTATAACTTTGATGCTAATTTGGAAATAGCACCAACAACTACTGGTAATACTCGAGCTAAAAGTGCTCCCCATAACCCCAGTGGATCAATCCATCTTTGTACATTCGGCGCAAACCAATACAGATTCTCCCCACTTTTCAACCCAATCGGGTCCTGATTCACAAACCGCCCGACCTCAGGCTTATAATATCTGAAGAAGTTGTAATGCAGCCCCGTCTCGTGGTCGGCATACTGGTTTTGCAGGTGGAAGGATTGGTATGCGCTATCCGTGAATATGATTATTATATTTTTAGTTAAATAATATCTTCTTCGCATGACAAGAAGTAGTCATAATTATTTATGTCTAATGTCTCACATAAATAAGGTTCAATTATTTTTGCAACTTCATTTGATATCCAGTATTCTTCATACATCAGGCCAGTTTCATTACTGATGGTTGACCGACATTTTACCAGGCATATCTTTGTCAGTATTTTTTGGATAAAAATAGTCTTAAAGAGGTTTGTTACCTTTAAATACATTAAATCTTGAAAGATTTGCTCCTTTTGATTGAATATGCTTTATAGCTAATTCAAATTCATTAAATTCATTGAATTCTTCTATCTCATAATCTTCAGCCTGATCCAATTTATTTTTGGGTACCGTATAGTAATATGTAATATAAATTCCATTACTTTTCTTAATAGCAAATACTTGATAAAAAACTTCTCCATCAATTTTAATAAACTCATCATATCCTTTTGTTTGTAAATTAGTTAAATTTAACACATCTATTTTCCTCTAATATTAATACGTACTTGTTTTCCATCCAGACATCTAATATTTATATGTGGATATTTTCCATATCCTGCCCCTTTTGGATTAACATGTCTTTTACAAAGTACTTTTGTTTTATCCGTTTATAGTATTGAGATAGTTGTTAGTCATAGTATCAAGGTCATCTGAAAATATTTTTTCAAACAACCTTAATGTTTTATTAAGGTTTTGCTAAACATGTAACTTATTATTCGAGCCACAATCTGTGTTTGTTAAGAGGAATTTATTGTCCTTGACCAAGAATTTCTTCTCCAATTATTGAATCTAACTCTATCCATGCTTCTTCAAGTTGATTAACAATAGAAGATTCATTTTTATTTGGATCGTCTTTTAAATTGAGATACCAAATATGTGTTAATTTCGGTATTTCATATAAAATAGACGCTAGTCTTTTTTCAATTAGATCATGATTATGAGTATAATGCTTTATTTCATTTAAAATTTTTAATAATTCTTGATAGTCCTTTACATCGAATTCAAGATTCATTCTTACCTTATAAATAAAGCTATTATTTTCAAGTTTTTCTATTAATTCTTTCATGGGGAACTCCTTTAAGTTATACAAGGCAAAGGATTGCTTCTGCTGGAATAGTTTATTTATTTGCGTTCACACCAAAAGAAATAGATAACACATCTTCCTCATTGTCGAGTAGAGATATATCGATAACTTTATCTATTTTATTACTAAATAATTTTAAACAATAAAAATTAGGTTTGTTTATTAATTCTAGCCAATTGCTAATATTTTTTATTTTGATAATAAACAAGGGGAATAATT
>ERZ773013.1786-NODE-1786-length-12360-cov-4.814709_pt1 | contig 12360 bp, 8 predicted proteins | sample MGYA00511670_ERZ773013 | MGnify/ENA primary metagenome ERZ773013 (study PRJEB29015, sample SAMEA2738120) | human oral metagenome | biome: human oral; feature: human-associated habitat; material: saliva | place: China | collected 2257 ...
AAGGGGCATATCATCCGTGGTTCTGTGGAAGGTCGGGATCAGCTCTTTTATAAGGATGTTTATCTGGATATTTACCAGTTGGTTGAAATTATTGCCAGTCTACCTCAGGTGGATGAGAAGCGACTTTCAAGTTATGGTGCCTCTCAAGGTGGTGCTCTAGCTCTGGTTGCAGCAGCGCTCAATCCTCGGATTCAGAAAACAGTTGCCATCTATCCCTTCTTGTCAGATTTTAGACGAGTGCTTGAGATTGGCAATACCAGTGAGGCTTACGACGAACTTTTCCGTTATTTCAAGTTTCACGATCCCTTCCATGAAACTGAGGAGGAGATCATGGCGACCCTGGCCTATATCGATGTGAAAAATCTTGCCCATCGTATCAAGGGTGAGGTTAAGATGATTACGGGCTTGGACGATGATGTTTGCTATCCGATTACCCAGTTTGCGATTTACAATCGTCTGACCTGCGATAAGGCCTATCGTATCATGCCTGAGTATGCCCACGAAGCTATGAATGTTTTTGTCAATGACCAAGTCTACAACTGGCTATGTGGTAGTGCGATTCCTTTTAAGTATATAAAATAATGAATGAGAGAGCCCAGTAGCTCTCTTTTTGTTATAAATATTGAAAGTACTTTTAAAAATATTAAAATATTAAAATATTACTGAAAGTAAAATCTATTCTATGGCAAGCTCGAGATAAACCTATGACTTTATTGTATAATAAAGAAAAAGTGTCTAGGAAAGGAGTGAAAGAGCTACTGTTTGGATTGCAGCTAGCTAAATGTTGAAAGAGAGAAGGAGAGCAACTCTCGTTTATTAATTGCTTTCTTGTGTTTTCCTATGATGGGGATTAAAAATTTTAAAGCAAAAAGAAAGCGCTTTATTTTTGTGAAATTGAAAGGTAGAAAGATGAATCAAAAGAATTTTGATAGAAAACAAAGATATGGCATTCGTAAATTTGCAGTGGGTGTAGCCTCTGTAACTATTGGTGCAGTAGTGTTTGGAGTAAATCCTGTATTGGCAAATGAACAAGGAAATTCAACTGTAACTGCTGCTGAAAATAATAATCAAGGTTTATCAGAATTACCAAAAGAAGCTTCTTCAGGCAGTCTTGCTCATTTAGATAGTGAACTAGCTGGAAAACTGGCTACAGCGAAAGACAATGGTGTGGAAGTTGATCAGGATAAGTTAAAGAAAAATGAGACTACTGAATCAGAGACGACAACTCCAACAAATGCGATAACTCCAACAAATAAATCTGCAGCTGAAAATACACCAGCTCCTGCTGATAAACCAGAAACAGATTCTGCAACTACAGAGGCAAGTAACAAGGACCAAGATAAAGAAGAAGAGGGAGTTATTCCTCGAGATTATTATGCTAGAGAGTTAAAAAATGTCAACACTGTAGTAGAAAAAGAAGATGTAGAAACCAATCCTTCAAATGGGCAAAGAGTTGACATGAAAGAGGAACTCGACAAGCTTCAAAAACTTCAAAATGCGACCATCCATATGGAATTTAAGCCAGATGCGTCTGCTCCACGTTTTTACAACCTCTTTTCAGTTTCTAGTGATACCAAAGTAAATGAGTACTTCACCATGGCCATCCTTGATAACACAGCTATCGTTGAAGGTCGTGATGCCAATGGAAACCAATTCTATGGTGATTATAAAACTGCTCCTTTGAAGATTAAGCCAGGTCAGTGGAACTCTGTAACCTTTACAGTTGAAAGACCAAATGCAGACCAACCAAAAGGTCAGGTTCGCGTCTATGTAAATGGTGTTTTGTCGCGCACAAGTCCTCAGTCTGGTCGTTTCATTCAAGATATGCCAGATGTCAACCATGTGCAAATCGGTACAACAAAGCGTACAGGAAAAAACTTCTGGGGAGCTAATCTTAAAGTCCGTAATCTAACTGTTTATGATCGTGCCCTTTCTCCAGAAGAAGTTAAAAAACGTAGCCAACTTTTTGAAAGAGGAGAGTTGGAAAAGAAACTTCCTGAAGGAGCAGAAGTAACTGCTAAACTGGATGTTTTTGAAGGTGGGGAGAACCGCAAACCGAATAAAGATGGTATTGCAAGCTACCGTATTCCAGCCCTACTTAAAACTGATAAGGGAACTCTAATTGCTGGAACTGATGAAAGACGCTTGCATCACTCTGACTGGGGTGACATCGGTATGGTTGTTCGTCGTAGTGATGATAAGGGGAAAACTTGGGGAAATAGAATTGTTATCTCAAATCCTCGTGATAATGAGAAAGCTAGGAATCCAGAATGGCCATCACCAGTCAACATTGACATGGCTCTAGTTCAAGATCCAAAGACGAAGCGAATCTTTGCCATCTATGATATGTTCCTTGAAGGTAAGGCTGTATTTTCTCTTCCAGGAAAAGCACCACAAGCTTATGAGCAAATTGGTGACAAGGTTTACCAAATCTTGTACAAACAAGGTGATGCAGGACGTTATACAATTCGTGAAAATGGTGAAGTTTTCGATCCTGAAAATAGAAAAACAGAATACCGAGTTGTAGTGGATCCTAAGAAGCCAGCATACAGTGATAAGGGTGACCTTTACAAGGGTGAAGAATTAATTGGTAATATCTACTTTGAGTATAGTGACAAGAATATCTTTAGAGTTTCAAATACCAACTATCTCTGGATGTCTTATAGTGATGACGATGGTAAAACTTGGTCTGCACCAAAAGATATAACATACGGCATTCGTAAGGATTGGATGCACTTCTTAGGTACTGGCCCTGGTACAGGTATTGCCTTGCATTCAGGGCCTCACAAAGGGCGTCTTGTTATCCCTGCCTACACGACAAATAACGTATCCTATCTAAGTGGTTCTCAGTCTTCACGTGTCATTTACTCAGATGACCATGGTGAAACTTGGCATGCAGGGGAAGCTGTTAATGATAACCGTCCAGTAGGTGACCAAACAATTCACTCTTCAACCATGAATAATCCAGGTGCTCAAAATACGGAGTCAACCGTAGTTCAGTTGAATAATGGAGATCTCAAACTCTTCATGCGTGGATTGACAGGTGATCTTCAAGTTGCTACAAGTAAAGATGGTGGAGCAACTTGGGAAAAGGAAATCAAACGTTATCCAGAAGTGAAAGATGCCTATGTTCAAATGTCAGCTATTCATACGATGCATGATGGGAAAGAATACATTCTTCTTAGCAATGCTGCTGGGCCAGGTCGTGAACGTAAAAATGGTTTAGTCCATTTGGCTCGTGTCGAAGAAAATGGAGAACTGACTTGGCTCAAGCATAATCCAATTCAAAGTGGTAAATTTGCTTATAATTCCTTGCAAGATCTTGGAAATGGTGAATTTGGTTTGCTTTATGAGCATGCAGATAACAACCAAAACGAATATACCTTGTCTTATAAGAAATTCAATTGGGATTTCTTAAGCAAGGATATGGTTTCTCCAACCGAAGCAAGAGTTACACATGCAGTTCATATGGGGCAAGGTATTATTGCCATGGAATTTGATTCAGAAGTATTGGTCAATCAAGCACCAACTTTACAACTTGCAAATGGTAAGACAGCTACGTTTATGACGCAGTATGATACCAAGACTCTGTTGTTTACAGTAGATCCTGAGGATATTGGTCAAAAAGTTACAGGATTAGCAGAAGGCGCTATCGAAAGTATGCATAATTTACCTGTTTCAGTAGTTGGTTCTAAGATTTCTCATGGTATAAATGGAAGTGAAGTTGCGACAAATGAAGTTCCAGAATTTACAGGTGGAGTTAGTAGCGAGGAGGCTGCAGTAAGTGAAGAAACTCCTAAATACATTGTTCCCGTATCAACAGTAGGAGAAGAAGCCATTGTTAAAGAAGTTCCTGAATATACAGGTTCATTGGCAACAGTAGGAGAAGAACCAGCTCCAACAGTAGAAAAAATGGAATTCACAGGAGGTGTAAATGAGGTTGAAGCAGCGGTCTATGAACTTCCAGAATTTAAAGGGGGCGTACATGCAGTTCTAGCAGCTTCAAATGAGGTTCCTGAATATACGGGAGATGCTAATTTTGTCTTGGCAGCTTTAAATGAGGTTCCTGAATATACCGGAGGTGCTAATTTTGTCTTGGCAGCTTCAAATGACCTTTCTGAATATAAAGGAGGTGTCAATGGCGTTGAGGCAGCAATCCATGAAGTGCCAGAGTACAAGGGAGAAACCAAACCAGTCTTAGCAGCTACAAACGAACGTCCAGCTAAGAAGTTATCTCTTGGACAAGATGCTACTTATCAAGCACCAGCGGCTAAACAAAACGAGCTACCAAATACTGGAAGTAAAGAAAACACAACCCTTATTTCTATAGGATTAGTGGCAGGTCTCTTATCTGTCTTGACATTAGGAAATAAACGAAAAGAAGACTAGACTAGGTCTTGAATAAAATGAACTTAGCTCATCGTTAATGATAAAAGAGATGGCCCATTTGAAAGATGGCTATCTCTTTTTGTCATTTTAGGTACTAAGTGAATTGAAAATAAGACCGAGCTGAAACTACTTTCAGAAACAGCTGTTCTATAAAATGCTTTTAAAACTGCAATCTATCATAGAACAAACTCTTGAAAGCGCTTTAAAAATAGTATATAATTGTCTCATAAGAAAAAAGGAAAAGGAGGAAAAAGGATGCCACAGATTACTAAAGAAGCCTTGATTGCACAAATCAAAGATGGAATCATCGTTTCTTGTCAGGCCCTTCCTCACGAACCGCTTTATACAGAAGCGGGAGGAGTCATTCCCTTGCTGGTCAAAGCGGCTGAGCAAGGTGGAGCAGTCGGTATCCGAGCAAACAGTGTTCGTGATATCAAAGAAATAAAGGAGGTTACAAAACTTCCGATTATAGGGATTATCAAACGAGATTATCCACCTCAAGAACCCTTCATCACTGCTACTATGAAAGAAGTTGATGAATTAGCAGAACTAGATATTGAAGTGATTGCTCTAGACTGTACTAAACGCGAACGCTACGATGGTCTAGAGATTCAGGAGTTTATCCGTCAGGTCAAGGAAAAATATCCTAACCAGCTCTTGATGGCTGACACAAGTACCTTCGAAGAAGGACTAGCAGCTGTAGAAGCAGGAATTGACTTCGTTGGAACAACCTTATCAGGCTACACATCCTACAGTCCAAAAGTAGACGGTCCAGATTTTGAATTGATTAAAAAACTCTGTGATGCGGGTGTAGATGTCATCGCCGAAGGGAAAATTCATACACCAGAACAAGCCAAACAAATCCTAGGATATGGAGTGCGAGGTATTGTTGTTGGTGGCGCTATTACTAGACCAAAAGAGATTACAGAACGCTTCGTTGCTGGTCTTAAATAAAAAATAAAGAAAGGGGGATTGAGTATGATTATTACTAAAATCAGTCGTTTAGGAACTTATGTGAAAGTAAATCCACATTTTGCAACATTAATAGATTTTCTAGAAAAAACAGGACTAGAAAATTTGACAGAAGGTCCGATTGATATCGATGGTGATCGATTGTTTGGGAATTGCTTTACTTATCTAGCAGATGGTCAAGCAGGGGCTTTCTTTGAAACACATCAAAAATATTTGGATATTCATTTAGTTTTGGAAAACGAAGAAGCCATGGCTGTTACGTCGCCGGAAAATGTAAGCGTTACCCAAAAATATGATGAAGAAAAAGATATTGAATTATACACAGGGAAAGTGGAACAGTTAGTTCATTTGAGAGCTGGCGAATGCCTCATCACTTTTCCAGAAGATTTACATCAACCGAAGGTTCGTATAAATGATGAACCTGTGAAAAAAGTTGTCTTTAAAGTTGCGATTTCTTAATGTAGAAAGGGAAGAACAATGAAAAAAATGAGAAAGTTTTTATGTTTAGCTGGAGTTGCGCTAGCAGCTGTTGCCTTGGTAGCTTGTTCAGGAAAGAAAGAAACTACAGCTGACACTGAACCACCGACAGAATTATCTGGTGAGATTACAATGTGGCACTCCTTTACTCAAGGACCACGTTTGGAAAGTATTCAAAAATCAGCAGATGCTTTTATGCAAAAGCATCCAAAAACCAAAATCAAGATTGAAACATTTTCTTGGAATGACTTCTATACTAAATGGACTACAGGTTTAGCAAATGGAAATGTGCCAGATATCAGTACAGCCCTTCCTAACCAAGTAATGGAAATGGTAAACTCAGATGCTTTGGTTCCGCTAAACGATTCTATCAAGCGTATTGGACAGGATAAATTTAACGAAACTGCCTTAAATGAAGCAAAAATCGGAGATGATTACTACTCTGTTCCTCTTTATTCACATGCACAAGTCATGTGGGTTAGAACAGATTTGTTAAAAGAACATAATATTGAGGTTCCTAAAACTTGGGATCAACTCTATGAAGCTTCTAAAAAATTGAAAGAAGCTGGAGTTTATGGCTTGTCTGTTCCGTTTGGAACAAATGACTTAATGGCAACACGTTTCTTGAACTTCTATGTTCGTAGTGGTGGTGGAAGTCTCTTGACAAAAGATCTTAAAGCAGATTTGACAAGCCAACTTGCTCAAGATGGTATTAAATACTGGGTTAAAATGTATAAAGAAATCTCACCTCAAGATTCTTTGAACTTTAATGTCCTTCAACAAGCTACCTTGTTCTATCAAGGAAAAACAGCATTTGACTTTAACTCTGGCTTCCATATTGGAGGGATTAATGCCAACAGTCCTCAATTGATTGATTCGATTGATGCTTATCCTATTCCAAAAATCAAAGAATCTGATAAAGACCAAGGAATTGAAACCTCAAACATTCCAATGGTTGTTTGGAAAAATTCAAAACACCCAGAAGTTGCTAAAGCATTCTTAGAATCACTTTATAATGAAGAAGACTACGTTAAATTCCTTGATTCAACTCCAGTAGGTATGTTGCCAACTATTAAGGGGATTAGCGATTCTGCAGCCTATAAAGAAAATGAAACTCGTAAGAAATTTAAACATGCTGAAGAAGTGATTACTGAAGCTGTTAAAAAAGGTACTGCTATTGGTTATGAAAATGGACCAAGTGTACAAGCTGGTATGTTGACTAACCAACACATTATTGAACAAATGTTCCAAGATATCATTTCAAATGGAACAGATCCTATGAAAGCAGCAAAAGAAGCAGAAAAACAATTAAACGATTTATTTGAGGCTGCTCAGTAGATGTAAAAGACTAGAAAATAGGTGGGCTAGTGAGCTGAAAAGCCCTAGCCCAATCTTGTAAAAGAAGGGAGAAGGAGAATGGTTAAAGAACGTAATTTAACTCGCTGGATATTTGTTTTGCCAGCTATGATTATCGTAGGATTACTCTTTGTTTATCCGTTTTTCTCGAGTATTTTTTATAGCTTTACCAATAAGCATTTGATTATGCCTAATTATAAATTTGTTGGTTTAGCTAACTATAAAGCTGTGCTATCAGATCCCAACTTCTTTAATGCGTTCTTTAATTCAATTAAGTGGACCGTTTTCTCATTAGTTGGTCAAGTTTTAGTAGGGTTTGTATTGGCTTTAGCTCTTCACAGAGTACGCCACTTCAAGAAATTATATAGGACCTTATTGATTGTTCCTTGGGCATTTCCTACCATCGTTATTGCCTTTTCTTGGCAGTGGATTCTAAACGGGGTTTATGGCTACTTACCTAACCTAATCGTAAAATTAGGTTTAATGGATCATACACCTGCATTTTTGACAGATAGTACATGGGCATTCCTATGTTTGGTGTTTATCAACATTTGGTTTGGAGCGCCGATGATTATGGTTAATGTGCTTTCAGCTTTGCAAACAGTACCAGAAGAACAATTTGAGGCTGCTAAGATAGATGGTGCTTCAAGTTGGCAAGTGTTCAAATTTATCGTCTTTCCACATATTAAAGTGGTTGTAGGGCTTCTAGTTGTTTTGAGAACTGTATGGATCTTTAATAACTTTGACATTATCTACCTAATTACTGGTGGTGGACCAGCCAATGCTACAACGACACTTCCAATTTTTGCCTACAACCTAGGTTGGGGAACTAAATTGTTGGGTCGTGCTTCAGCAGTTACAGTATTGCTCTTTATATTCTTGGTGGCAATTTGCTTTATCTACTTTGCTATCATCAGTAAGTGGGAAAAGGAGGGTAGAAAATAATGAAGAAGAAATCCGGTATTTATTTAGATATTCTCTCACATGTACTCTTGATTGGTGCGACCATCGTTGCAATTTTCCCATTGGTATGGATTATCATATCTTCTGTCAAGGGTAAAGGGGAATTAACTCAGTATCCAACACGATTTTGGCCTGAACAATTTACATTAGATTATTTCACTCATGTTATCAACGATTTGCACTTTATTGATAACATTCGAAACAGTTTAATCATTGCCTTAGCTACAACCGTTATTGCGATTATTATTTCTGCTATGGCAGCCTATGGTATTGTTCGATTCTTCCCTAAATTGGGAGCAATCATGTCGAGACTACTCGTCATTACCTACATTTTCCCACCAATTTTGTTAGCAATTCCCTATTCAATTGCCATTGCTAAAGTTGGATTAACAAATAGTTTATTTGGCTTGATGATGGTTTATCTATCTTTTAGTGTTCCATATGCAGTTTGGCTCTTAGTTGGATTTTTCCAAACAGTTCCAATTGGAATTGAAGAAGCAGCTAGAATTGATGGTGCAAATAAATTTGTTACTTTTTATAAAGTTGTACTACCGATTGTAGCACCAGGTATTGTAGCAACAGCTATTTATACATTTATCAATGCTTGGAATGAATTCCTGTATGCTTTGATTTTGATTAACAATACAGGAAAGATGACAGTAGCAGTAGCCCTTCGTTCACTTAATGGTTCAGAAATCCTAGACTGGGGAGATATGATGGCAGCATCTGTTATTGTAGTTCTTCCATCAATCATTTTCTTCTCTATCATCCAAAATAAAATTGCAAGTGGATTATCAGAAGGATCTGTGAAGTAGACGAAAGAAGGAAAAAATGAATAAGAGAGGTCTTTATTCAAAACTAGGAATTTCTGTTGTAGGAATTAGTCTTTTAATGGGAGTCCCCACTTTGATTCATGCGAATGAATTAAACTATGGTCAACTGTCCATATCTCCTATTTTTCAAGGAGGTTCATATCAACTGAACAATAAGAGTATAGATATCAGCCCTTTGTTATTAGATAAATTATCTGGAGAGAGTCAGACAGTAGTAATGAAATTTAAAGCAGATAAACCAAACTCGCTTCAAGCTTTGTTTGGTCTATCTAATAGTAAAGCAGGTTTTAAAAATAATTACTTTTCAATTTTTATGAGAGATTCTGGTGAGATAGGTGTAGAAATAAGAGATGCCCAAAAAGGAATAAATTATTTATTTTCTAGACCAGCTTCACTATGGGGAAAGCATAAAGGACAGGCAGTTGAAAATACACTCGTATTTGTATCAGATTCTAAAGATAAGACATACACAATGTATGTTAATGGTATAGAAGTGTTCTCTGAAACAGTTGATACATTTTTGCCAATTTCAAATATAAATGGTATAGATAAGGCAACACTAGGGGCTGTTAATCGTGAAGGCAAGGATCATTACCTCGCAAAAGGAAGTATTGATGAAATCAGTCTATTTAATAAAGCAATTAGTGATCAGGAAGTTTCAACTATTCCCTTGTCAAATCCATTTCAGTTAATTTTCCAATCAGGAGATTCTACTCAAGCTAACTATTTTAGAATACCGACATTGTATACATTAAGCAGTGGAAGAGTTCTATCAAGTATTGATGCACGTTATGGTGGAACTCATGATTCTAAAAGTAAGATTAATATCGCCACTTCTTATAGTGATGATAATGGGAAAACGTGGAGTGAGCCAACTTTTGCTATGAAGTTTAATGACTATGAGGAGCAGTTGGTTTACTGGCCACGAGATAATAAATTAAAGAATAGCCAAATTAGTGGAAGTGCTTCATTTATAGATTCATCCATTGTTGAAGATAAAAAATCTGGGAAAACGATATTATTAGCTGATGTTATGCCTGCTGGTATTGGAAATAATAATGCAAATAAAGCTGATTCAGGTTTTAAAGAAATAAACGGTCATTATTATTTAAAACTAAAGAAGAATGGAGATAATGATTTCCGTTATACAGTTAGAGAAAATGGAGTTGTTTACGATGAAAGGACTAATAAACCTACAAATTATACTGTAAATGATAAGTATGAAGTTTTGGAGGGAGGTAAGTCTTTAACAGTCGAACAATATTCGGTTGATTTTGATAGTGGTTCTTTAAGAGAAACACACAATGGAAAACAGGTTCCTATGAATGTTTTCTACAAAGACTCTTTATTTAAAGTGACTCCTACTAATTATATAGCAATGACAACTAGTCAGAATAGAGGAGAGAGTTGGGAACAATTTAAGTTATTGCCTCCGTTTTTAGGAGAAAAACATAATGGAACTTACTTATGTCCCGGACAAGGTTTAGCATTAAAATCAAGTAACAGATTAATTTTTGCAACATATACTAGTGGCGAACTAACTTATCTCATTTCTGATGACAGTGGTCAAACATGGAAGAAATCCTCAGCTTCAATTCCGTTTAAGAATGCGACAGCAGAAGCGCAAATGGTTGAAATGAGAGATGGTGTGATTAGAACATTCTTTAGAACTACTACAGGTAAGATTGCCTATATGACTAGTAGAGATTCTGGAGAAACATGGTCAGAAGTTTCGTATATCGATGGAATTCAACAAACTTCATATGGTACACAAGTATCTGCAATTAAATACTCTCAATTAGTTGATGGAAAAGAAGCAGTCATTTTGAGTACACCAAATTCTAGAAATGGCCGCAAGGGAGGTCAATTAGTTGTCGGTTTAGTCAATAAAGAAGATGATAGTATCGATTGGAAGTACCATTATGATATTGATTTGCCTTCGTATGGTTATGCCTATTCTGCGATTACAGAATTGCCAAATCATCACATAGGTGTATTGTTTGAAAAATATGATTCATGGTCGAGAAATGAATTGCATTTAAGCAATGTAGTTCAGTATATAGATTTGGAAATTAATGATTTAACAAAATAAAGGAGAAAAACATGGTTAAATATGGTGTTGTTGGAACAGGATATTTTGGGGCTGAGTTGGCTCGTTATATGCAAAAGAATGATGGAGCAGAGATTACTCTTCTCTATGATCCAGATAATGCAGAGGCAATTGCAGAAGAATTGGGAGCAAAAGTAGCAAGCTCCTTAGATGATTTGGTTTCTAGCGATGAAGTAGATTGTGTTATTGTCGCAACTCCAAATAATCTTCATAAAGAACCAGTTATTAAGGCTGCACAACATGGCAAAAATGTTTTCTGTGAAAAACCAATTGCGCTTTCTTATCAAGATTGTCGCGAGATGGTAGATGCATGTAAAGAAAATAATGTAACCTTTATGGCAGGACATATTATGAATTTCTTTAATGGTGTCCATCATGCAAAAGAACTAATTAATCAAGGAGTCATCGGAGACGTTCTATATTGTCACACAGCTCGTAATGGTTGGGAAGAACAACAACCATCAGTATCATGGAAAAAAATCCGTGAAAAATCAGGTGGTCACTTGTATCACCACATCCATGAGTTGGATTGCGTGCAATTCCTTATGGGTGGTATGCCTGAAACTGTAACCATGACAGGTGGAAATGTAGCCCATGAAGGTGAAAATTTCGGTGATGAAGATGATATGATTTTTGTCAATATGGAATTTTCTAATAAGCGTTTTGCCTTGTTAGAATGGGGGTCAGCTTATCGTTGGGGTGAACATTATGTTTTGATTCAAGGAACGAAAGGTGCTATCCGCTTAGACTTATTCAACTGTAAAGGAACTCTTAAGCTAGATGGACAAGAAAGTTATTTCTTGATTCATGAATCGCAAGAAGAAGATGATGATCGTACTCGTATCTATCATAGTACAGAGATGGATGGAGCAATTGCTTATGGTAAACCAGGTAAACGTACTCCATTATGGTTGTCATCTGTCATTGATAAAGAAATGCGCTATCTGCATGAGATTATGCAAGGAGCTCCAGTATCAGAAGAATTTGCAAAACTATTGACAGGTGAAGCCGCTCTAGAAGCAATTGCTACTGCAGATGCTTGTACCCAGTCTATGTTTGAAGATCGCAAAGTGAAACTATCTGAGATAGTAAAATAAATATCGGTATTCTCTTATAATAAGTCAAGCACCCCTTTGAAAGTACTTTTAAAGGGGATGTTTGACTTGCTTTCTTTTTAAAACTGCAATCTATCATATAACAAACTATTGAAAGCGCTTTAAAAATAGTATATAATTGTCTCATAAGAAAAAAGGAAAAGGA
>ERZ773013.1794-NODE-1794-length-12333-cov-6.474344_pt1 | contig 12333 bp, 7 predicted proteins | sample MGYA00511670_ERZ773013 | MGnify/ENA primary metagenome ERZ773013 (study PRJEB29015, sample SAMEA2738120) | human oral metagenome | biome: human oral; feature: human-associated habitat; material: saliva | place: China | collected 2257 ...
TTGTTTTTCCTGCTCCGCTTTTACCGTTTATTAAATAAACATTATGTTTCTCATATTATATTTAAGATATTTTTTGTGAAAAATGTTATAATAATATTAACGACACTTTTAAATTTTGAGGTAAAATATGAAAAAATATATAATGGCAATAGATCAAGGAACTACTAGTTCACGTGCTATAATCTTCAATAAAAAGGCTGAGATTATCGCTAGTAGTCAAAAGGAATTTCCACAGATTTTTCCGAAATCTGGCTGGGTAGAACATGATGCGAATGCAATATGGAATTCTATTCAATCAGTTATAGCTGAAGTATTTATCGAAAGTGGTATAAAACCTAATCAAATAGCTAGTATTGGTATTACAAACCAACGTGAAACTACTGTTATTTGGGATAAAAACACAGGTCTACCTATCTATAACGCTATAGTTTGGCAAAGTCGCCAAAGTGCGGATATAGCCAATAAACTAGTAGCTGATGGATATAAAGATATGATTCATAAAAAAACTGGTTTAGTAGTTGATGCATACTTCTCTGCGACAAAAGTTCGCTGGATATTAGATAATGTACCTGGCGCACAAGAAAGAGCTGAAAAAGGAGAACTTCTATTTGGTACCATAGATACTTGGTTAGTTTGGAAATTAACTGGTGGTAAGGTTCACGTAACAGACTACACTAATGCCGCTCGTACTATGTTATTTAATATTAAAGATTTAGTATGGGATAAAGAAATATTAGACATTTTGAATATTCCTAAAGCAATCTTACCAGAAGTAAAATCTAATTCAGAAATTTATGGTAAAACTATTGATTACCATTTTTATGGAGGAGAAGTTACAATCAGTGGTTTAGCTGGAGACCAACAAGCAGCCCTTTTTGGACAACTTGCTTTTGATAAAGGAATGATTAAAAATACATATGGAACTGGTTCATTTATTATAATGAATACTGGTGAAAATATGGAATTATCAAAAAATAACCTACTAACAACTATAGGTTATGGAATAAACGGAAAAGTATATTACGCACTAGAAGGATCTATCTTTATCGCAGGAAGTGCTATCCAATGGCTTAGAGACGGTTTACGACTAATTAAAAAATCATCTGAAACTGAGCAATTAGCGTTTGATTCAAAAAATAACAACGAAGTATATCTTGTTCCTGCATTTACTGGACTAGGAGCACCTTATTGGAATCCTAATGCACGTGGAACAATTTTTGGATTAACACGAGGAACAACAAAAGAAGACTTGGTTAAAGCTACTTTACAATCAATAGCTTACCAAGTTAGAGATATTATTGATACTATGAAAATTGATGCTAACACTGAGATACCATTATTAAAAGTTGATGGTGGTGCAGCTAACAATGACTATTTATTAGATTTCCAAGCTAATATACTAGGAGTTAAAATAGCTCGTGCAGAAAATCTTGAAACTACTGCTTTAGGGGCAGCATTTTTAGCCGGTCTATCTGTTGGATATTGGAAAAATCTAGATGAAGTGAAAAACCTTAACTCAGCAGGAAAACTATTCGTTCCTACAATGACAAAAGAAGAACGCGAAAAACTTTATAAAGGTTGGAAACGAGCTGTTCGCGCAACAGAATTCTTCGCACAAGATGAATAATTACACTTAAATTGGATATAGAAAATGACTCGAAAACTGGTGTATATCTTTCTCATTTTTTTATAAGATATGTCAGTATTCCTTCTTTAAGGTTACTAATAGTATATGAATTTAGAAATTATTTCAATAACTTTAACACACTTTTTATATTGCTAAATATGTTTTATTATAGTAGAATAGTTTAAACAAATAAAAGTAAGGAGATTGAATAATGACAGAAAACTTACTATTCACCCCTATCACATTGCCAAATGGAATTACTATAAAAAATAGATTTTTTAAATCGGCTATGAGTGAAGGAATGGGAACAAGAGATTTTCAACCTAAAAAGAATATTGCTACATTATATAAACGTTGGGCTGAAGGCGGAACTGGATTAATTATTACAGGAAATATCATGGTAGACCCTAAAGGAACTGCGGAACCAGGAAATATAGTTTTTGATAAAAATTCTAATATGGAAATTCTTAAAAATTGGGCAAATCAAGGTCAGCAGCATGGTGCTAAGGTTATGGTTCAATTAAATCACCCTGGTAAACAAGTCCCAAGAACTATAGCTAAAGAGACAGTGGCACCTAGTGTAGTACCTTTAGGAAATGGGCTTAATAAATTATTTAGTACACCACGTGCTCTAACTACTAATGAAGTTGAAGAGCTTGTTCAAAAATTTGTAACTTCTGCGAAAGTCGCAAAAGAAGCAGGTTTCTCTGGTATTCAAATCCACGCCGCACACGGTTATTTAATTAGTCAATTTTTATCTCCACACGATAATAGAAGAACTGATAAATATGGTGGTTCTCTAGAAAATAGAATGAGATTTTTAAAAGAAATTTACCTTGGGATGAGAGAAGAATTAGGAAAAGATTTCACTATCGGGATAAAAATTAACTCTACTGACTTTAAGGAAGACGGACTTACAGAAGAAGATTCTTTAAAAACTATAATTGAATTAGCTAACTTAGGTCTAGACTTTGTTGAAATTTCAGGAGGAACATATGAAAGACCTGCGATGATGGGCGCTACAAGTAAATCTACTAATCAAGTATTTTTCGCAGAATACAGCAAAAAACTAAAACAAAAAATTGAAATCCCTGTTATCGTTACTGGCGGTATCCGCTCTATTAATGCGATGAACACATTATTAAATGATAATACTACTGATTTTATAGGTATCGCTCGTCCACTGACAATTGATCCAAATATACCTAATAAAATAAAACAAGGAACTTACACTATTGTAGAAACTACACGTGTATCAACAGGAGTTAAGAAGTTAGATAAAATATTTGGCTCTCTCCTTGGTATTGTATATTATCAAGTTCTTATGCAAAATATCGCAAAAGGAAAGGAACCAAAAGCCACAAAAAATGCTTGGCCATCATTGATACAAGCGGTATATAATCAAGGGTTAGCAGTATTATTTCCACAACGAGCTAAATAAGAAAGATATATATTATATAAAACTAAGACTTAACAAAAAGAAGTATCTTTACTCATAATGAGTTAAGATACTTCTTTTTAATTATTTATACTTTGGAATCCATTTAAAATCTCGAACCGCTTTCGCCATATCTTTTTCTTGAGCTCGAGCCAATCCTTGTTCTTGTGCTTTTTTAGCGACCGCTTCTGCTACTTTAATAGAAACATCTGCAACATATTTGAACGGAGGTAACACTGGAGCTCCAGGTTTAGTAATATCTGTAATTCCACTTAATGAGTGTGCCGCTGCACCAATCATTTCATCTGTTAAAAGGCTAGCTTCTGACGCTAACACTCCAAGTCCTAACCCTGGATATATAAGGGCATTATTAGCTTGACCAATAATATACTCCACACCTTTATATATAACATTATCAGAAGGGATACCTGTTGCTACAAACGCTTTACCATCAGACCAAACAATCAAATCTTCTGCTGATGCTTCTGCTAATTTAGTAGGATTTGATAACGGGAATATACATGGACGCTCAGTATTTTGACACATAGCTTCGACTACCTCCTTAGTAAAAGTATTCGGCTGTGTCGAAGTTCCTACTAGAATAGTTGGTTTAACAGTTTTAACAACTTCTAATAAATCTGTTAATTTATCAGCATTTGGAAAATCAGCACGGTTTTTAGCAAACGGTTTTTGTTCAGGAGTTAAGTCATCCATATCATCGAAGAGAAGCCCTTGTTTATCTACCATAAAGAAACGTTCATATGCTTCTTCTTCAGATAACCCTTGACTTACCATCTCACGTAGTACACGTGATGCAATTCCTGCACCTGCAGTTCCCCCACCATAACAAAGATATACTTGGTCAACTAATTTTTCACCTGTAATATCCATAGCTCCAAAAATACCTCCTAGAGTTACGATACCTGTCCCTTGAATATCATCATTAAATGTTGGGATGTTTTTTCGATATTTTTCAAGTATATTCGCCGCATTCATTCGCCCGAAGTCTTCCCAATGTAAATAAAGTTTAGGGAATAAACGTTCAGCAGTTTGGACGAATTGGTCAATAAACTCATAATAGCGCTCCCCTCGTACACGTTCATGACGATTACCTAGATAATTTGGATTATTACGTAATTCCTCACGATTTGTTCCTGCATCAATAACTAATGGAAGAACCATAGAAGGATCAATTCCTGCCGCTCCTGTGTAGACCATAAGTTTACCTACAGAAATATCTACTCCATTAACACCCCAATCTCCAATCCCCAATATACCTTCTGCATCAGTAACTACTATTAGACGTATATCACGGTTATCCGCTGCATTTTTAAGGGTTTCTTCTATATTTTCAGGATGATTAATATCTAGATATCCTGCATATTGTGGCTCAACAAAAAGATCGCTATAACCCTCGATAGTATCTGCAATTGTTGGGTCATACACAATTGGATTGAACTCTTCTAAGTGTTGAGAGAATAAATAATAGAAAAGCGTGCGATTTGTATTAAAAATCTCCATTAAAAATAGACGTTTTTCTAAATTGTTTACTTTTGTTTGCATTTGCGCATAGGTTTGTGCCGCTTGTTCTTCAATAGTTTGAATATAAGGGGGCAATAACCCAATAAGGTCTAGTTCTTTTCGTTCCTCCTGTGTAAAGGCAGTTCCTTTATTAAGGAACGGATCATTTAAAATGCTATGTTTTTTCATTGGAAAATCCTCCATTATCTTTAAATTATTATATTACACCCTTATGTAAATTGATACTATAATCATACTCCCATTTACTAAAAATTAATTAAAAAAATTGCAAATCTCCTAAGCTAAAAATATACAAAATCGATAATAATTCTTACTCCTCTTTTATTTATATATAAGAAGCATCTTTACTCATAATGAGTTAAGATACTTCTTTTTTATTATTTATTAACCACGACGTCTAAATAGTACACCCGCTAGTAATAATACTAGTAGTCCTGAACCTACATATAGTAAGGTATTATTTGATTCTTTATCAGAAGATTTTTCTTCTTTTTTCTCTGATTTGTTGTTATTATTTGTTTTCTCTTCTGATTTAGCTTGATCTTTTGATTGATCTTTTGCTTTATCATCTGAGCTTGAAGATTTTTCAGGAGCTTTATCAGCAACTTTCTCTTCAGATTCTTTTAATGCATTTAGTACATTATTTACATCTTCTTGAGTAGATTGACCATTAGCAACTACTTCTTGGGCTCTGCTTACAGAATTTAGATATGATTGTCTATTTTCTTCGCTAGCCTTAGCAAAACTTGAACTTCCTACTGTTCTACTACTATTGTTAAGTTGATTTGTTAATTCTTTTTTATCAACTTGAGGAGCTGTAGTACTAGTATTTGGTTTATTGTTTTTACTTACATTGCTAGCTTGACCGTTTGAGTTTCCACCTTGGTTTGGTGTTGCTTTGTCTTCTTTCGGTACTTCTGTTACTTTGTCTTCTTTAGGAGTTTCAGTAACTTTATCCTCTTTTGGTACCTCTGTGACTTTGTCTTCCTTCGGTACTTCTGTTACTTTGTCTTCTTTTGGTGTTTCAGTAACTTTGTCCTCTTTCGGAGCTTCTGTCACCTTATCATCTTTTGGTGTTTCTTTAACCGGTGCACTTGGTGCCGGTGTCACTGGTGTTTGTTTTGCTGGTGTTGTTGGCGTACTTGGCGCTGGTGTCACTGGTGTTTGTTTTGCCGGTGTTGTTGGTGTTGTACTTGGCGCTGGCGTCACTGGCGTTTGTTTTGCCGGTGTTGTTGGTGTCGTACTTGGCGCTGGTGTCACTGGCGTTTGTTTTGCCGGTGTTGTTGGCGTTGTACTTGGTGCCGGTGTTACTGGTGTACTTGGTACCGGCGTTGTTGGCGTAGTACTTGGTGCCGGTGTCACTGGTGTTTGTTTTGCCGGTGTTGTTGGCGTTGTACTTGGTGCCGGGGTCACTGGTGTTTGTTTTGCCGGTGTTGTTGGCGTTGTACTTGGCGCTGGTGTCACTGGCGTTTGTTTTACTGGTGTTGTTGGCGTTGTACTTGGCGCTGGTGTTACCGGTGTTTGTTTTGCCGGTGTTGTTGGCGTTGTACTTGGTGCTTCTGTCACCTTATCATCTTTTGGTGTTTCTTTCTCTTTATCTTCCTTCGGAGCTTCTGTCACCTTGTCGTCTTTTGGTGTTTCTTTCTCTTTATCTTCTTTCGTAGCTTCTGTCACCTTGTCGTCTTTTGGTGTTTCTTTCTCTTTATCTTCTTTTGGAGTTTCTGTCACCTTATCTTCTTTTGGTGTTTCTTTCTCTTTGTCTTCCTTCGGAGTTTCTTTCTCTTTATCCTCTTTTGGAGTTTCTACTGCTTTTTCAGTTATACCAACTTGTTTTCTATTATGTCCATCTTTAACTTCTAATTCAAAGTTATTTTCTTCTAGCGTATAACCTTCTGGAGTAACGATTTGAATCGTGTATTTACCATTTTCTAAACGTTTTTGGAATGCATTTTTTCCATATAGACTTGTCGGTAATTCTATTTTTGTTCCTGATTCAGATACAGCATATACTTTTGTACCTGTAGGAACTGGTTTATCGAAACTGATTTCTACAGCATTTTTGATGATTTCATCTACTCTGAACTCTACTTCTTTAGTTGGAGTATCTTTAGTTATTTCGAATTCTATTTTCGAAGGTGTTTTTAATCTATAATCTTCATCTAATAACACTACTTCTACAGTATATTTACCAAATGGTAATGATTGGTAAGTTCGTTTATTACGTGAGAAGTCATCACCTACTACTTCACCTTTTTCATTAGTGATTTTATAACGAACTCGACGAGAGTTATTACCAGTTCCGTCACCTTTTTTGATTTCTACTTCAAGACTACCTTTACCATTACCTGCGATATTAGATAGAGCGATGCTATCTTTATTATCAGCGAAATCTTTTACTTCGAAAGTAACGTCTTTTAAGTCTACACCTTCTGGAATAGTGTAACTTCCATCTTCATTAGGTTGGATTACATTTTTACCATAACTTAATTTTTTGTAGAATACTCCGCTTCCGTCTTCCATTATTGGATAAGGAGTGAATTTACGTGTAGCTTCATCGTAATATCCACCATTAGCACCCGTAATCTTAGGAGCTTTTCTATCGATTACTACATTAAATGATGTTTCTTGCATTTTAGCTCCAGTCGCTTGTGAACTATAAGAAAGAACATATTGATATTCTCCATCTGGAAGGGGGTTACCGTTTTTATCTACACCTTTCCAGTTTGTTAATGATAATGCAGTATATTTTTTACCTGTATTGTTAAAGAAGTTTTTATTCCCTGATGCATTTCCATTTTCGTAAAGTGGATTTTTACGTTCAACATCATCTTTTGCATATACTGTTAATTTTAAGTTTTCATAGTTACGTAAGAACACTCCACGCATTCCGATTTCATCATAGTTTTCATCACCATTAGGAGAGAAGAATATTTTATCTGTAAAGAATCTCGCATTAGTTAGTGGGTTAATATATGCTCCCGCAAGAGTTCTCTTATCTTTCTTATCTTCTTTATATGTAGTCAACATTCCTGTGAAATTCATTTCCGTTAGAGAATCCCAGTTATTATTTATTGAATCAAATCCATATTCATATGTTGGTTTTTCTCCATCTTTCATAGAATAAATTGGTTTTTCTAATACTGGTAAGTTTTGGAACTCCCCTTTGAATCCTACAAAAGGTATACTTGCTACTTTGTCTGTTGATTTACCATCAGCTCCGTAAAACTCTACAAACCCTTCTAAATAATAACCATTTTTAAATAATTTTAATAGTTCTTCATTATATTTGCTTGCATCTACTGATACCGTGATTTCTGAAGTAGAATTTGCACCTACAGTAACTGTTTTTTCACCTTCTAGTTCACTAAGTAAACGTGAAGTCATAGTTAAGTAACCTGTCCAATCACCATTACCTTCACCGTATGCATCATCTGTAATTAATGTTGATTTATATTTTAAAGTTTTAGGTTTATCAGAAATATTATGAACTAATAGTTTAACATCGAATTTATCACCTACATTACCTAAACTTACACTACCATAGTCATTTGTTCCAGTAACATAAACATCTCCATAAGCAGCTTTATACGCATCTATTAATCCTGCACCTTGTTGTCTTGGAGAAATGTATACACCATTGTCTTTATTAACATTAATACTAGCTGTACTCATTAATAAGTGTTTTACTAATTTTTGAAGTTCTTCTGCAGTCTTACTAGGGAATCTTTCCGCAAGAGCTTGTTTTATTAATGCAGTTGCTCCAGCTACATGAGGTGAAGCCATACTTGTCCCACTATCTAATCCATATCTTCCATCATTATAAGAAGAGATAATATCTCCACCTGGTGCTGTAACGTCTGGTTTTAAGTATCCATCAACTGTTAATCCCCAACTTGATGAATCGTCGAATTTACCAACATTTTCATTTGGTTTTTTCTCCCATTTCCCGTTGAAGTTAATTTTATACTCACCTTCATGTTGAGCTAGCTCATTACCAAAGTTGTAATAAGTCGTTACTACCGGGAAGTCTTTGTCTTGACCATTTAAGACAACATTATAGATAGTATCTCCATCATTAAAGTACGCTATTACCCCTGCAGCTCCATGTTTTTTAGCTATTTTCACCTTATCTTCAAAGCTGTTTTCACCACGTTGAACTAAGGCGATTTTACCTGTTAAATCTTTGCCTTCATAATTTTCTTCTTTCCCAACACCTACATAAACATAGTCATAGTCTTTATTTTCAAAAAGTTTTGAATATGTGAAGATAGGCACATTACCATTGTTGAAAGCTACATTACCTAATAAGTTCGCAACTGTAGCAATCTCTCTATTAAGTACACTATTACTAATATTAGCTACAGAAATAGCATCATCAGATACTGATGGACGTCCTACTGTCCCGTAGTCTGGGTTAACCGCACGCGGTGTGATGTAATCAAAGCCACCTTTAGAGAAGTAGGCATTGTTACCAGCAGCGGCTACGATATTTACTCCAGCTTTTTTAGCTACTTCTAATGCGCTAATTAAACCATCACCAACTTCCATTACAGAACCAGCTGGCGACCCTAAACTTAAGTTAATAGTATCCGCACCTAACTTAATAGCATCTTCAATAGCTTTAGTATAAATATAAGATTCTGTTCCTGAGTTTTTAGATTCTGAGAATACACGCATAAATATTAATTGCGCTTCTGGAGCTACACCTGTAATATAGTCACCTGTTCCACTTTTTTCTTTAGGGTTACCTACCGCAGTACCAGCAACGTGCATACCATGTGATTTGAATCCACTTTGTTTAATATCATTATTCCAATCATTATAGTTAAAAGCAAACGGTAATTTATCACTATACCACTTACCATAGTCTATACCCGCTTCTTTCATCGCTTTTTCAGCATCTTCTTTTGTTTTATATTTAGATTGAGAGTTATCTGTTAATCTTAAAACTGGATGATTTGGATCAAGCCCTGAATCAAGTACCGCTATTACTCTTCCTTGTCCTCGGAAACCTTTATCCCATAGTGGTTGGATGTTAATTAGATTATAACTATCTAGAGCTTTAGAGAAGTCATTTACCTCTTCTTTTTTTGTTTCAACTGCATTAGTAGTTGTTTCTGGTTTTTTGTAAGCAACACTCACCTCAACACTGTCTACGAAGTTCATTGCTTGAATTTTTTTTGCATCTTCATATGTAGTTTCTAAAGCAAACCCATTTAAAAGTGTGTCATATTCAAATAGTTTTTCATAATTCACACCTTTTTCTTTTATTTCTTTTAAGGCTTTTTCACGAGGTTCTTTTGTGCTAGCTTCACGTTTTTTCAACCCTTCAGCTGTTTTTAAATCATCAGGATTTACTTTATCCTCTTTTAATTTAACAATTATTTTTACCTTATCATCATTATTAAATTTTTTCTCATCTTCTTTTGAAACATTAGATAATGCTTGTTCTTTCGCACCATTTTGTGCATAAATAAATTTTGAATTAGTATTATTAGTTAATAAATTAACATTCCCCACTAGTAAAGATAAGCTCACTACACTTACTACTGGCTTCTTCGGAAATTTCATGTTAATAACTCCTCCTGTTTTTTAAAAAATAATATCTATATTTTAACTTAAATAATCAGAAAAATCAATTCAATATTCAGAAATAGTTTAATAAAATTTAGGCAATATTTTTCTGTACTATTACTATTATCACAACTAGTAAGTTATGTTTATCCAAATAATTATAATATTAACCATCTGTGTTTTATAAAAAATAAAAAGCGAAGAAAACATTCTTCACTTCATATATATTTCTATATTTATTTATTAAAACATCGGTTTATACGACACTATTCTTTTTAAAGTTTTATTTGCGTATAATCACACCTTCTACTCCAACTCATCGTAGCTAGGATTTCCACTTATATAGATAGCTCCATAAATAGCATCTACTACAAGGGCTGGAAAAGCGAATAAATCTAAAATTCCATTTAAAACACCAAAGACACATTCAATATAGTTCTCATGCCCTGATAAAACAGCTATCACTATAAGCACAAATGCAACAACTGGTAAAGGTTTTAGAAACTTCATTAATTTCTTATTTTTAAGTAGTTTTTCATAAGTTTCCCATTGGTTAATCGCCCAAATCTTCCCTTGATTTTTCGGCAAATAATACCATGCATAAACAAAGCTGAAAATTAGAAACAGACCTATTGCTATATAAACACAAACTACCATCATTTCTGAAGATAACCCACCTTGAGAAATAAGCAACAAATTTATACAACTAATATCAATAGTTAACACTACGAAAATCAAAGAAATAAGCAGATAAACAAAAATTTTAAATTTTAAAATAAACTTATCAAAAAAAGAAATGACTATTGCGAAAGCACTGTAGTATATGCACACCTCAAACAAAGTTCTATAGACGTCAGTCCGATTTCCGATTGTCATCCCCCAAAATATCATACCTGAAATCACCAAAGTAAGCCATGGCACAAACTTTATATACCCTAACACCACTTCATTTTCAATTAATGGTCCATGATAGCGTTCCATCATATTTTTACTTTTCTTCTTTTTCTTCGCCATTTCTAAAGACCTCCTTTTATTCTAAACCACTATCAGCGGTGTTCATTTTTATATACATATAATTATTGTTTTTCTCCATATACAAGCTTATCTAGTTTAGGACTAATCCCCTTTGCTCCTGTTTTATACTTTTCCCCTCGTGTCCCTTTCTCTAAAGTTGTATCCAACTTCATCTCCGGGTCATCATTAATTATTAAAAGTATATATATCCCTCCCATCGGATTTTTACCTAATTTATCAAAATCTATCTTATAACTTTTTATCTTTCCTTCTGATGTTAGTGCTTTGCTATCCATTTTCTTCAACATAGTTTCTATTGCTTCTTTTCCATCATCACTTTTCACAATATATTCTATTCTCTTGCTTTCTATATATTCTTTACCTGATATAATCCCTGCTGACCCTATAATTAATAATAAAACTATAAGGATTCCTTTTAATATTTTTTTCAATATTCCTACCCCTCCCTTGGTATCCCTAATTCACTTAGTTTCCGACTAACCCCTAATCCTCCTGTCTCATAATTTCCATTTCGAGAATATTTGGACAATGTTGTTTCTATAAACAACTCATCATCATTATTAACTATTATAATTATATTTATTCCACCCATTGGATTCATTCTTACTTTACCGTAGTCTATCTTATAACTTTTTATCTTTCCCTCTGGAGTCAATGCTTTATCATCCATACTCTTCAGCATACTCTCTACAGCTTCTTTTCCATCATCACTTTTTACAATATTTTCTATCTTTTTATTTTCTATATATTCTCCTGGAGCAAGTGAAATTTCTATGTCCTCTTCTATAAGTTCATTTCTAGTCATTTCTCTTATAGTATTAGTTATGCTATCATAAGTTGGATGCTTAAAAACTTCATTACTTTCAACAACTATATAATCATCTTTGTTTAATTCAGGGTAATCTAAAAATAAATTATTTCCCATAAACTCTTTTACTTCCTTAGCTGTTAAATTTTTTGAATAGATTTTCAAATTTATTTAGATTTTTATAATCAAAAATGCTATTTTGAGTATCTTATATATAAAATTCTTAAAAATTATATTTAAGAAAAAATATAAAAATGTACTCAAAAGCAGAAAATAAAACTATAAATTCTTTATAAATTTAAAAATCTC
>ERZ773013.1795-NODE-1795-length-12332-cov-6.859330_pt1 | contig 12332 bp, 10 predicted proteins | sample MGYA00511670_ERZ773013 | MGnify/ENA primary metagenome ERZ773013 (study PRJEB29015, sample SAMEA2738120) | human oral metagenome | biome: human oral; feature: human-associated habitat; material: saliva | place: China | collected 2257 ...
ACTTAATACTTTCCATTTGTGTTTATCTAAATGAATCTGTTAATAATTTTATTTCTATTTGTGGACTAATACGTTCATAAAGGATGTTATATACAGCATCGAGGATAGGCATATTGACATGTAGACGACGATTTATCTCCTTCATACACTTTGTTCCGAAGTAGCCCTCAGCAACCATCTCCATCTCTATCTGTGCTGATTTAACGCTGTATCCTTTTCCTATCATTGTACCAAAGGTGTGGTTTCGAGAGAACTTACTATATCCTGTCACCAATTGATCACCAAGATACACGCTGTCAATGATAGACCGCTTGATAGGATTTATCGTGTTGAGGAAGCGCTCCATCTCCTGCATTGCATTTGACATCAGTACTGCCTGAAAATTATCACCATACTTCAAACCAGAACAAATACCGGCTGAAATGGCATAGACATTCTTCAATACAGATGCATACTCTATACCGAGGACGTCTGGAGAGGTCTTTGTCTTTACATAGTTTGATGCCAACACCTCCGTGAAAGCACGTGCCTTACTGAGATCAGAACAACCCACTGTGAGATAGGTCAAACGTTCCATTGCCACTTCCTCCGCATGAGAAGGACCGCCAATGACTGCAAGATTATCGTAAGGTACATTATATGCCTCATGGAAATACTCCGAACACACAAGGTTTTCGTCGGGAACAATACCCTTAATAGCTGTCACTATCAACTTAGAACTTACCTTTGTCTTCAGCTTCTTTAGTAATGCTTTCAGATAAGGAGAAGGAGTTACAAACACCAACGTGTCATACTCTTGTACTATCGCATTGATATCTGATGAGAGCATCACCTCCTTCATATTAAACTTCACACTGGTAAGATAGGTTGGGTTATGTCCTCTCCGCTTAAACTCTTCTATCTTATCGTCACGTCGGAAGTACCAACCAATATGATGCGTATGCTCCACAACAATCTTAGCGATAGCCGTTGCCCAGCTACCGCTTCCTATGATTGCTATTTTACCGATGTCGAACATAGTCACTAAAGTAAAAAGGTTATAGGGTAATAAGGCTAAGAGTGGGATAAGATTAGCGTATCAGCAGGATGTTATAAATCCCTCTCTTGACGCAACACCATCTCCCTATTTTTTCTATCCTATATCAGAACAATAGCTTACTCCCTACTTTCTTACCTATTTGCTTCTACTTTCTTATCTTTTATTTGCTTCTTCAATCCACTTTTGGATATCCTCAACAGAAGGCTTCTCGTAGCCGAGCTTGTACTTCTTATTGATTTCTCCAAGTTTCTGCTGCAACCCTTGTGCCTTCTCCTCTTTGATATCAGAGATGAGATTAAAGCCTGCCTTACGCAGAACATAGACCCACTCTTCAGCTACTCCGAGCTCAGCCCATTCCTTAACAGAAGACTGTGGTATCTTTGGTTCTGGCTTCATCTGTGGGAAGAGCAATACTTCCTGAATGTATTCCTTACCTGTCATCAGCATTACCAAACGGTCGATACCGATACCGATACCTGATGTAGGAGGCATACCATACTGCAAAGCACGGAGGAAATCTTGGTCAATAATCATCGCTTCGTCATCACCTTTATCTGCTAAGCGCATCTGTTCTACGAAACGCTCCTCCTGGTCAATTGGGTCGTTAAGCTCTGAATAAGCATTAGCCAACTCCTTTCCATTAACCATCAACTCAAAGCGTTCTGTCAAGCCTGGCTTTGAACGGTGCATCTTCGTCAGTGGTGACATCTCAACAGGATAGTCTGTAATGAAGGTTGGTTGTACGTATGTACCCTCACAGAACTCTCCGAAGATTTCGTCAATAAGCTTTCCTTTACCGAAGCTCTCGTCTATCTCTTCTAATTTCAGCTCGTTTACAGCGATATTACGGATTTCTTCCTCTGTCTTATCACTAAGGTCAAAGCCCGTCTTCTCCTTGATTGCGTCAAGAATTGGCAGTCTACGGAATGGTGCCTTGAAGCTGATAACTTTATCACCGACCTGTACTTCTGGTTTTCCATTTACCTCTGTACATATCTTCTCAAGCAATCTCTCGGTGAAAGACATCATCCAATTATAGTCCTTGTACTGTACATAAAGCTCCATACAAGTGAACTCTGGATTATGGAAACGGTCCATACCTTCGTTACGGAAGTTCTTACCAATTTCATAAACACCCTCAAAACCACCGACAATCAGACGCTTCAGATAAAGTTCTGTTGCAATTCTCATATACATCTCGATGTTGAGAGCATTAAAGTGGGTGATGAACGGACGTGCACTTGCTCCACCAGCAATACTCTGCAAGGTTGGCGTCTCCACCTCTGTATATCCTGCCTCGTCGAAGAACTTACGCATAGTACGCAGTACGGTGGCACGCTTCAAGAAAGTATCTTTCACACCATCATTCACAACGAGGTCGACATAACGCTGACGATAACGCTGCTCTGGATCCTCGAACTTGTCGTAGGCTTCACCGTCCTTATACTTTACGATAGGTAGTGGCTTCAAACTTTTAGCCAAGAGGGTAATCTCTTTTGCATGTACAGAGATTTCTCCCATCTGTGTCTTAAACACTTCACCCTTAACGCCGATGAAGTCACCTATGTCGAGTAACTTCTTGAATACCTTATTATATAAATCTTTATCTTCACCCGGACAGATGTCATCTCGAGTGATATAAACCTGAATTCTACCCTTACTATCCTGTAATTCTGCGAAGGAAGCCTTGCCCATAACACGACGTCCCATCATACGACCAGCAATTACAACCTCACGGTGCTCGTCTTCTTTGAACTGCTCTTTGATATCAGTAGAGTAAGCATTTGTTGGGAACTCTGCCGCTGGATAAGGATTAATCCCCATCTCTCGCAATTCTTGCAGGCTTTGGCGGCGACCAATCTCCTGCTCAGATAATTCTAAAACGTTCATATTTATAATTAAATCGAATATATTCTTATAGTTTGCAAATTTACTAAATAATTCGCAAATTATGGCTGGTTTTGACTTTTTTATGGCTACTTCGCATTTATAACACTTACTTTTCAATATTTATCCCATATTGCTTTTCAGTGCCTAAACAGATTTTGTTTTTATTATCGAACTGCCTGTTCGGATTACATAACTCTGCTGCTTCCAACCTACATCATGCAACAAAGTCTTCCAAGATGCCTACCCGATGATACACTGATAGTAAATAACCATGCGATTAGTAAGAATAATAATGACACCTGAAAACGTCTAAGAGATGAGCTATAATTACAGTTTTAGTTTTAAACTAAGTTGCTGTCATTTTAACATTTGGTGTTAACTTACTATCATTCAACAGCTTATATACGTCAAAAGAATGACAGATATGACAGCAAAATTATTTTTCCTCTCATTCAGCCAATCCTTAACATCTTCACATTTTGCTCTTAGCTCGGTTGGAATAGCACGAAAGAAGGAGGGGGGATTTAATTATTTACGATAGTCAGTAATGGCGCTCTATGTGAACTAAATTGGCTATGGGGATCTATGAGGCTCTACCAATGTACATAAATCGGTAGTCATCTGTGAAAGAAAGGATGACTCCCTTTTACTTTTTCTTACGTACACATAGGCGATGCCTCGGCAATCACTCCACCCTTCTGATAGGTCTGCGAGATTACGAAAAGTCATTACACGGACTCGGGCTAATGCCCCTCAAAACAAGGATATAATACCGCCTATTACCACATTCATAACCCGCACGAAATCAGAATGTTACGAATAGCGTTTAAGAACATGCCCTTCTTGCCCCAAGAAGGGCATGTTCTTGATGCAAGAAGGGCATGTTCTCGAACGTAGAAGGGCCTCTTCTTGTTACATCCCCAGCCTCTTTCGCAATTGAGAGAGGGAACGATTACTGAAAAAGACAGACAAGAACGGACTCACAACCGACCTCTGTACAAATTTAAAGGAGGGTGATTAATGAACTACTCTCACAATTTCAATCTGCAAGCGTAACGTTTCATCTCCTTTTATCAGCCGTCCATGAGGAGTGACCTCACATTTTACGCCTCTCCCATCGAGGGAGGAGAAAGGGGAAAAGCCAGCTGGGGAAGGAGAAAGGACCAGCTGGAATTGGGGATAGACCACCTATGCAACAGTGAGTGAGGATGCCACCCCTCCAACTTTCATATACCTTTGTACACATGAGTCTTAGGATAACATAAATCATCAGAACACATGACAACATACATTTAATAGCCGCTTAGCACCTCATAACTATTGCTGTAATGTTGCAATCTATCTAACTTTTTACTACCTTTGCATAGCATTAAACAGACAAAGTGATGAACATAGATAAAGTTTGGGAACATATCAAAGGGGAAGACGGACTAAGTCATACACTCGGTATGGAGTTTATTTCGACACCAGAAGACGACACCTTAAAAGCAAGGATGGCGGTCGACGACCGCAATAAACAGCCTTTTGGCTTCCTCGCAGGCGGTGCTTCTTTGGCACTTGCAGAGAACCTTGCGGGCGTTGGTTCGATGGCTTTATGCCCTGGGATGATGGCTATGGGTATTAATGTACACGGTAATCATGTCAAGGCAATGCCATACGGTGGAACGGTTACGGCTTATGGGAAACTGATTCACAAAGGGCGTACACTACACGTATGGAACATTGACATCAAGAATGACGATAACGAACTTATTTCAAGCGTACAAGTTACCAACTACGTCATAGCCCCACAGAAGAAGTAAATGGATTCTTTTTTTATCTATCGCGAACCTTTTGAGGAGGTTTGTCATTGCTATACTCAACCAGAACAGCCGTCAGCTTTCTCTTCCCTCACAGCCCTTAACGGACGAGAAGGATTTGTTATTGCTCCCTTCAGTTGCCATACTAATGATAAAGTCTACTTGCTGGATGGTCCAAAAGGCATTTCGGTCGTCCTTCCATTAGATGGGAGTGAAGGCTTTGAGGCTATTCCTGATTGGCAAGACGATGCTGTGTTTACCGCTTCAAGTATCGCTTATCGTGAGGACTATCACAATGATTTCTGTTGTTTCCATAGTGAATTAGAACGCAATACATTCCGAAAATTGGTCTTGGCTCGCTCGGTCATCGAACAGAAAGACGAGCACATGAGTCCTCGGGACATCTTCTTGAATGCTTGTAGTATGTATCCACGCTCATACATCGCTCTTTTCTACACACCAGCGACGGGTATGTGGCTCATTGCAAGTCCGGAGATTCTTCTCCGTGGAGACGCTAATGGTTATCAAACCATGGCCTTAGCAGGTACGATGAGATATGCGGGTGAAGACATGAGATGGTCTGACAAGAATAGAGAGGAGCAACAACTTGTGACAGATTATATCCGTACTTGCTTACAGCCGTTTGCTATGGAGATTACAGAAAGCGAACCTTACACGACACGTGCAGCCCACTTGGCCCATCTCCGCACAGACTTTCGTTTCCTTCTCAAGGACAGGCAACGCCTTGGAACCTTCCTTACAGCCTTCCACCCTACCCCTGCGGTATGTGGTATACCAAAGGATAAGGCACAGCAATTCATCCTATCTAACGAACAACTCAATAGAGGTTATTACAGTGGGTTTAGTGGACTGCTCGGTGAAAACGGTACGGCAAAGCTCTATGTCACACTCCGTTGTATGCAACTCTCCCGTTCTGCTTGCCGCCTCTATGCTGGTGGTGGTCTCTTAAAGGACAGCATCGAAGAGAATGAATGGCTGGAGACAGAATCCAAACTCGACACAATGCGAAAGCTATTAATAAGGGATTAGCCTAATAAGCCTTATTGGCTCTATAGGCCTTATTAGCCTTATTAGCCCTATAGGCCTTATTAGCCCAATAGCCAAATAGGCCCTATAAGCCCAATAACCCTAACCATCATCACCCAACCCCCATCACCCATCACCCATTATGTACAGCACCAAAGAAAACGTTAACATACTTACTGCCTTGCTCGTAAAGGAAGGCATCACAAAAGCAGTTGTCTGTCCAGGTTCTCGTAACTCACCGATTGTACACAACCTCTGCGCTTGTCCCGACATAGAATGTTATCCCGTAACTGACGAGCGGTCGGCAGGATTTGTGGCATTGGGTATGTCCTTGGCTGACAACGAACCTGTTGTCGTTTGCGTTACGTCTGGGTCGGCCTTGCTCAACGTGGCACCTGCTGCCGCTGAAGCCTTCTATCAGAAGCGCCCATTGGTTATCATTTCAGCCGACAGACCGCCTCAGTGGATTGATCAACAGGACGGACAAACACTACAACAACACCGTGCATTAGAACCAAACGTACGCAAGAGTATCACACTCCCCGAACCTCACAACAACGAGGAACGCTGGTATTGCAACCGATTGGTCAATGAAGCGTTGAATGTCCTACACCTAAATGGTGGCGGTCCAGTACATATCAATGTGCCCATCACCGAACCTTTATTTGATTACGACGTCATGCAACTACCCGACGAACGTCGTATCACAGTCTACCCTGCTGTAACCAATGACACAAGTGTCTATGAAATAGCAGCAGATTTCTTCTGTTCAAAAAAGCCAATGGTCGTCCTCGGACAACTAATCCCCGAAGTTGTGGGCAACTTACTTGAGCCTATCGAGGAGATAAAGAAGGTTGCGGTCGTCATTCAAGAGAAATTGGCTGATGACGATATTGGACCTTCACAACCTCTGGATGAGGCTTTAATGATGATTGAAGGGGATGACAGCTACTGCCCAGACCACCTTATATATATAGGAGGGACCATCGTTAGTAAACGACTTCGCCAATTCCTTCGTAAGAGTGAGTGTAAGATGTCAATCGTTGTGAACGAAGGCGGGGATTGTTGTGACACCTTTATGCACACAACCGACATTATCCAAGGGTCGGCAGAAGAGGTTATCAGCATCCTTGCTAATGAGACGGTAGGAGTGGAACAAAAGGCTTTTGTGACACAATGGGACAAGCTCTTTGATAAAGCCAAGGCTATTCGTAATACGATAAAACCACGTTTCTCACAACTGTTGGCTGTCAAGACCTTTCATAACAAGATGAGAGAAGAGGCTATTGATGGGCAACTCTTCTACGCCAACAGCTCGGCAGTGCGCCTCGGCAATATCTTCTCTGACCAATACATCTATGTCAATCGAGGTGTGAATGGTATTGAAGGCTCCTTGTCAACGGCTGTCGGTTATGCTATTGCACATCAAGACGAAGAGGATGTCTACTGTGTTATTGGTGATCTGAGCTTCTTCTATGATCAGAACGCACTCTGGAACGAGTCGCTCTCACCCAATCTTTCTATCTTATTGCTTAATAATGGCGGTGGAGGAATCTTCCATCAGCTATCGGGACTGGAGCGTTCTCCCTACCGAGATAGTGCCATTGGTGCCGAACACACGACCGCTGCGGAAGGTGTCTGCCAAGCACATGACATCGTCTATCTATCTGCACATAACGAAGAAGAGCTATATGAGAATCTTGACAAGTTCTTTAACTCAGAAGAAGGACCAGTCCTTTTGGAAGTATTCACCAATGTAGAAGATGATGCACAAGCCTTGAAGGATTATTATCAAGCATTTAAATAAGAACAACTTGCCATGGTCTACCCTCTTTTTAGGAATGCCTTGGCAAGTTCCCTATAATCAATAAAAAACAAAAAGACCTTATGGAGAAAAGAGAATGGAAGCCTATTGAAGGCTTTAACTTTGAGGAAATCCTCTTTGAAGAGTATAATCACATAGCGAAAGTAACCATCAATCGCCCACGCTATCGTAACGCTTTCACGCCAAAGACAGTATGGGAAATGACGCAGGCCTTTAACTACTGTCGTGAAGCCCTCGACATACGCATCGTTATACTGACTGGTGCTGGCGACAAGGCATTCTGCTCTGGAGGCGACATGCACGTGAAGGGACATGGTGGATACATAGGTACTGATGGCGTTCCACGCCTTAATGTACTCGACTTACAGATGCAGATTAGGCGTCTTCCAAAGCCTGTCATCGCAATGGTTAATGGTTATGCCATTGGTGGTGGACACGTCCTCCACGTGGTATGCGACCTCACCATAGCATCAGACAATGCCATCTTCGGTCAGACAGGACCAAAGGTAGGCTCCTTCGATGCTGGTTTCGGTGCATCATATCTGGCCCGTATTGTCGGTCAGAAGAAGGCTCGTGAAATCTGGTTCTTGTGTCGTCAATACTCTGCAGTAGAGGCAGAACGCATGGGACTGGTCAATAAGGTAGTACCTTTCGACCATCTCGAAGACGAGTGTATAGAATGGGCAGAGACAATGATAGAGCGTTCTCCACTGGCCCTCCGTATGATGAAGGCAGGCTTCAACGCCGAACTCGATGGTCAGGCAGGTATTCAGGAGCTTGCAGGTGACGCCACCATGCTCTACTACACACTTGATGAAGCACAGGAAGGAGGCAAAGCCTTCCTTGAAAAGCGCAAGCCAGATTTCGACAAGTATCCGCAGTTCCCATAAGACAAGGGAACTGCAGGACAAGGAGTGGCGCATAAAAGACAGAGTAACAGATAAACAGTGTTCTGTTGTAACAGGGCTTTTTAAGACACAGTAACAGGTGAACATATCCTTATAATAACATAATTCAGAGTCTGAATAATAAAAGACTCTGATATACTTAATCATACTTTGAGAAATTACAAAATAACATCAAATGGAGAATCTGAATGCAGTAACAGCCGACCAGTTGATATCCGAGATTATAGAATGTGCTAAGCGCATACGTCGACAACTGGGACCTGGCTTTTTAGAAAAAGTCTACAAGAATGCAATGATTGTGGAACTGCGAAAGCTAAAACTCACCTATGAAGCAGAGAAACTCATTCAAGTGCTCTACGACGGTATTGTTGTCGGTGAATATCGCACTGATATCATTGTTGAAGGAAGGCTTATCTTGGAGCTTAAAGCTACTCAAGACCTTTCGATTGCCAATGAAGTTCAACTGGTAAACTATCTGACTTCAACTGGAATAGACGATGGATTACTTATCAACTTTGGTTCTGATAAACTTCAATTCAAGCGTAAATATCGTATATACCGTAGACTATAAGGAGTCGTGTTAAAATAGGAATATGTTCATCTACTACTCTGTTTTGAATAGATAATGATATTTTCAGAACTATGTTCATCAGTTAGTATGTCTTTACATAAGCCCTACGTTATTTCGAGAATGTTACTTTCTGAACTATGTTCATCTGTTAGTATGTCTTTACATAAACCCTACGTTATTTCAAAAACGTTGCTATCTGAACTATGTTCATCTGTTAGTATGTCTTTACATAAACCCTACGTCATTTCAAGAATGTTACTATCTGAACTATGTTCACCTGTTAGTATCTCTTTACATAAGCCCTACGTTATTTCGAGAATGTTACTATCTGAACTATGTTCACCTGTTAGTATGTCTTTACATAAGCCCTACGTTATTTCAAAAACGTTACTTTCTGAACTATGTTCACCTGTTACTATGTCTTTACATAAGTCCTACGTTAATTCAAAAATGTTACTATCAGAACTATGTTCACCTGTTACTATGTCTTCTCTTAACCCACGTTCCCATTGTCTCACATTATTATGTCCAATAATGACCACACTATGTACAAGATAAATATCACCTCACGCACCCTTCATTTCCACGTCCCTGCAGGTACCTCACGGGGTGTTTACACAACGAGGAAAAGCTATTATGTCACACTATCTGACACCTATCAACCGGGAGTCGTGGGTGTAGGGGAATGTGCAACACTCCCCGACCTGTCGTGCGACGCCATGCCTGACGAACAATATGAGCAGAGACTACATTCCTTCTGTGAGGACTTTTGTCGTACAGGGAGGATAGACATTGAAGCTATGCGCCCTTTTCCCTCTATGCTCTTTGGGTTGGAAACGGCTAAGGCACAGCTGGATGCCAAGGGAAGTATCAACCTCTTCAATACGTCGTTTGGCCGAGGAGAAGAGGGAATCACCATCAACGGACTCGTTTGGATGGGGTCCTTTGACGAGATGTTTCAGCGGTTAGAAGCAAAACTCACGGCTGGCTTCCGGTGTGTAAAGCTCAAGATAGGAGCAATAGACTTCAAGAAAGAAATCGAACTCATACGTCATATCCGTCAGACCTTCACACGTGATCGGGTCGAACTACGTGTTGATGCAAATGGAGCCTTTGCCCCTGAGGAGGCTATGCAACGGTTGGAAGCACTGGCACAATATGACATTCATTCCATCGAACAGCCTATCCGACAGCATCAATGGCAGGAGATGGCACGCTTGTGTGCTGATTCTCCGCTACCGATAGCCCTCGACGAGGAACTAATAGGGGTCAATGACCCTGCCGAGAAAGCATTATTACTCGACACAATCCGCCCACAATACATCATCCTCAAACCGAGTCTACATGGGGGAATGACGGGTACAAGGGAGTGGATCACAATGGCAAAGGAACGTAACATCGGCTCATGGATAACCTCAGCACTTGAGAGTAACATCGGACTGAATGCTATCGCACAACTAACCGCAGATATCTATGGGTCGAATATCACCACCCCACAGGGATTAGGTACGGGACAACTCTTCACTGACAATATCCCAATGCCATTAGAGATAAGGGGCGATCAGCTATGGATCAGCGATTAAGATTGTTATTATTAGGCTTATTAGCCCTATTAGGCTAATTAGGCCAATAGCACAAATAACGAACAAGATAGTTATTATTAGCCCTATTAGGCTTATTAGCCCCATTGGCCCAATAGCACAAAAAACAGCAAAAATGACACTACAAGACTTTCTTTCAGAATGGCAGAATGACTGTCCGCAACTCCTTGTACACACCAGTGGCTCTACAGGTAAGCCTAAACCGCTGTGGGTGGAGAAGCAACGTATGCTCAACTCAGCCCGTATCACCTGCGATTTCCTTGGCTTGAAAGCAGGCGACACAGCCTTACTCTGTATGCCACTCGACTACATTGCGGGAAAGATGGTAGTGGTAAGGAGTATCGAACGCAACCTGCGCCTATTGAGTGTCACACCATCCGGACATCCCCTATCTGATGCTTCCTTGGCAGAAGCAGAGCTCCCCGACGAAGAGATAACCTTTGCTGCTATGGTACCATTACAGGTTTATAATTCCCTACAAGTACCTAAAGAATGTGAGAGATTACGCCATATACGCCACCTAATAATAGGTGGTGGTGCTATTGACGACAAACTATCAGCGGCCCTACTCGACTTCCCTAATGCGGTATGGAGCACATACGGTATGACAGAAACACTCTCTCACATAGCCCTACGACGCCTAAACGGACCCAATGCGAACGAATGGTATAAGCCTTTCGAGGGTGTGACTGTGTGGCTCAACGAGGAAGGTTGTCTTGTCATTGACGCCCCTGCTGTATGTTCACATCCATTGGTAACCAACGACAGAGCTGAGATTAGCCCCTTCACAACAGAAGATAACACTAAAACTCCTTGTTTTCGTATCCTCGGAAGGAAAGATAATGTAATTGACTCGGGCGGCATCAAGATTCAAATTGAGGAAGTGGAACAGCGTCTAAAACCCTATCTAACAGCCGACTTTGCCATAACCAGCTGTCCTGATGAGCGTTTTGGAGAAGCTGTTGTCTTACTCTCAACACAAGACAATACCAATGACATTAAAGCACTCTGCCTGCAACATCTCCCCAAATTCTGGCAGCCTCGCTTCATCTACCACGTCCCCTCCCTCCCTAAAACAGGTACTGGCAAACCTGCAAGGGCTGAGATAAAAGCTTTAGCACACCAAATGAGTAAGCTAAACACATAAGATTGCTCCCTTACTAACAGTATATACCATTGGTATTCAAGCTCCGCACAACACGTGTGGGCTATCCCCACTCCTCTTGACAAGGGGCTGAGAAATTCGTCAAGAACATTATCAACATTGCCCAGATAGTCCTATTCAGAACAAAACCATACCTTAACAATCTATTGACCAACGTAAAGCAGGAATATAAAACAAAGAGATAGCGTCTCTTATCATACTATTGATGCTGAGAATACACCTTTTTATATATAATACACGATAATAGTCACACAAGCGATATACCCACACAACCATTCGGCATCTTTTCTCTCATGAAACCTATTCAGCCCTTGCTATACAATGAAAAACTTAATCTTTTGTTTGCCACAACCGATTTTTTTGTCTAATTTTGCACCCACAAAACCAATACGTAGATTATAAATGGACGATTATCACGCGGAGAATTACAATTCGTAGACGTGAGGATTACAACAAGAAGTTGCTAATCCCCACACTATTATTTAAC
>ERZ773013.1798-NODE-1798-length-12321-cov-5.051851_pt1 | contig 12321 bp, 9 predicted proteins | sample MGYA00511670_ERZ773013 | MGnify/ENA primary metagenome ERZ773013 (study PRJEB29015, sample SAMEA2738120) | human oral metagenome | biome: human oral; feature: human-associated habitat; material: saliva | place: China | collected 2257 ...
AATAATAATGAAAACGATTGAGAAAATAATGCTGCTTACGCACCTGAATCTCAATAATGACTTCGGTTCCATCATTCAACTTAGCCCGAACATCCACCGAGGTTGAAAAGAGCTCATCCTCGTCAAAGTCCTTTTTATGAAACTGTGTCCCCTCCAAAATCTGGGCATCCACAACATCCAAATACAAGATATCTCGAATAAATGCCACCGTCACCTCAGGCAGACTAAAAATCTTCTTAGCCATGATATCCAAGGTCGGTGAGACATGCTTGTGTCTTTTTTCCATATACCTCTCCTTAAGAAAAAATAGAGGGATAGCCCCTCTACTTCTATCTATTCGGAAAAAGTAAATGAAAGCTTGCAACTACCCCTTAAATGCTTCCACAAAGGCCTTGAGTTCTTCGTCTGCTTCTGGTGTCGTTCCATGAAGCTGACCAAGCATGTCGAGAAGGGACGCCGTCTGACTTTCAATCGTCGCATTGGTCTGATTAATCTTAGCCACAATCTCAGTCAAGGGCTCCACTTCCTCTTCCTCAAAGGTATCCACATAGCGAGGAATATTAAGGTTGTAGTCATTTTCCACAATCTCTTCAAAGCTAGCCAGATGGGCAAACTTGTCCATATCCTCACGGCTCTTATAGGCATTGAGAATCTTCTCAATATGGGCATCCGTCATGATGTTCTGGTTCTTGCCCTTATCAAACTCCTTAGAAGCATCGATAAAGTAAACATCACGATTGGTGCGGTTCTTTTTGAGAATGATGACCGTCGTCGGAATACTGGTGTTAAAGAAAATATTAGCAGGCAGTCCGATTACCGTATCAATAGCACCTTCTTCCAACAAAGCCTTACGAATGGTCCCTTCTGCATTACCACGGAAGAGTACCCCATGAGGTAGGACAATGGCCATAACACCATTGTCTTGTTTCAAGTGATAGTAACCATGCAAGAGGAAGGCAAAATCAGCCTTAGACTTAGGTGCCAGTTTCCCAAATGGTGAGAATCGAGGATCATCCATGAATCCTGAGCTGGCTGACCACTTGGCTGAATAAGGTGGGTTCATAAGAACACCGTCAAAGTTAGTCGGCTCTTGAGTTGGCCAATCCTCATCCAAGGTATCAGCGTTATGTAAAAACTGGTTTTCAATCGGCACACCATGCAGAATCATGTTCATGCGTGCCAGGTTATAGGTTGAGGTATTCAACTCTTGACCAAAGTAAACCACTGTCTGTGGCTGACGTGAATAACGTTTGGCATTAAGCAAGAGTGAGCCTGACCCCATAGTCGCATCGTAAAGTGTAAAGCCTTGCTTGTCCTCACGACCTAAAAAGGCAATCTGTGTCATGAGCTTGGCAACAGGTTGCGGTGTATAGAACTCACCAGCTTTCTTACCTGAATCCGTCGCAAACTGACCAATCAAGTACTCGTAAGCATCCCCCAACATATCACCAGCATGACCTGCCACATCTAAGACAGCCAACTCTTTCATCACAGCCGCAACCGTCTGGTTTTGCTTTTGAGGAGTCGCTCCAAGTTTCTTAGAGTAGAGGTCGATGTCTTCAAAAAGATTTTCATAAAGTTCGTCACTCTGCTCAATATCACGAAAACCCTGAGCCAAGTCCTCTAGCTGAAAGCTTCCATCGTTCACTCGCTCTACCAAGGCCGTAAAGGTCAAGTCAGGATGAATGGCATAGCTCATCTCATCAGTGATGACTGACAAGAGGTCCTCGTGAGTCTCCTCATCCTCGTAGTATTTACGATAGACTGCCAGTGCCTCTTCCAAGCTTTCTGTCTCCTCCTCCATGGTCTCTGCCACGAAAAAGAGCATCTTGTCCGACAAATACTTGTAAAAGACCATGCCCAAGAGATAAGACTTGTAGTCGTTGGCATCCATCTTAGAGCGGAGCACATCCGCTGAGTTCCACAGGGCTTGATAAAGCGACTGGGAGGTTTGTGTTGTTTCCATAGTAATTCTTTCTGATTTCTTTTAGACCTTTTCTTGTTCCAGTGGGACGACAGCGAGGGTCTTGCCCAGACTGGCTAAGACTTTCAAAACTGTGTCCAATTGAGGACTGGTCTTTCCTGTCTCCATCCGAGCGATAACCGGTTGACTGACCCCACTGAGTTCTTCTAGTTTCTTTTGGCTAATGCCCTTTTCATGCCGAGCTTCGATCAGCTCTGTCATAATCGCGACCCGAAGATCACTTTCCAGGATTTCTTCCTTGGTGAAGAGCTCTGCTCTCACATCTTTCCAATTGCTACCGATGGCACTATTCTTCATCTCTTAGCCCTCTTTCCTTCAAATCTTGCAACTCCCGCTTGGCTTTCTCAATCTCTCGTTTAGGTGTCTTTTGCGTCTTTTTAACAAAATGATGCAGTAAGACAAAGCTCCCATCCAGCCAAGCCACGAATAAAATCCGATCCCGCAAGGGTCTCAACTCCCAGATTTCCGCATCCAGATGCTTGATGTAGGGTTGACCAGCACGGGTTCCCTGCTGGCTCAAAAGTTCAATATAGTCGTTGAGCTTGTTGAGTTTGATCCGGCTGTCCTTGCTATCACGACGAGCTAGCTCCCTCATGTAGTCCAAGACCGGTTGGTCCCCATGTTTATCCTTATAAAAATAAATAACGTGCACAAAGCAACCCCTTTTCGAATTCATTATAACTCTAAAGTTATTAAAAGTAAATACTTTTAAGTTATTAAATACCAAGAAGCACCCTTTGAAAGGATCAAAGGGGCTCACTTATACTATTCGAAAAAGGCTGTGCTTAGGAATGCTGATAAAGGGAATTTTTAAAGGTTAGATAAACATATCTTGTAAGAGTTTCTTTTTGAGTGTTTCTAACTGAGAAATTTTTTCTTGGTGAGCAGCGATGAGGTTGTCGAGGTTAGAGAAGTAGGCGCCGATGGCTTGTTGTTCAGCTACACTCGGAGGTAAAAAGATATTAGTTTCTAATATATTCTTATTGTATAGTCGTTTTATTGTTGTCCCCTCAATTCCTGACCATTTTATTATTCCATAATATTGTTTCAAATATAAATTATCTAATTGCTGATCATGCTTTAACCATACTATATTTGAATCTTGATAATAAGCATCTTCACCGTTGTATACAACAGTTCTACCAATACTGCCAGATGCAGATATAAGGATATCGCCTATTTCAGGATAAGGATATTTTTCTTTATACTCTTTGAATTTTTCTTTAGATATAAAAGCATCAGCAGTTTCTCCAAATGTTCCAATCTTGTAGAAAGGAATATCACCATTTTCACTAGTTTCATTTTTAAAAATACGTTTATTCATAGCAACAGAACCCAAACTACCTAATGTCTTTTCTTTCCACTCACCTTCAAATCCATCTAAACGAATCTCAGGAATAGTCTGTCCAGCTTTGGGAAACATCTTGGAGAGCATGGTCGCCTTGAGGGATTGGTAGTTGGCGAGATTGTCCTTGTAGCTAGATAGAAGGTCGTCAAGGGTGCGGAAGAGGAAGCCGATGGCGGATTGTTCATCTTGGCTAGGTAAATATAATTCAATACTTTTAACTATTGCAGCAGAAAGATTCCCTTGCCCACCTTGTAGATATTTTTCCAAAATATTATCTTTCTCTTTTTTTAGATAATTCATAATAAACTCAGAAGAATATCCTGAATTTGGTTTAATAGCAAGTATAGCCTGATTAATGGCACCATTTATCTGACTTATTGCAACCTCTCCACTTGTTGCACCGTACAGTGCATATAGAATATCACCTTTTTCTACCATTTTTGCTGAAGAGTCTTTCAAAGCGTCATCACTTATAGATAATTCTGTTTGCTTTGATTTAATTTCTCCAGAACGGATAAAAGGAATGTTTCCCTCATAATAAGTCTTATTACCTGATTTTGGAGTCCCTCCTGAAAAACTAGTTGTTATCTCTCCTAGCTGTTTTCTATCAAGGATGATATCAAATCCCTTAAATCTAACTTTTGCTAATTTACTTATTCTTTGCATATAACTGTTTTTTCCTAAATTTATTTAATAATTCTTTTACAACTTTGGTTAATGCTATTTCTTCTTTATCCCATTTACTTCGTTTTTCATCTCTATCATAATTATATCCAAGACAAATTTTTTCACTTTCCTTTTTTATTTTCTCAATGATATCAGCTTTATTTTCTTCAATATATTCTTCAATAGCATTTCTTTCATCATCGTCATCAAAAACAGGAATTAAGCTTAAATGCCTTCTCCATGCTTCACCATCTTGTTGCATTAATTCTTTTAACAAATACATCAATTCTATTTCGACAGAGTCAGATAAATAATAGTAATACATATATGGAAACTTTACATCGTCCATCCTATCGAATAATTTTAAAAAATTATACTTTGGTTGAACAGATATCCCCCTATATTCGTCAATATAATGTGAACTAAACTCCAACAAGATCGTTTGGTGGTATTTTAAACGTAAAATCTGCCATGTTGTTCTTGCATTGGGTTGGATGAGTGCATAAACTGGAGCTTTTAGTTCATCGTTCTGTGGATCAATGACTAATTCCATAGTATATTCAGGAAATTTCTCATAGTACCACGAACGGGACTCGTAACTCCCCTTCATCTCAATCCAATGACCATAATCACTTATATAATTAATCACACGTTCTTTAGGAAAAGGTATTAACCCAAATCTAAATTCGAATAGCTTTTCAATATCACCTATGTCTGCCTGACTATCAATAGAAGTATTCTTAGAACCTTTACGAACATAAATTCGATTTTCTCTAACTTTACTATATTTTTTTGTTATGTAGAATGGAACCCTATTTGATTTTTTTATAATTAAAACATCTAACTCTCCGTTATGAATAGTTCGAAATTCAACTGTCGGGGTCATATCTCCAGCCCAAGTTAAATTTTGTAAAAAATCTTGATAATTTTCTTGTGTCCACTTATTAGAAAAATGCTTAACGCCTATTATTTTAACAGGTTTATCTTGAATTCCCATGATAATGTACGCATCACGGTTGCTTAAATTATTTGCCATACAAATAATATCATGGAGAAGGTCGTTCTTCTTTTTATTTTTTTCTTCTTTACTTTGACCTTCAAAGAAATATGGTTTTTCTTTAAAATCCCAATACTCACCTTCCACTCCAAGATAAAATAATTCCCTTACGATTTCATCTAATTGATCATTCGTTAACAATTGTCACTTCTCCCTGTACACTTTAATTTCTATTTCGAAAATCCTAATTTAACGTTTCCGATACGTAGAGAAACAAGGAATTTCAAAAACAAATTCACTTCATGTTAATTATCTGAATTTTCCTTCTTTTTCATAGTTCAGCTCCACAATTGAGTCAAAATAACGTCATCACTATTCGGTCTAATTATTTTTTCTTTCTCTACCTTCACAAACACTGGAACTTGAATTGCATTACCTGTAATTATAACTTCTCCTTTACCTAAACTCGGAATTTTATTAAAGGAGGTTTTATCCAAAGTAGGCATAGTATTTACCAACATTCGTAAATCATTATCATTAACCAGTCTATGAATAAAATAATTATGAACTTGTGAAAGAATTGTAGGAGAAATATCTGCTGGTCGTTGACTAGATAAAGTTAAGTAGAAACCAAATTTTCGCCCTTCTTTAATGATTTCCTCAAAAATATTCAATCTGTAGTCCTGCCAAGTATCTCCTACAGAATGATTTTGCGCATTTAAAATATTATGTGCTTCATCAATAATCAAATGACTAGTACATGTAACATCGTTTCCTGCTATTTTCGCTTTCTGTTTATCATAGACCATCTTAGAGATAAGCATAGGAATTAATCTAGTAATCTCCTGATTAGCATGAACGAGATTAATAATATTTAAACTAGAAAAATCTCCTTCAATACTCCCTTTAACTTCAACAACCTTTTTCAAACTATTTAAAGCTGTATCAATTCTATGAAATAAGGGATTAATATGCTCAATGTTTGTTGATTTCCAAGCTGATTGATGTACCTTTTGAAATTCAAGATGGAATTTCAATCTATCAATTTCTGATAGTAGCTCAAATGCATTTCCTAATGCCAATTCAATTTTATCAATTTTTAGATAGTTAATTTGATCATCTGCGATTGGCGTATTAGGATTAATAATATATTTATTGGCAGCATTAACTTTTGTGTAATAAGATTCTTTATTGTAATTATAATACAAATTACTTTTCAGAACTGATAACAAATTACTATCAACGTGCTTCTCAGCAACAGAAATCCAATTATCTTTAGAATCTAGACTTGCAGAATTTCCAGTAGTTAGAACCCTTTTCAAAGTTCCAACAACAAAATGAGCAATACTCTTGCCATTGAAATGTCTTTCATTCCAAATTTTAAGGGATTTTCTTAAAAAAGGAACTTGTGTAGCAGAAGTCGCTCCGAATAGAATTGACAAAATATCTGGATCAAATAAATAATCTGAAGTTATTGGAAGTTTATCTGTTGTTTGATTTTTAGTATTAATTTCATATACTTTTTTTTGGTTACCGGTTATACCAAAACTATCATTTTTAGTATATTCACCATTAAAATCAATAACATAGAATTTTGAATGCTCTAAAATTTTCTCTTGATACTCTGACCGGAATAGTTCTAGAAATAACTTGTGCAAAGTATTAGATTTACCGCTACCAGTATTCCCAAAAACACCTATATGAGAAGCAAAAATTTTATTAATCGATAAAGGAACAACTTGACCTTCTAAGATTGATTTTCCAATAGATATAGTTGGCTCAGATTTATCAATCCCATATATTAATTCTAAGTCCTTTTTCGAAGTAATACATACCTCATTACCAATCATAGGCACGTATTGACTTGTGACTTGGAATTCACCATTTTCGATTACACCTTTAGTTTTTAAATGAACAATTCGATTTATCGAATTCTTTGAAAAACGATTATCAAATTCTGTACTCCGAATTGTATTTTGCTGATCAGCAACTTTCTCAGTAACAACAGAAGCGATAATTTTTACATTATTCTGCAAAATTGTCAGATATGCTCCTATTTTTGCTCCTTGTAACACATCACCATACCATAGATATTCTGCATCATTAGATAAATGATACATTCCAACTTGAGAAATATCACCATCAACACCAACAATGACACCCAGTTTTTTGATATTTGACTTCATACTAATTATTCCTCAAAAGACACATCTCTAAGTAACTCAGTTAGATTGCTAAGATCAAAACTAAACCATTCACCTCCATCTTCGCTTTTTTGCTTTGATTTATACTTTTCCTCTAATTCATTAGGTGTAATGACATTTAGATTTCTTGGACAATCACTGAGGCCCAAATTTGTTAATATTGTTTGTTTATCAGATTCAAAATAACAAAATATAAAGACATTTAGTTCAGGATTTTTCAAAGATCTGTTCAGCATTTTAGCAATATGTTTATCTTGAAACGAGAATCCAATAGCAATAAGAATAGATTGTGGTTTATCTAGCTCAAGTTGAAATACTCTTAGCATGTCATGAAAATGGTTATTTAGAAATGTTTCTTGACCTTCTATGCCAGTTGGTTTAACTACCACTGGATCTTCAACTACACTTTGCTTTATTAAAATATTGCCCTCTTGATCTCTTTCCCAGTTCATCGAACCATGTGGTTTAATCAAAGATAATGTAGGAAGTTCATTAAGGTAGTTATCATTTAATCCTCTATATGCGACAGACTTATTATAATTAGCACTATCTAAAATCCTATTAAAATATCCATTACTTCCATCATTGAAAACAAATGATTCATATTTCATCAATTCATCCAATGACTTCTCAATGAAGAGATCGTAGTTAGTAGTAAATATATTAATATTTTTTGTCACTTGTCTAGAATTTGCATGGTAAAGTAGTTGAAGTATAACTTTAAGAAATTCAGAATATCTTTTTAAAACTGCTTTAATAATTTCTTCTTCACTAGCCTTGCTAATATCTTCAAGAACTTTCTTAGAAACATCTTTAACTTTATTGGATAGTGAATTATTAGCTTCCTCATCTGAAATATCTTCACTTTTGAAAAAAGACATTAAAGGTATTGCAGGAACTGAAGTCCCTGATCCTATTAAAAAATTAAGTCTCTTAGTCATTGCAAAATAACGCAACTGTTTTATATCAAATTTTTCAACCATATATTTTCCTCAAGTAAAATCAAACACTACCCTCTACCTCCCCACTCTCAATGGTTCAATCACTTCTTCAATGAGTTTGGTGTAGGCTTTTTTGATGTGTTTTTTGTAGCTGAGCGGGTTGAGGGCATCAGCTGTTTCTGCTTTGTAATCTTTGTAGCGTTGGCTCTTGGTGAGCTGGCTTTCGCCTGATTGCTTCTTGGCACCCTTTCGATAGTGTTGGACATAGTAACGAAGTTCATCCAGTCCGACATACCATTCTCTGGCAAAGCGTTTGAGATGGTCGTCGATGATGGCTTCAATCATTGTGTCCAAGACACCAGTGATAGATTGTCCTTGGTAATCTTTAGGATTGGCTTGGACTTCTTTCCACAGGTTTCGGATGATTTCGGCTAGTTTAGGATTGGTGCGTTCCAGACTCTGGATGTAGTTATCAACCGTTTCGATATCCTTGTCACTGAGAGCCTGTGGACTATCCTCTTCCTGCTGAATCATACTTTGAATCAGTGTCAGGATGTAAGCATAGTTAATCTCGTCGACTTGGACGGATTCTAGTTCGTAGTGGATATCAAAGAGATTATCATCACCATCGTCTTCAGCTCGGCTTTTGAGCTCTGCTAGGATATTTTGATAGATTCCTAGATAGGTTTCGAGCTTTTCATCTGATAGGCCTGTCTCCGCATAGATAGCCGCTTCATCGTATTCGTTATAGACACGGATAGATGCCAGATACTTGTCAAAGGTTTGGTAAGCCTTAGCAATGCGACGGAGTTGTGGGCTAGTGGCCTGCTCAATCGTGATGACATATTTTTCCACATCTTCCACTTTTACTTGAAAGTCTATCCAGGCTTGGATGAAGTTGGCTTTTTCTTCCTCCCAATCTGGGGCAGTGACGTCATTTTCACCTCCGTTTGAGTAGAGCTTAAGGGCATTATCCACAGCCTCTTTAAAGGCCTCTGGTCTTTGGAAGGTGATGATATGACCATAACGCTTTTTACTGTCAAAGATGCGGTTGGTACGGCTAAAGGCTTGAATCAAATCCTGTGGACGCATGGGCTTACGGTCGATGAAGAGAGTGGATAGACATGGGGCATCAAAACCGGTCAAAAGACGGTCAACGACGATGACCAAATCCAACTGCTCATTGCGAGGAATGTATTTGTCTAACTTTCTGGCTAAACGATTGTTGATATCCGTGTTAAAGCCACGCAAATCAGCCATAGTAAAATGGGTACCGAACTCCTGATTGTAGTCGTCCATGACCAGTTTCATGTGGTCTTGGTAGTCGATAGACTCTTCTTCATTTTCCGACACAGAGTAAGTGACTGTCACCTTTGGAAAGTCAAGTAGCACGCGCTTAGCTCGCTCTGACACTTTGACACGTTCGTGTCCTACCTTGATACTCTTGAGCAGATTGTAATAAGCCTGAGCTTGTGGAATGGACTTAACCGTTAAGATAGCCTCGTAGGTCTTGCCCACACCATTTGGAAAGCCCAACTGTTGATAACTTTTGTTTAGGATAGCATCCAAGACTTCTAGCATGTGTTCTTTATCTTCATAAACAGAGTCAGGAAGATCTTTTTCAGGAATCGGCGAAATAATGGTATTTCGATAATCCACCTTGAATCCCAGAACTGCTCCGTCATGGATGGCTTCTTTGACCGTATACTCGTGTAGGCGTTCGCCATATTGTTGGTGGGTGGTTTGTGCCAAATCGCCTAATTGCTTGCGTTTATTTTCCTTGAAAATCGGTGTACCAGTAAAGCCATACCAGAGCGAATTGTGGAAAAAGCCCTTGATATCCTTTTGCGTCTGAGGTGTGACCGCACGGTGACATTCATCCACAACGAATGCTACACGGAGGTCCTTGATTTTTTTCGAATCCTTTTGGTAATTACCTTCTCCAAACTTGCGCATCATGGTTGTGATTTTCTGGATAGTCGTCACAATCACTCGCTTATCATTTCCTACCAAACGCTTGACCAAGTCATGAGTATTGTCTGTTTCGTCGATATCGATGACATCATTGGCCGCATAAGAGAGAAAGGACGACGTCGTCTGCTGGTCAAGGTCCCTACGGTCAACGACGAAAATTGTCTTTTGAATGGCTGGAATCTGCAAAAGGTTGCGAGCCACCTTGTAGGAGGTTAGGGTCTTCCCAGAACCTGTGGTATGCCAAATATAGCCTGATTCCTGACGGCGAGAGGCATCTTGCACAGACTCGATGGCATGAATTTGATAGGGACGTAAGAGGATGAGGGCTTTTTTACTATCATCAATAACGGAGTACTGCATCACCATCTGATGGGCACGTGGAATAGACAGGACCTCATGGGCAAAGTCCATGAGACTGGTCATGGGTTTATTATCTTTATCCACCCAAGATGTCAAGAATTGTTTATTGAGCTTATCCTCTCGTGCAGCTGCAATGTAGCGTGTGTCTACTTTATTAGTCACAACAAACATCTGAAGGGCAGAATAGATGCCACGTAACTTACCTTCACGGTCATATTTTTTGATTTGATGAAAGGCATCCAAAAAAGCCACACGAGGACTCTTGAGCTCGATATGGATAAGAGGAAGTCCGTTAATCATCAGCGTCGTATCTAAACGACGGTCCTGATCTTGTGGATAAGCCTTGTCACGTTCCACCTGATTGATCACTTCGTAACTGGATTTTCCAGCAGCGATATTGTCACGCCAGATGACAGAAAGTCGGATAGTCCCAAGACTAGCGTCTTCACGCTGTACCTCGACTTTGGCAATACCATTTTCACCCGCCAACCACTTAGCAGCTTCATAATAGTTAATGAAGTTAAGCTGGTTCTTGATTTGGCGCTTCTCCTGCTCAGTCAAGGGATGGTCAGCAAGTAGGGCAACATTATTTTGCGCTAACTTTTCAAAAAAGTTGTCCCATAATTGAACTTCATTTTTTAAGTCTGGGCGATAGGTCCACTGGCTCTCACCAGAGGTTAATTGCTCGATTAATTGACGTTCTATCTCAAGTTCTGGAGTAACAGGTGGCATGACTTATCCTTTCAATATTGTCGTAATCCCTTACATTATAGCATTTTCACGGGTTCTTTCATAGTTTTGGAAAAATTCCAACAAAAAAACACGGCCCGAAGGTCATGTTTTTATCATTTATTTACCCATTTTTTCCTGTATGAGTTTTTCCACTCTTTGGTAACTGGCTTCAATCTCTTCCTTGCTAAAGAGTTTTGTTTGCAAGTCTTCCCAACTACTGCCGATGGCTGGATTAGTCTGATTCTTCATAAGCTTCTCCTAGTCTTCCTCCCTATGAATGGTAAACCCTGTGGCTTGTTGGTTTGCCATGATGGTCATGTCTGAAATCTGGACACGTCTTGGTTGCTTAGTGACATAAAGGACTGCATCCGCAATATCTTGGGCTTGGAGGGCTTCTAACCCTTGATAAACCTTGGCTGCCTTATCTTTATCACCGTGAAAGCGAACTTGAGAGAAGTCTGTCTCAACGATACCAGGTTGAATGGTCGTCACCTTGATATCTGTGGCAATGGTATCGATACGCAAGCCATCGCTGAAAGTTTTTACTGCGGCCTTGGTAGCTGAATAAACGGCTGCCCCTGCGTAGGCATAGATGCCCGCCGTAGAGCCCATATTGATGATATGGCCCTCATTGGTGGCAACCATGCTTGGAAAAATCTGACGTGTCACCATCATCAAGCCCTTGACATTGGTGTCGAGCATGGTCAGCATGTCCCACTCCTCATAGTCTTGATAAGCTGTTAGGCCAAGTGCCAGGCCTGCATTATTGACCAAGACATGGACTTGCCCCACACTTTTGAGAATGGCTTGACAAACATCCTTGACCATCTCCATATCTGTGACATCCAGGGCAAAGGTCCAAACTTTTTGGTCTGGATAGGTTGCTTGGAGCTCTTCTTTCAAAGCTTCTAGGCGCTCTACACGGCGACCTGTTAGGATGAGATTTTCTCCCTCTTTGGCAAAGACACGCGCCGTTGCTTCACCAATTCCTGATGTTGCTCCTGTAATAAGTACATTTTTAGACATATAATTCTCCACTTCTATGATTCTGCTGCCCCTAATCGTTGTTGGTTAATTCACTCAACTTCTTGATAAAATCAGGAAGTGCTAGCTTG
>ERZ773013.1800-NODE-1800-length-12314-cov-3.720858_pt1 | contig 12314 bp, 10 predicted proteins | sample MGYA00511670_ERZ773013 | MGnify/ENA primary metagenome ERZ773013 (study PRJEB29015, sample SAMEA2738120) | human oral metagenome | biome: human oral; feature: human-associated habitat; material: saliva | place: China | collected 2257 ...
CGCTGGTTCCTTCAGCGGTCATTGGGCAAGCACGCGCTGCCCGTATGAGCGCTGGTGATACTGATCGGCCCCGTGATATCGAAGAGCTGATTCGTATGGCGCAGGGCGGGGATCTGGCCTGTCGAAAGGCGGTGCTGGGCTTCGTTCGCAACCTTGCGATGTGTCTGGAGCAGCTCAGCGAAATGACCAAAATTGATCACATCGTCCTTGATGGAAGCGCGGTGCGGATTCTTTCCTCGGAGTGGGCAGTCCTCTTTGAGGATGTGCTCTTCACTGTGGGCTCTCCGGGGGAAGTGCTTCCGGTTGTGATTCGGCGTGCCAGTGAGGATTCCCGCTGGGCGTGCGGGGCTGCAGCGTATTTGTTTGAGACCTGCGATCGTGGAAGACCAAAGGTGTCGGGAGGTGACTTAAGCGGGAGTTATGTGCCACTCGTTGCGGTGTAGCCGGCATCGATTGGAAAATACCGGTCGTTTAATGAAACGGGACTGCGAGCAGCGCGCAGTCCCGTATATTCATGCTCGAAGTTGAGTGTTACTCGGCCTCGACCACAGGCAAAACTGACCAGGGGAAGTTGATCCACAGAGCGGTCTTGCGCCAGATGTAGTCCGGTTCGATGATCGAGACGGGCTTCTTGTAAATAACAACCGAGCGAGCGTCGACCTTTGCGTGGGTTTTGCCATCAAGGCTCAGCCCGTCTTCGTCGATCAGTTCCATGACCTTCTTCAGGGTCTTACCCGAGTCTGCGACATCGTCGACGACCAATACCTTCTTGCCGTCCAGAGCCGAAACATCCATCAGCGGAGGCAGAACTTGAGGTTCATCTAGGGTCTCACCCAGACCGGTATAGAACTCAAGGTTCATGGTTCCAATAGCCTTCACACCCATTGCGTAGGCAATTGCTCCTGCGGGGATCAGACCTCCGCGTGCAATTGCAACGATCAGGTCGGGCTTCCATCCGGAATTCACGATCTGCTGTGCCAGCTCGCGTGCGGCGTCGCCGAACTCTTGCCAGGTCAGATTTTCGCGTTCTTCGCCAGTGTTGGTCGTTGCGCCGTCATCGAATGGGGTGGAGGCAGACATGTATACGTCCTTCAGCAAAAGTGATCGGGTGAATGGACATATGGTAACGCTCGTCAGTACGTTTACGCATCGTCATTCATTTGGATGTCGAAGTCGTGTCAAACTGCGTAGTTGGCGCGCATACTGTCCGCCGGGTTGACGAGGTTGTCCTTTGTAGGACCAGATAAAGATTCGCGAGGCATCAAAAGTGCGTGAACACACACCGCAAGAGGTGACCCGTCGGGGAGCTGAATAGAGTTCCCGCCGTGTTCCGCACACTGGGCATACCCCCACCCATGATGGCCGAGGCGAGGGTAAGTGTGCCGATAAACGTGCGCTATCGGGGGCGCCAAGTTGGCGAGCTTTCGCTTGCCAGATCGCATCGTGATGATGTGAGGCACCAACCAGGGCGTGGGCAATTTCGTGCAGGATGACTCCACGTACCGTTTCCGCATCGTAGAGGTCAACCAAGGGCCCCGAAAGGCGAATTTCGCGTCGTGTATGGACGCATGCTCCCGCGCGTCTACGCGCACGGTCAAATCGCAGCGACCACTCTCTTAAACCGTGGTGATCCATCAACTCGCGTGCCATTGCGCGTGCGTCTTCACGCTTCATATGGCCTCGTGAAGACGATCGATTGCCGCCAACATGCGTTGAGGAGAAATCTTGCGCGCGGTCCCCAGTTCTTGTGCAAATAGAGAAACGCGCAGCTCTTCACGCATCCACAAAAGTTCCTCAAATGCGCTGGCGTGGCGTGCGTCAAAAGGACGTGTATCCATGAGATCGCGAAGTTCACGTAACTCTTCATCGACCTGTGCCAAGGCCTGAGCAGAGCGCTCGTCACGCGCAAGATCGGAAGGTGAACGCAGAGCTTTACTGACACGTAAAGATTGAGCCTGAATGTATCGCGGAAGGTTGCGAAGACGCTCGATAGGTGTTGCGGCAATGAATCCATCAAATACCAGGGAATTCGCGATTCTTTCAACATCCTCGCGAAGGGAGGAATAGGCCTGTGCATCGGCAGTTGCAAGGGTGTCTTGAAGCTGCGCCCAGGATTCCATCGCACGCACAACAACTTCAATAATCGAGTAGACCTGATCTTCGTGCAGATCCCTCACGCGCTGGGACAGGTCGTCAAAGCTCGAGCGATCACGTACCGCCCACAGTCCCTGATTTCCGCTCAGAGACACCGTGAGCGTGCGCACACTTGCCCACTGTGCATCTGCGATCAGAGCCTCGCTGCTTCGATAGGGAGTTGAGGTCAGCATGAGTGCCTCGCGTCCACTCCAACGCGTCGAGACGCGCTTGGTCGATAGCTGAACGCGGCGCAGGACGAGGTTCGCCACCCCCAAGCCGTGCTCGCTTCTTGCCTGCGAAGCATTTGCCATGACGCGTACGCCCGCCAGTGGATTCTCGGGCTTCCCTTGGGGAACTAGGGCGGGGAATGCGCGAATTGTGAGCCCCTGTGCCTGAGATTCGATTGAGGTTGGCAAAGGGGTGGTTGGGAAATCCTCAAGATTATCTGCGAAAAGTTCGCTTCCAGGAGTGCCTTCGCTAGCGTCGATCGCTCCCGAGGCCGTCGCTGCCTTCCCTTGCGTGCGAGCTTTCGCCTCGTCAGACTCAGTCCTTGGGGGACTCTCAGACTCAGGCTGAGCTTCTGCACCTGAGCGATGCTTGCCTTGTGTACTGCGTTCTTGGGCTTCAGTCAATGCCTGGCGAACGGCCGTTCGCAACGCGCTATCGGTCGCACCGGCCAAGGTTCGTTTGAGATACCCAAGATCTTTCCCGCTTCCCAGTTCGCGTCCCTCGCGATCGTAGACAACGAAGGTCATGAGCAAGTGATCGGGAAGTGCGTCGTGCATGGTGTGGAGATCGGAATCGCTCAGGTCAACTCCTCGGAGCTCACGGATTGCACGAGTGAAAAGTTCGTCGAAGGACGTCGAGTCAGCCTGCGTGGCAGCGGTGTCGGCTCCACCGGGATTTTGGGTGGAAGACTTCGGGGACCTATCGGAGGTTTGAGCTGAGGAAACCGCAGAAAGATCGCGGCCTTTACCCCGTTCGTCTTGGGTGGGTGTACTGGCCTTGGACAGGCGCTTATCGCTACGACCCTGACCTGTTTTCTGCCCCCATGCCGCCAAGCGCCCAAGAGCAGCGCTCAGCGAGGCTGGATCTTCATCTGAAATAGCACCAGCGGAACTCTTACCAGAGGGTGCGTGAACAAGCTCCTTGTGAGTACGTACTCGGCCGTCTCGGAAATCATCAATCCACGCGGCAACGCTCTTTGCGACTTCGGGAGCGGGTGCAAGCAGGCGGCGCTTGGCCTTGGGAAGTGCGCGTATTGCCTCGGTGATGAGTTCTTCGCGCATACCCGGTACTAACCAATCGGTGCCCGCATCGCTCACGCGACCCAAGGCCTCGATGGGAATGGACATCGAAACACCATCGCGCGGGGAGCCGGGGTGGAACTCATAGGACAGGGGAAGGCGAAGCTCTCCCTGCTGCCAATGGTCGGGGAAGCCCTCTCCGGTCTGGCCCAGGCCTCGAGGAAGAAGAAGCTCAGGAGGATAATCCAAAAGATGAGGATTCTGGCGCTTTTCGTCCTTCCACCAGCGATTAAAGTGCCCTGCAGAGATGATCGAGGCGGGGAGGAGATCGTCAAAGAAACGCTCCAGCGCCATTTCATCGGCGACGAGGCCGTGGGTGCGGCTGCGACGCTCGGTTTCCCTTGCGCGCTCGATCGCCTCATCGTTGCGACGTTGGAAGGCATGACGCTCACGCCACTGACCCTGAACCAGCGCGTGGCGGATGAACATTTCACGAGCGAGCTCGGCGGCGGTGATTGGGCTTTGCTGGGCGATCGCAAAAGGAGAATCTGTTGGAACAGCCCCTCGGATTGACCCCAGGGGAGTAGATCCCAGCCGTCCCAGCAACACCGAGCGGTCTGCGATCAATGTCAGCCCGTAGAGCATCACTTTTTCTTGAACGTAAGCCGCGCCCCGCGAAGAATTCCACGTGGGTTCGGAATAGACATGGTTGAGTAGGTCTTTTGCCAATGGCTCGACCCATTCGGGGCGAATACGGGCGACCGTGCGTGCAAAGAGTCGCGAGGTCTCAACCAATTCCGCGGTCATCACCCAATCGGGATGGCCAGTGATTCCCGAACCAGGCCAAATGGTGAAGTGAGTGCCTCGGCTACCCGTATAGTCTCGAGTTGCCGGATCCCACGCGCCCAGACTGGAGAGCAGACCAACGAGGATCGAACGGTGAATATCATCGGTGTCGACCGCGCTGGTTGAGCGCGTGAAGGCAACTGCAGCCTTCGCTGCGGCGTCCGTAATTCCCGTACGTGATGCCTGCTCGACCACATCACCCGCTGAAGGCATGCCCAGTGGCTCGGTGTTGATGCCGATGCTGCGGGCCATATCGCGCAGCTGGTGGGCGATATCGCGCCACTCGCGGAAACGCAGGTAGTGAATGAATTCTGCCCGGCACATACGTCTAAACGCGCTACCTGAAAGATCGCGCTGTTGGACGTGCAGGTAGCGCCATAAATTGAGGTAGGTCAAGAAATCGGAGTGAGGGTCAGCAAAACGCGCGTGTGCCGTATCTGCCGCTTCCTGGTGTTCCAGTGGGCGCTCGCGGACATCTTGAATCGATAGCGCGGCAACGATGACTAAAATTTCCGAGGCGCAACCCGATTCATTCCCAGCGATCAGCATTCGACCCAAGCGCGGATCGATGGGAAGTCGAGCTAAATCGCGACCAATACGCGTGAGCTCAAGCCCCTGGTTTCCCTGTGCCAGTGTGGAAGAATCGGAGTTTTTTGACGAATCCAGCGGGCGCAGTGCCCCAATTTCAATGAGCTGGTTAATGCCATCGCGGATCGCTCGTGAGTCCGGCGCATCGACGAATGGGAAAGAAGCAACATCTCCCAGCCCCAAAGCGCTCATCTGCAAAATGACCGAGGCCAGCGAGGTGCGCAAGATTTCCGGCTCGGTGAAGTCCGGCCTCGATGCGAAATTATCGGCGGAATACAGGCGAATCGCGATACCGTCTGCAACTCGTCCGCAACGCCCAGAACGCTGATTCGCGCTGGCCTTTGAAATCTCTTCGATGGGGAGGCGCTGAACCTTGGTCTTATTGGAATAGCGCGAAATTCGCGCCAGTCCCGGATCGATCACGTAGCGGATTCCCGGAACCGTCAGCGAGGTTTCAGCAACGTTTGTCGCCAGAACAACGCGCCGATGGCTGTGTTCCTCAAAAATCCGGTGTTGTTCCGCAGAGCTGAGGCGCGCAAATAGGGGCAAGATTTCGATATCTGCGGGGTTCTTTGAGCGCGAGATATCCTTGGGCGCGCGATTTCCCAGGTGATCGCGCAGTGCCTGTTCGGTATCGCGGATATCGCGTTCACCGGGAAGGAATACCAAAATATCCCCCGGGCCCTCGCTGCATAGCTCATCGACCGCATGGCAGATTGCGGTTTCGACGTCGATATCTTGACCCGCGCCGTAGCCCTCCAGAGCAAGGGGATCATCTGGGTCCTCTAAAACCAGTTGTTCAACGCCGATTCCAGTGCTTTCTTCCTCGATTGCCGAGGCCGTGGCCGGGCTGCTTTCAGCGGGCTGAGCATCGGGGGAGCTACTTGAGGAGGAATAGGAAGTCGGGTTATCTGCAGCAAGGGGACGGTAGCGGATTTCAACCGGGAAAGTACGACCCGAAACCTCAATAACTGGTGCTGCTTCAATGAGCGTGCCCTGTCCAATCGGACCGTTCCATCGACCGAAGTGGCGCGCGAAACGATCCGAATCAATGGTCGCTGAAGTGATGATGACCTTGAGGTCGGGACGCAGGGGAAGCAAACGCGCAAGGTAGCCCAAGATGAAATCGATGTTTAGGCTGCGCTCGTGGGCCTCGTCGATGATCAGGGTGTCATAGCGACGCAGCATCGGGTCCGATTGAATTTCTGCCAACAAAATACCGTCGGTCATGAGTTTGACCAAAGTGGTGGGACCGACCTCATCGGTGAATCGCACTTGGTAGCCGACGACCTCGCCAGGCTCTTTGCCCACCTTTTGGCCAAGCTCAGCGGCAATGCGTTCTGCAACCGAACGCGCTGCGATACGGCGAGGCTGGGTGTGCCCGATCATGCCGCCCACGCCTCGACCTAATTGGAGGCAAATCTTTGGGATCTGTGTCGTCTTTCCCGAACCGGTTTCGCCGGAGATAATGACAACCTGATGCTCTGAAATTGCCTGTGCAATTTCGTCACGTCTTGCGCTGACCGGAAGATCGGGGAAAGAAATCAGTGGAATCGCAGCGGCCCGAGCAGCAAGCTGTTCAGGAGTGAAGGGACGGAAAGGCGCGGATGCATGAGGGGAGCGACCCCTGCGTGAATGTGCGCGCCGGCGCCTTGGCTGCGATGAAGTGGACACCCCTTCAGGGTAACGAAGAACTTTCGCCACAGCTGGGTGTGTACGTTACTGGCGGAACTCCCCACTGGGCTCTGCCCACAGATGCGCCCACTCAAGCGCGGCCTCGAGAAGGATTTCCGGATGTTCGCCGGCACCAAAGCGGGTGTCGTGAACCATTTCAACCCGCGAGCCGTCGGGAAGACGGTGGAAAGCATCGCGCGTCAGATCAACCAGACCCAAATCGATATCATCGGCATCGTGGAGGATGAACGCGGGTGCGCCCTTCGGATCGATGATTGAAGAGTCGACCATGGACAGATCGGCCAGCGTCTGCTTAGAGATCGTGAAAAATTCGCGAGGCCCATCGGAGTCGTCCGGAATCCGGGTCTGGCCGGTGTGCTCCAATTCGTCTAATTGGCTATTGGAGAAAATTGCACTCCAGTCGTAGGAGAGCGGGCCAAGTACCGGAGCAGAAAGAAACAGCGCGGTCGCATGAATCAGATGAGCGGCAAGTGCAGTGACCGAGCCAAAAGAGTGGCCGTGAATAATCTGGTGCGTGAAACCCTGATCGGCAAGCCAACCCGATGCGGCCTGGAGGTCCTCGATCTGAGACTCGCGCGTAATCACCTCATCATCGGAGCGTCCATGCCCCGAGTAATCGAATTGGAGCGTCGCATACCCGGCCTTGCGATAGGCACGTGCGAGCTCGTCGTAGTGTCCGCCCGAGTGTTCATCCGCAAGAAAAGAATGCGAAAACAGGACAGCAGCGTCCCGTGAATCCACGGGCTGAACGAAAGTTCCCGACAGGGTGATCCCTCGGGGTGTGTTCATACGTACTTCGCTCATACCTCCACGGTACTGGTTTCATAGAAGATGCGAAATACCCCATCTCACAACGTGCGAAAAGGTAAACAAGTAGCGTGTCGCTTTGGGGAACTACTAGGCTAGTTTTTATTCGATAGTCACCATCGCACACCGGCGCATATGCGCCTGATCGCACAAGAAAGACGCATCATGGGAACGAAAATGGGAATCGCCGTCGGTTTCGGGATCGGCTACGTGCTGGGGACCCGAGCGGGGCGTGAACAATACGCGCGAATTTGTGCGTGCGCGGGAAAGCTCCGTCGCTTCCCCTTGGTCGCCCGTCCTCTGGACGCCGCCGGTGAAAAAATGTCTGCGCTTGTCCGCACCCAGGGTGAGAAGGTCACGGATAAAGTTGCCGATGCGGTGAAGGAACGGCTGTTCCGCATGCCGGCCCCTGAACCGGAGATTACCGAAGACGATCTACCGACCTACGCGGGCTGAGGCGCGGACGCATTCACAATGACTGATTCCCATCACCCTGAAAAGCAAGCTTCGCGCGCGCAGATTCGCCGTTGGCGCCGTTACCTGGCCGAAGAACGCATGGAGGCGCGTACCTATCGCGCGCTGGCCGAACGTCGGACGGGCGAAGAACGTCAGGTTCTTCTTGGCCTTGCCGAGGCCGAGGGACGCCATGAGGAATACTGGCTCTCCCTTTTGGGGGAGCGTGCGCTTCCCGCACCGCATCCTCCGCTTCGTACCCGAATTTCATCTGCCCTGGCTTACATGTTCGGGACGATTTTCATTCTGGCGATGGCTCAGCGAACCGAAGAGCGTTCCTCTTACGATGACGACGCCGATGTTCCCGCGGCGATTGCTGCCGACGAACGTTTGCATGTCGAGGTTGTTCGCTCGCTCGCGCAGCGTTCCCGTGAATCCCTAGCTGGTACCTTCAGAGCTGCTGTCTTTGGGGTGAACGATGGCCTGGTATCAAACCTCGCGTTGATTTTGGGTGTCGTCGGTGCGGGAATGAGCTCGCATTCGATTTTGACGACGGGTGTTGCCGGTCTGCTTGCGGGTGCAATGTCCATGGCTGCCGGTGAATGGGTGAGCGTCAGTTCTCAGCGTGAGCTATTGGACGCCTCGATTCCCGACCCCGGTGTTGACAACACCTTGAACTCTGTTGATGTCGATGCCAATGAATTGGCACTGCTTTTCCGCGCTCGCGGGGAAGATGAGGAAAGCGCGAAGGCGCATGCAGCAGATGTCTTCGCAAAACTTGCGCAGTCTGATCGCCGCAGTGGTGGTGAGGCTGCAGCAAGTGCAGATGGCACAGAGCGACGCCCCATTTTTGCGACGCACAAAGATGAAGATGCGGGAGCAAGCGAAGAGGTCGGTACCCCGTTGGGCGCTGCGGCCTCGTCCTTTATTTGTTTCGCCGTTGGTGCTCTCTTGCCTTTAATTCCCTATCTTTTCAGGCTTGATGGAGTGCTTGCTGCGGGAATTTCGGTTGTCCTTGTCGGTATCGCGCTCATGTTCACCGGTGGAATTGTCGGTGTCCTTTCGGGTCGTGCACCCGCCCCGCGCGCTTTCCGTCAGCTTGCCGTTGGTTATGGCGCAGCCGGCGCAACCTACCTGCTGGGTCTTCTCTTCGGCACCAGCGTCTCCTGATCGGGGACAGCCGCGCGACTGTGCTGCTCTTCAGAGGGGAACGGCCTCGTCGTAAATCTTGGGTACTGAGACTGCGCGTCCACAGCCTTGGATTCTTTTGAGAGGTGGATAACAATAGTGAGCGTGCTCGATACTCTCAATCAAACTTTGCCGGACCTGTTCCGCGTCATCGATCTTCTTGGCGTGCTCTTGAACGGGATCCTCGGCGGACGTATCGCGCGCATTAAACGTTTCGATGCCGTCGGCTTCATGGTGCTGGCCATCATGTGTGCACTGGCCGGTGGAATGCTCCGCGACATTATGCTCGATCAAGGCCCGCCGGTAGCTTTGACAGATCCCTTCTACTTGGGGACTGCACTGGTTGGTGCGCTGATCGCCATGCTCTGGCGCCTCAATTCCCGATTCTGGAGGATCGCGCTAGTGATTGCCGATGGAACCGTTCTGGGATGTTGGGCGGCTACTGGAGCGCTGAAGACACTGAATGCTGGCCTGGGAGTGGGACCGGCGATTCTGCTGGGAATTATGACCGCCGTCGGTGGTGGCATGATTCGAGATATTTCCGCCGGGATGGTCCCCCAGGTATTTGGTGGAAATAATCTCTACGCAACCCCCGCATTTGTCTCAGCGGCGATCATGGCCGCTTTTGGCCACTCGGGCTTGGAACAAATCGGCATGCTGGTTGCGACGATTGTCGGGTCGAGCTTCACAGTACTTGCACATTGGAGAAAGTGGCAGCTTCCTGCACATAATGATTGGACACTGACCATGACGGCAACGCAGCTGCGGGCACTCCTTCGGTTGCGTTCGCTTGATGAACGTGACGTCAAGAAGATTACTGAGGACAATTCGGATCAATGAGTACAGACAGGGCTCAGAGCGAAGCAGGATCTACAGTGGAAGGTGCCCGCGGACCGCAGATGGCATCCCCGGGTCATGGCACGCCTCGGTCAAAAGGATTCAAGGCTGCACACCTGTCGATGATGGCGCTGGGAAGCGCAATCGGCGCCGGCTTCTTCCTGGGTACCGGTGTCGCCGTTTCCGAGGCCGGCCCAGCCGTTTTGGTGTCCTACATCCTTGCCGCACTCATCGTTGTCACCGTGATGTATGCGCTGGCAGAGTTGGCCGCCGCGATCCCTTCCTCTGGATCTTTCTCGACCTACGCCGAGGCAGGCATCGGCCGGTGGGCAGGTTTTACTTCAGGCTGGTTGTACTGGTGCATGCTGATCATGGTGCTAGGCCTGGAAATGACCGGTGCAGCGCAGATCTTTACCACCTGGTTCCCCAGTGTTGACCAGTGGGTTGTCACTTTGGTCATCGTTGTCGTCCTGGGCGGGATTAACCTGCTGGCGGCCGGTGAATTCGGCCGTGTTGAGGCTTGGCTTGCAGGATTGAAAGTCGCGGCAATTATCTTCTTCCTGGTCGTTGGACTGGGCCTTCTGACGGGAATTATTCCCGGGAGCACTCAGAGCCTGCACCAGGCATTCGTTGGAAATGGTGGTTTTGCTCCTGCTGGCCTTCCCGGAGTCGCGGTTGGTTTGCTTGCGATTATTACCTCCTTTGGCGGGCTTGAGATTGTTACCATTGCCGCCGCCGAGGCCGATGATGCGAGGCGCGCGATGTCGCAGGCTATTCGCTCGGTCATTTGGCGCATTTTGGTGTTCTACGTGGGCTCTGTTGCCCTGTTAATCTGCCTGCTGCCGTGGAATTCGGATGAGATGAAGACCAGTCCTTTCGCTGCGGTTTTGAACATGGCGGGGATCCCTGCGGTCGGAATGATTATGGAGATCATCGTTTTCACCGCACTGATTAGTGCCTTCTCTGCCAATATCTACGCCTCTTCCCGAATCGCATACTCGCTGTCTGCACGCGGAATGGGACCGACCTGGATTCTGGGTGCGCGCGTGCACAAAGCTGTTGATGAGGGTGACGAGGCCCTTGGAGTAACCGCGCTTCACGGTGATATTGAGGACGGGCGAACCCCGCGCCGCTCGGTTGCGGTTTCTGTGGCTCTGGCCTTTATCTCCGTCGCCTTGAACTGGTATCTTCCATCATCGATCATGCAGGTGCTCATTAATGCAGTGGGCATGGTGCTGTTGATTGTGTGGGTCATGATTGTTATCTCGCAGATCCGCTTGCACTCGAAGCTCGAGGCCGAGGGAGTTTTGTCCCTGAGGATGCCGGGTTGGCCGTGGCTGCCTTGGTTCGCTGTTATCGGATTGCTGTCGATCGCGGTTCTGATGATGTTTAACGCTGCCGGACGCGCACAGCTGGTCGCAATGGGATCGCTGACCCTGCTCCTGGTGTGTCTGTACTTTGTGCGTGAGAATCTTCGAAATCGCAAGGCTGCACGCGCTTCAGTCGCGAAGATCGTCAGGAGTGATGACTAAGACGCTGGTATCTGCGCAGCGGATTTTTCCACAGGATCAACGCGTATTCGGCGATTTCCACAACTGTGTGGCTCTTGATGTTCGCGCGCGTTCCCTGCGCCATAGTGGCTAAATAACTGTCAGAAGGAGGTAAGTGTTTATGCGCCGAAAAGGTCCCAGACGCTCACGCCTTCTGATGGGGGCTCTTCTTATATGCGCGATTGTGGCAGTGGCCTTCGCGCTTGTCCACACTGGAGTCGTTGGCGGTGCTTTTGGCGTATGGGGCACAGGGTTGAATAGTTCCAGCGGTCCTTCGGATTCTTCCTTAGGGAGCGTGGATGATAGCGCGAAAGCTCTCGATCAGCTTCCAGTGCTTCAGACGCGCAGTGGATCTGTTCCAGGCTATTCACGTGATGAATTTGGTCAGCGATGGGCAGATGTCGATCGAAATGGCTGCGATACGCGAAATGACATCCTTCGAAGGGATTTACGCAGTCTGCAGATGAAGACTTCCTCTCCGAACTGTGTGGTTGTCGGGGGGATCCTTGATGACCCTTATACGGGTAGAACGATTGATTTCCGCAAGGGTGAGGATTCCTCAGATCAGGTGCAAATCGACCACGTCGTTGCACTTGCCAATGCGTGGCGCAGCGGTGCGTGGCAATGGGATGCTTCACGTCGACAAGAGTTTGCGAACGATCCAACAAACTTGCTGGCTGTTGATGGCAACGCGAATCAAGATAAAGGGGCGAGCAGAGCGGATCAGTGGCTCCCGCCGAATGCTCGTTATCGCTGTGCGTATGTGCAGCGGCAAATCGTTGTGAAGAGTTCCTGGGGATTGGGGGTAACCCCGCGGGAGAAGAAAGCGATGAAAGCGGTGCTCGATCACTGCGAATAAAGGGAACAGTCAAAGGGGAGTGCCCGCGCAAGTATCGCGCAGATCTACGCGCAAGATGGGGATAGGCGGGTATAGCAAAGCCCCGACCGGTGGGACGCACCGAGCGGG
>ERZ773013.1804-NODE-1804-length-12282-cov-8.064611_pt1 | contig 12282 bp, 13 predicted proteins | sample MGYA00511670_ERZ773013 | MGnify/ENA primary metagenome ERZ773013 (study PRJEB29015, sample SAMEA2738120) | human oral metagenome | biome: human oral; feature: human-associated habitat; material: saliva | place: China | collected 2257 ...
ATACAAATAAAGCCAAAAATGTATCAACAAGTAGCCCTAAGGTAACAGGTGCTATTTATTATGCACCTCTTGGAACTGTACTACCTACAGATGCGAAAACAGCGTTAAATACAGCATTTAAAGGTGTAGGATACATTTCTGAGGATGGTGTAACACGATCACAATCAAGAAGCTCAAACAATATCAAAGAATGGGGCGGTGGCGTAGTAGCAACCGTACAAATAGAATATAGCGAATCTTTTAAGTTTAGAATGATTGAAACGCTAAGTGACTTGGTGCAAAAAGCAGTCTATGGTGATGCTAATGTTACAGGTAAGTTAGATGGAACAACAACAGCATCTATGACTGTTAAACATAACGCATTAGAGCCAGTTGCTAACGCATGGGTAATCGATACAGTAATGCTGGATGGAACACTATCTCGTATCGTTGTGCCTAATGCTAAGATTACAGAACTTGGTGACTTGGCATATAAGAAAGATACTGCTATCGGTTATGATGTAACACTTAGCGCTATGTTAGACGCTAATGGAAACACATCGTACGATTATTATCAAGCACCAACTGCGTAGGAGATAAAAAATGAAAGGCAAGACAAAAACAGGTTTTGAGATTGAAATTAAAGAAAGTGCATTGGATAACTGGGAACTTTTAGAGTTATGGGGAGAAGCTGATAAAGGCAAGACCGCAGCTCTTATTTCAGCAGTGAAGATTCTTCTTGGTGATGATGGGTATAATGCTTTCAAAGAGCATGTACGCTCCTTATCAGATGATGGTGTAGTGCATGCTACCAAGATGAGTGAAGAATTATCGAGCTTCATGTCTTCGATTAATAACGGAAAAAACTAATTGCCCTTGCCGAAATTGTTAATAAATATGGTGATGAGTTGACCTGCGACCTAGCAGAGACTTATCACCTTTTTAACTATAAAGACCTTCCACCATCAAAAGTGGCGGTACTGGTTTTCGGTTTAGGGGCGAAATCAAGAGTATATAAAAAGATGCAGGGTATCCAAGAAATCCCTGAGTATTTATTGCTTCCTAGCATACATGATCGTCTATCAGAAATTGAGTATATGCTAGTAGGAAATAGCAAAAAAGAAATGCCTACTAGACTGGTTGATTTAGTGCTTGGAAAAGAAGATAAGGGCCAGAAAAATGATACTTGTAAAACATATATGTCAGTAGATGACTTCAATAAGTCTAGATACGGAGGTGCATAATGGCGGATGGAATTGAATTGGCGAGCGCCTATGTGCGACTCATTCCAACCACAGAGGGTATAGGGAATAAAATCTCTGAGACTCTAGAAAAAGAAACAACAAAAGCAGGGGATGAATCGGGGAAGAAATCCGGACAATCCTTTTTTAGTTCATTTAGCAACGCTCTGAAACCAATTGGTGATGCAATGACTAAGAGTTTAACAGTACCTATTGCTGGACTTGCAAGCGCATCATTAGCAGCTTGGAAACAAGTTGATGATGGTATGGATACTGTTATATTAAAAACTGGCGCTACAGGCGAAGCGTTGCAATCAATGCAGGATTCTGTTAAAAACATTGCTACATCATTACCCGTAACATTCCAAGATGCTGGAACTGCTATCGGTGAAGTTAATACACGCTTTGGTGTTACAGGTGAGCAATTAGAGGATATCTCTACAAAATTTTTAAAATTTGCAAAAATAAACGGCGTTGATGTTAATCAGTCAATAGATCAAGTGCAGAAAGCAATTTCAGCATTTGGACTATCAGCAGAAGATACAGGCGCATTTTTAGATACATTGAATAAAGTAGGACAAGACACAGGCGTAAGTATGGATGCATTAGAGTCTGGACTTATAACTAATGCTACTGCATTACAGGGCATGGGTTTAAACGCAGCAAGCGCAGCTTCATTACTGGGTAACTTAGAAAAGTCTGGTGTAGATGTTTCAACTGCTATGCAAGGCTTAAAAAAGGTGCAAGCAAACGCAATGAGTGAAGGCATTAGCATGCAAGAGGCATTTAGAAATGCTTTATCATCATCACAGGGTGCTATCTCCGTATTTGGTGCAAAGGCTGGTCCTCAGTTGTATGCGGCTTTCCAGAATGGTACGCTATCGGCTGATATGTTTGTGGATTCTAGCGCATCGCTAGAAGATGCATTAGGCTCTGTGAGCGACACATTTGATGCAACATTAGATCCAGCAGACCAATGGCAGACGGTGCTGAATAACTTGATGCAATTAGGGTATGAAGTTGCAGAAGCAGTCATGCCTTCAATCCAAACAGCTGTTGATACTATCATTCCTGCTATTAAAGATTTAGCGGATGGCTGGTCGAATTTAGACCCTGGTATGCAACAGGCAATAATTGCAGCTGCTGGCATTCTTGCTGTATTAGGCCCTGCAGTATCCATCATTTCAGGAATAACAGGCTCAATTGGCAAGCTCTCAGAAGGTTTAGGCTTTCTAATGGCTCATCCTATTGTTGCTGCGATTGGGGCAGTGATAGCAGGATTGGTATTGCTTTATCAAAATAACGAAGACTTTAGAAACTTTGTCAATGAAGCATGGAAAAACATTCAAGAAGTAGTTGGTGGTGTGATAGATGCTATTGTTAGTTTTTGGACTAATACCTTACAACCGACTTTACAAGCAATAGGTGATTTTGTTCAGAATACTTTATGGCCAATACTTCAAACTATTTTTAATGCGTTTGGCGAAGTTGTTTCAGCCGTATTCTCTTTAATTAGCGGATACTGGAATAACATTTTGAAGCCAGTGCTTACTGCTATTGGTGATGCTATTAAATGGTTATTGGATGCAGTAAAAGGACCTTTAAATGCAATAAAAGATACGTTTAGCAGTGTTTTTAATGGTATTAAATCATTTGTTTCTCCAATTGTAGACTGGTTGAAGGGTATCTTTAATTTTAATTGGAGTTTACCTCATATATCATTACCGCACTTTAGTCTAGTTGGTGAGTTCTCGCTATTACCTCCGAAAGTCCCTCATTTAAGTGTGGACTGGTATGATAGAGCAACTAGAAACCCACGTATCTTAGATGGTGCTACTATCTTCGGTGCTAGAGGCAATACGTTGCTAGGCGGTGGCGAAACTGCTAGGGAAATTATCATGTCCGAAAATTATTTGCGAGGGCTAATTTCAGATAAGGGAGATAATACAGGCAGTGTACACATGGGTGATATCACGATCAATATCAATGGATACAATGGCGATGCTAAGAGATTGGCAGAGACTGTAGAAGAACAACTAACAAATATGCAAAAGAGAAGGGAGATGGTTTTTAATGGCTAATACATTTAGGTATGCAGGAAGAGAATCATCTTCCTTTTTTACGTTTGTATCAGATAGTAATGGATGGAACTCTGCTCCACGTATCTTAAATGATATTCAAGTACCAGGAAGAAGTGGTACATTAACGCCTCTTAATAGCAATACATTTAATAACTTTCAATTAATTTATCAATGCTATATGACCAAAGAAATGAAGTTAAAATTAGATGAGTTGAGAGCGTATTTAAATGCATTTAGTGGATATCAAAGATTAGAGGATACAATTAACCCGACATACTACAGAATGGCACGTTATAACGGCTCTTTCGAGGTAGGGGATAAAGATAAACAGGGAGCAACATTCAGTATTAAATTTGACTGTATGCCTCAGAAATTTCTTAAGAGTGGCGAAGCTACAATAACTCTAACCGCATCTGGAACTATTAAAAATCCTACAAGTTATGATGCTAAACCTATACTAAAAATTTATGGAACTGGTGAAGTCAAAATTGGAACAAGTACAATCAAAGTTAAAAAAGCAGGAACACAATATATCGAGTTTGATTGCGATACACTTAATGCATACGAGGGTTCCGATAATAGAAATAGCAATATTGAGTTGGTGAAAGAGCCTCTACTGATTGCTAATATAGCAACAGGCATTACATTAGGCCCTGGTATTACTAAAGTTGAAATCAAACCACGGTGGTATACGATATGAAACCAATCTTATATGAATCAACAGAAAAACAATTCAATCACAATGGCATTGGCACACTTGCTGATGCCATTTCTTGTATTGTTATCGAAGAACGCAATGGATCATACGAGTTGGAAATGGAATATCCACTCGGTGGCATTCACTATGAGGAAATTAAAAACAATAATATCGTGCTTGCAGTACCAAGTGATGGGAAGCAAGCACAACCATTTAGAATATACAAGATAACACGACCTATAGGCGGTGTAGTATCTGTCTATGCTGAGCATATTAGCTATGACTTATCAGGAATACCAGTGAGACCGTTTAAGGCGAGTGACTGTGCATCGGCATTGCGAGGACTGGTAGAAAACTCAATGATTGCTAATCCATTTAATACATGGACCGACATTGCGGGTAGTGGTAAGTATGAGCAAAAACTACCTGCATCATTCAGAAGTAGACTTGCCGGTACACAGGGATCAATCTTGGACTCTTTCGGCAATGGTGCAGAGTTAGAATTTGATAGATTTACTGTTAAGGTCTATCAGAATAGAGGACATGATAACGGTGTAACAATCCGATATGGAAAGAATCTAACCGATTTAAAACAAGATGAATCCATCGAGTCTGTATATACTGCTACAATCGCATACTGGACTAAGGAAGAGAACGATAAGGAAGAAGTTGTAATAGGTGAAATACAATACTTACCAAATCATGCAGACTATCCGAAAGAGCGTGTATTTGTTCTTGATTGCTCATCCGACTTTGAGAATAAGCCGACGAAAGAGCAGCTAAACAACAAAGCAATGCAGTATATTCGTAGCAATAACTTAGGTATTCCAAAGGTGTCTATAGATGTATCGTTTATCCAGTTGTGGCAAACAGAGGAATATAAAAACATAGTCTCGCTCGAAAGAGTAAGTCTATGTGATATCGTTCATGTTGTATTTGAGAAACTAGGTGTTGATGCTACTGCTAAGGTAATTAAGACTGAATACAACGTACTTACTGATAGGTACGATAAAGTTACACTAGGAGAGGCTAGAAGTAACTTTGCTGAAACAATTAAAGAATCAACAAAGGCAACTGTCCAACCTATGATCAAGTCGGCAGTAGAGAATGCAGTAGAACATGCTACTGCTAATATTAGTGGATTCAGTGGGTATGTGACAAAGATAACTGATGCAAACGGTAATTGGTCAGAGTTGGTTATTTCTGATAATGCAGACTATACACAGGCAAGAAATGTATGGCGTTGGTCACAGGGTGGACTTGGCTTTAGTTCAAATGGGTATGCTGGACCATATACCACTGCAATAACTGCAGATGGGCATATCAATGGAGCAATGATTACTGCTGGTACAATCAATGCTAATACTGTTAATGTTGGCAATAAAGTGTTGACTGAAACGCTGACAGAATTAGCAGACCGTCACACAGCAGCAGACGGACGCATGCGTGAATTGGCATCACGCATTGAGCAGAACACAGATAATATCGTTCTTAGTGTTACACGTCAAGAATACGAAGGATATAAGGCTTTCATGCGTGCGATGCTCGATGAAAATGGTCTGCATGTTGGTGGTGAAGGTGAAGAAACACAAACAAGTATTAATGGACGCGGTGTAAAAGTAGTAGACACTAATGGAAAGGTGCTTGCACAGTTCGATAAGCTGAACAATATTCTTGCATACTTGGCTGTTAGAGAATTTCTGAGTGTTGGTTCTCATCGATTGGAAGCAAAGCTGGATGAGATTGAAATCACAGAATTTACAAATGGGACTATTAAAACTGGACAAGTTGATTGTTCGTTTATGTACTGGATTGGAGATGTTGATTAATGGTGTTATTAAACGAAAACTGGAAAGTTGTTTCTGAAGCTACACGAACACCTGGTGCAGCAAACGTAACTTATCAATTATTAGCACGAATTAATCCGCAATATCATAGTATTGAATTAAATAGGGACTATGTAGAAATCCAAGTTAGTTACACCATGAATTCTGGTTATATCTACTCTGGTTCTTGGACATTTAGTGCTACTGGATGCGATACTGTTACAGGTGGTGGTACGCTGAGTGGTAGCGGAACACTGATAAGCGGTGGATTTTGGGGTTATCATGATAACAATGGTAACTACTCAACAAGTATTAATGCTAATTTAAGTTTTTACTTCTCGGCTGCTAATGCATATCTATCGAGTACTATTGAGTTGCCTAATATACCAAGGGCAAGTAGTGGTACGTGGAAAGACAATAAAAACCATGTCAAGCTGGACGGAAGCGACACGATCACGTTGCTATTAGATAAAAAAGTACAGAAATACAGACATTCTCTTATTTGGGTAGTTGGTGATAGTGGCCCGAAGTGGCTAAACACCAATGATATTGATACAGAATATGTGTTCAAACCGACTGAAGAAATGATTAAGTATGCGACTGACAAACAATCAGTCTATGGCTATCTAGGCATTGGCACATACGCTGACGGAACGCAAGAAGCAAAGATGATAGGTACATCAACCATCGGTTTTTATATTGATTTGCCAGCCGAGAAATATGCGCCAGTTATCAATAGTGCAACGGTTAAAGAAATAGGGAACAGCAGAGTACCTGAAGATAAAGTATTCCGTTACTTATCTAAAAAAAAGTTATCCATGCAAGCAGATGTAAGGGGATATTCAACAGTGAAGAGTGTATATGCGTTGCACAATGGACAACAGTTCCCATTATCCCTTGCAGAAGGCACGTATAGAGTTGATTTAGAAGGTATGACGAATGGTGACATACAATTTGTCATTGAAGATAGCCGTGGATTTAAAACAACGCAAGAATGGCACGGAACGTATATTCCGTATTTCTATCCAACAATAACTGATTTGGTTGCGACTAGAGACAATCCGACATCCAGTCATGGATATATGATCGCAAAAGGTAAATGGTATAATGGCCAATCAAATAAATTGATTGCAATAACAGAACATCTGCCAAATGAAAGACTTAATACTGATGTAGTTGTAAACTCGAATGATTTCAACATCAACAAAGAGTTCAGTGATTTAAACTATCAGAATAAATTTACTTTTAAATTGACGGTAACAGATTATTATGGACAATCTGTTACAAGAGAATATATTCTACCAGGAAGCCAATGGACAGCTTTATTTGGGAAGTTTACATCTCTTTTTAGAATGATTCATGTCAAGAAAACTCCGAATGTACCATGCGGCATATATAACGAGGGTGATTTATCTACATTAGGCAGAACGTACGCTAAGGGCGGCTTGGTAATTGGCGGCGATGATACATTTCTTGTGAAAAGATTTGAGTCATTTGGCGCGCGCAAAACATTTAACGCAACAATGAATGATAGAGAAGATGTACGTATCACAGTCACCGTGCCAGCAGGGTATAAAACAATCGGTGTTATACAGGCTTACACCGACTATAGATGTAACGTTTCGCTATATAACTTTGTTAATGGTATGGCATATTGTACGGTTTACAATCCTAATGGTTGGGTAAATGTTCCTATTGTTGCTAGAGTTGATGTTCTGTTTTACAAATGCAAATAAGGAGGTGACAAGATGATTATTGATGGAAAAAAATTTACGGAAATACAAGACAGCAATAAAAGTGTTGTCACATTTCAAAGAAAGGTTTTTGAAAACTTAAAGCCCTTAATGGACTCATTCGATAGTGGCGTGATCCATGATGTATCATTTGATGATGAAGACATCATGCGGAAGATGTACACAGAGCCAATGACGTTTTCAAAGACTAAAGATGGCTACATGATTTCGTTTATTTTGACAGATGTTCCAGAAAAAGATATTGAAGCAAACAACTTCAAAGAAGTTAGACCGCTTGTTAATGATGTTCTACAGACTGCTAGCGCTGATGTAGTTAAAAAGTATGTGTCATTCTTGGACCAATGGACACCAGGGGTTAAATACAAAAAAGGCCAGCGCATTGGATGCAACGGAACTCCGTACGTAGTTGAATCAGAACATATCGCAGTGGAAGGACAGACTCCTGATAAGACACCTTTGCTATATGAAGATATGACAAAGGAAAAGAAAGCTTATCCGTGGGATGAAAAAGTCACTTATAACAAGGGTGATTTAGCAATCGCACGTGGAATTGTGTTCGTTTCAAAAATTGACAACAATAAGGGCAATGAGCCAGGATTTGGCTCTGCCTGGGATTACAAAAAATAAATAGGCTATTAAGGCACTCGAAAGGGTGTCTTTTTAGATAGAAAGAGGATAAATCATGAATGAAGATTTGGCATTAACAACGGCGCAGTTAGAAGAACTAAGCAACAACAAAGCAGAGAAAGTAGAGGAATAATTTATGGGATATTCAGCTTTAACTAATGTAGCAATCATGAGTCCTAATCATTCAGGATCGCGCTACAATTCAATTTCAAAGATTACTATTCATCATATGGCTGGTAATCTTTCAATCGAGACGTGTGGAAACGTCTTTTTAAATCCAAATAGACAAGCTTCGTCTAACTACGGTATTGGTTCTGATGGACGTATTGCATGCTATGTCGACGAAGAAAATCATCCGTGGACATCTGCTAACTGGGATAACGATGACCGTGCAATCACTATTGAAGTTGCGAATAGTGAGACTGGTGGAGATTGGCCAATCAGCCAAGAAGCATATGCATCGCTAATTCGTCTATGTGCAGATATCTGCAATCGCTACGGAATTTATCCTTATTATGATGGAACTCCGTCTGCAACATTAACAGAGCATTGCATGTTTGTTGCAACAAATTGTCCTGGTCCTACAATCCATGCTATGCAGGTAAATCATGTTATCGAAAATGACATTCGTGCAGCTATGGCAGGTGCTGCAGTTAGTGCTCCGCAAGCAACTCAGCCTGTCGGTGGAGATGTGGAAGACTTAGCACGCAGAGCAATTGCAGGTGAGTTCGGAAATGGTGATGCAAGACGTGCCACATTAGGCTCAATGTATGAAGCTGTACAAGCACGCATAAATGAAATCTATGGTGGTATTCAAACTACTCCTACATATAGCCTTGATGATGTCGCTAGTCGTGTTATTGCTGGCGAGTTTGGTAATGGTGTAGACCGTATCAATGCGTTAGCTTCAGCAGGATATGACAATGTGGCAGTACAACAACGTGTAAATGAGATTCTTCAAGGTGCACCGTCCTCAACACAAGGTGATATGAGCGCTATAGCTGAAGCGGTCTATCGTGGCGACTATGGTAACGGCCAAGATAGAATCAATGCTCTACGTGCAGCAGGGTATGATCCGGATGAAGTACAGCGTGAAGTAGACCGAATTTACTACGGACTATAACAGGAGGTGGTTTCATGCATGAAGGAATCAATCCTGTTTATCTTAGTCTGCTAGTATCTCTTATTGGTCTAGTTGTAACAATTTGGAGTGTTAATGCAACAATTCATAAGGGTAACAAAGACCAGGCTAAAGAACTTGCTGAGGAACTTGGCAAGATGAATGCGAATATCGCATACGTAAAAGAAGGTATCACAGATTTAAAAGCAACCACTAGAGACGTAAGTAACCGAGTTATGTCTCTAGAAAATCGCTTGGCACAAACAGAAACATCTGTAATATTTCTAAGCGATAGAATCAAACAAATCGAAGAAAGAAGGGAAAGGTAATTAAAATGAAAGATAAAAACTATTGGAGTAAATGGGCAAAGGCGGCATGCAGACGTGCGCTAAAAACGGCAGCACAGACATTCGTTGCAACGATTGGAACAACCGCAACAATCGGTGCAGTTGACTGGAAACTTGTTTGTTCAACATCAGCATTAGCGGCTATTTTATCTATCGGAATGTCTTTTGCAGGTCTACCAGAAGTAGATCCTAATAAGACTGCCGAAGAGGACCTAAAATAACTTTCAATTATGAAAACCTACTCTCTTAAGTGAGGGTAGGTTCTTTTTTGTGGTATTATTGCATAAAGGAGATTATATAAATGAAAGTGATAGTATATGCATCAAAGAAAGCAATAGAATTACTCAATGCTTCTGACATAAAAGATAATTACAGTGTGATACGATATGACGAATATACACCAATATGCAAATGCACGTTAAAAGCCAAGCGTGATTCGTACGAAAACGTGTATGTTCTTATGGAAAATGAATCAGATAAACATGATAATTTTAGCTTGTTTGACGAAATTGAAATTTTTTAACTTTGTGGCACCCAGTTTGGCACCGTTTTAAAAAATTTTAGATTTAAGAAGATATATCAAATTGTATAAAAATGGCTTAAAATGGAGATATTATAAACGTACAAAAACAGATGAACGGATATAATTGATTCTCATCACTCGCTCCATGACATTCAAAAGCCCTATTTTAAGGGCTTTTCTTTATATGTGGCACCTTTTTGGCACCCTTTTCTCATATTTTTGATTGTTTCGTTTAGGAATTTGTCAGTATCCTTTAACAAGTGCGTATATGTCTGTAGAGTTTGCTCAATGGATGCGTGGCCAAGTCGTTTGGATACAGCAACGATATTCACGCCACTATTGATTAAAAAGGTAGCGTGACTGTGTCTCAAGTCGTGGATTCTTATCTTATTAACACCACTTTTAGCTATTCCTTTGTTAAATTGGCGAGATATTTCTGTCGGAGATAGTGGGTGTTCTCCACCGAAAAGGTAGTTACCTGGAGCATCTAGTAAAGGCTGTAACGATGAAAGCAGCTTGCTATCCAATTGTATTTTTCTAGTGTTCTTAGTCTTTGTTGGTTTCAGACCTTCTAATGCGCTTCGCTGACTATATTTAATTGTGATCCAATCATCTTCGATATCGCTCTTTTGTAAAGCGATGGCTTCGCCACGTCGGCATCCGGTCCAAAACAAGAACGAGAAAAACAGCTTATACAGGTCATTATCAATACTTGGAATAAACTGATTAAATTCATCTACAGTCCAAACGCTCATTTCTTCGTTAATAATCTCGGAATCCGTTTTCTTTAGTCTTCTTAAAAGGGCAGATATATTCGGAACATCATAGACTTCGTTTGCATACTTATAGACTGACTTTACGTAAGAAATTGTTACGTTTTTGGTTTGTGTAGAGAATGTTGTATCTTTCGATAAGGCGCTATACCAGTCTGCTAGAGCGGCTCTTTTTATTTTCTTGATAGGAAGTTCATAAAGTTCTGAGAATCGCTTTGCAAAGTGCTCTGTGTGCTGTCTACGGCTTGCTTTGCTTGATTGTCTGTAATCTTCCCACTGGTGTGAAATGTCTTTGAACGTCAACTCTCCGACAGTATCGTGTTTCAGCCTTTGTGCGTCAGCTTCTGCATGCTGAGCTTCACGCTTTGTGGCAAATCCGCGTTTCTTCTTCCAGGATAATTTACCTGTAATTGGATTCTGCACTTTGAAGACATAGTACCAAAGACCTGTTTTTTTATCTTTTAAAGCAGACATACGTACTCCTTTCTAGGATTTTCTATAGTTATTATAAAAATAGTCCGCAAATGCTAAGTGTAGTACTTCCATCAAATGTTCTCGTTCTGTTGGTGACATTTGGTATAGTGCAGTTTCAATTTCTTCTAAATACCTTTCTATCTGTTCCATATAACACTCCTTTCATGGTAAAATTGAGTACAGTAAAAGCACATTGGTTGTGTGAGTTTACTGCTTGTCCGACTGTTCGCTGCAGTCGGATTTTTTTGTTTGAATAAATAAAAAGGAGATTCCTTTGACAGACTCTCCTTCTTTCCGCGGCGTATAGCCGAAATATGTTCCAAACAATAGCGTATAGCTAAGATTTGTATACATATAATACCATTCGTGGCCAGAATGTCAATCAAAGTGATGTGTGTAACGTGTAATAATTTCACTATCAATTTTATTTAAAATTGATGTCTGAACAACAAGATTTTTGAGAGGATCTAAGTCATTTATAGGTTTAACTATTTTATATTTACTTATGGTTACAATGTTGGTGATAACTGCGTATGAGTTAGTTAACATCGAATTATACTTGTTATATAACTGTACAAATTTTTTATAATCTTCTTTAAGATCAGGTGGTTCTACTTTGTGAATTTCTTCAAGAATTTCGACAATCTGATTATCATCGTTCTTTAGCTCTTCATTAGCATTATATTTTTTTAATATTTCAATAACTTCACTATTTGAAGAAAGATGTTCTTTCATACTTAATTTTAAAAGATTATATATATTTTTATCTAAAATTTCACCAAGTTCTAGATAATGTTTGTGAGGCTTAGAACTTAAAGGTACAACAGTTAGAACCCCGTT
>ERZ773013.1806-NODE-1806-length-12281-cov-3.547113_pt1 | contig 12281 bp, 13 predicted proteins | sample MGYA00511670_ERZ773013 | MGnify/ENA primary metagenome ERZ773013 (study PRJEB29015, sample SAMEA2738120) | human oral metagenome | biome: human oral; feature: human-associated habitat; material: saliva | place: China | collected 2257 ...
GCCCTCGACGTCGATGCCGCGGCTCATCACGTCCGTGGCAACGAGCACCTGGACTTTGCCTTCACGGAACCGCTCGAGTGCCTTCTCGCGCGCCTTCTGCGGACGGTCGGCGTGCATCACGTCCACCTTGAGGCCGGCACCCTTGAGAATCTTTGAGACGTTGTCCACGCGATGCTTGGTTCGGCAGAAGACCAGCACGCGCTCGGGCTGCACGCCTGTGCCGCCGCCGGTCTTGATGAGCGCCTCCAGGAGCTGCGTCTTTTGGCCCTGCGTGACGGGGCAGAGGTGCTCCTCGACGGTGTCTGCGGTCTGCCCCACGCGCGCGATCTCCACGTAGGCGGGGTCTCTCAGCAGGGCGTCGACGGTGCTCTTGATGCTTGGGGGGATGGTTGCCGAGAAGAGCAGCGTCTGGTGCTTCTCGGGCAGGGCGTGCATGATGCGGCGCACGCTGGGCCAGAAGCCCATGTCGAGCATGCGGTCGGCCTCGTCCAGCACAAGGATCTGCACCTTCGAGAGGCTCACGTGGTTGTGCTCCATGAGGTCGAGCAGGCGCCCCGGGGTGGCAACCAAGAGGTCACAGCCCTTCTCGAGCTGCGCAATCTGCTTGTCGAACTTTGCGCCGCCCATCACGATGACCGCGTGCTGGGCGGTCTCCTTGCACACCACGCTTACCACGTTGTCGATCTGAGCCGCCAGCTCACGGGTGGGCGTGACGACAAGGGCGAGGGGCTCCTTGCTGGGAGCCTTCTGGCCCTGGACGAGCTGCAGTGCCGGCAGGGCGAATGCGGCGGTCTTGCCGGTTCCCGTCTGAGCGGAGGCAACCACGTCGCGTCCCTCAAGGACAACGGGAATTGCCTGCGCCTGGACGGGGGTGGGGGTTTCAAAGCCAAGGGCATCGACCCCGGCGAGGATCTGCTCGTTTAGCCCGAGCTCGGCAAATGATGTATTCATGTTGCTCAGTATGGGGCATGTACGTGCGCTTTTCCACCATCACGACAATATCGCCGCATGAAAACGGGGGACAGCCCACGCGCTCTCCTCTATACTGTCATGGCGTGCGTGCCAGTTGGGGTACGCGTGGCGAGAAGGACCTTGCATGAGCTGGAACAGGGCAGACATGGCTCCGCTCACGGAGCGAATGCGTCGAATGCGCTAGCTGTGCCGCGATTGCCGTCGTCGGTGCCCGTCCGTCTTGTCCGTTCACACCAGCCAAGGAGACACGCATGCCCATCAACATCCCAGACGGCCTGCCCGCCAAGAAGATTCTGCACGAGGAGCGCATCTTCGCCCTTGAGGAAGAGGTCGCGGAGCGCCAGGAGATCCGCCCGCTCAAGGTGTCAATCCTCAACCTCATGCCCACCAAGATCGAGACCGAGACCCAGATTCTGCGCCTCATCTCCAAGTCACCGCTGCAGGTGAGCTGCGACTTCATGCGCGTCTCAACGCACGAGTCCACGCACGTCTCGCAGGACCACCTCGTGAAGTTCTACGACACATTTGATGCGTTCCGTGACAAGAACTACGACGGCCTCATCGTCACGGGCGCCCCGGTGGAGCAGATGGACTTCGAGGACGTCGACTACTGGGACGAGTTCTGCGGGATCATCGACTGGTCGCAGGAGCACGTGCTCTCCACCATGTACCTGTGCTGGGGCGCCATGGCCGGCCTCTGGCACCTGCACCGCATCCCCAAGAAGCAGCTTGGCTCCAAGCTCTTTGGCGTCTTCCCGCAGCGTCTATGCGACGAGTACAACTTCCTCACCAATGGCTTCGACGAGGTTCACTACATGCCGCACTCCCGCCACGCCGCCATCGACACCAACGAGCTTGCGCGCCACCCCGAGCTGCACGTGCTCTCGGAGGGGTTCACCAGTGGCCCGGCCATCATCGCCACCGCCGACTTCCACGAGGTCTACGTGACCGGCCACTTCGAGTATGGCCGCGACACGCTCTCCGACGAGTTCTGGCGCGACTTCCACAAGGGACTCCCCATCCGCCTGCCCGAGAACTACTTCCCGGACGACAACCCCGAGAGCCAGCCCATCTTCACGTGGCGCGCGCACGCCAACCTGCTCTACCGCAACTGGCTCAACTGGGTCTACCAGATGACCCCCTACGACCTGGACCTCATTCCCCAGACCATCCGCCAGCTCCACGCGGACGCCGACGGCATGGTCGACAAGTTCTGATGTCGGGGGAGCAGGGCGAGGCCACGGGTGGGTCCGTTCGCCTCACTGCGGAGCTTCTGGAGCAGCTGCTGGCGTCGGCGACGCCCGAGCAGTACCTTGCGCGTGCAAGCCTGGAGGAGCGCTCGCTCTCGGAGTACGCCGAGGCCGTGCGAGAGGCGCACGGGCTCAAGAAGTCGCAGGTCATCCGTGCGTCCGGGCTCAACCCCACGTTCTGCTACCAGATCTTCGAGGGCACGCGTCGCCCCGGTCGCGACAGCGCGATCATGTTGGCCTTTGGGCTGGACTGCTCGCTCGTGGAGGCGCAGCGCCTGCTGAGGCTTGCCGGAGCCTCCGAGCTGTGGTCGCGCAATCGCCGCGACGCTATCATCATCTTCTGTCTCGAGCACGGCATGGACCGTGCGCAGACGGATGACGAGCTGTGGCGCCTGGGCGAGAAGACCCTGCTCGACGGGGAGGCGTAGTGGGCGCGCCCGCAGACGCGCAGCTCATGGCTGCGCTCGAGAAGGACGAGGCCTATCGCGTCGAGCGTGTGCTGGCAAGCGGTGAGGCCGGGTCGACCGAGGTCGTGAGCCGTCCGGGTGCGGAGCATCTGGGCGAGGGCCCGCTTGTGCGCAAGCGCATAAAGCGCGACGTGGCAAACGCAGAGGTCTTCTCGCGCCTCTCGTCCGTGGGCGGCGCGCACCTACCGCATGTGGTTGAGACGTACGACCTGCCTGACCAGGTAGCTATTGTCCGCGAGTACGTCTATGGGGCGTCGCTCGCCGCGTGCGTGGCCGAGGCCGGGCGCATGGGAGAGACAGCTGCGGCACGCGTTGTTGCCGACGTGTGCGACGCGGTTGCTACCATCCACGAACAGGGCATTGTTCATCGCAACGTGTCGCCAAAGAACGTGATTCTCTCGCCGCGCGGGGCGGTCCTTATCGACCTGGGCATTGCGCGTGCCTACGTCGAGGGCGCGCAGCGCGACACCACACGGCTTGGTACCTGGGGCTTTGCTTCTCCCGAGCAGTACGGCTTTGCTCAGACCGACGGCCGCTCCGACGTTTACTCCGTGGGCTGCCTTCTCGGCTACATGCTCACGGGCGTCACGCCAGATGCCGAGGGGTATGCGGCGGCGCTTGCGGACACTGCCGTCGTGCGCCCTGAGCTGCGGCGTATTGTCGAGAAAGCCTGTAGCTTCGAGCCAAGTGAGCGCTATCAGAGCGCGGGCGCGCTGCGCGATGCCGTGCTCCAGGCGGTGCCGGACGCGGCATCCGCGAGCGACAGCAAGGCTCCGAGCGCGAAGAGCGGCACGCGCGAGAAGATTCCCCGCACGCTGGCGAGGCCAGGCCAGCTGGTGGCGGCGTTTTCCGAGGTCAAGCCCTGGATGCAGGTGCTTATCGTTGCCCTGGTGGTTCTCGGCGCATTTGTGGGCATTCTCTTTGGCTCGGCTGCCGTCTACGCCACCAATGCCATGGTTGGCGACCATCCCGTGGAATCGCTCCTGGTGCTTCTCGGTGTGACCGTCTACCTGGTGCTTCTTATGGTTGAGGAGCTTCCGGCGGCGATGCTGGGCGTGGGCCCGTACGCTGCAATGAAGTACAGACGGCGCTCTGCCCGAGCGAGCCTGCTGGGAAAGCGGCTTCTCCTGGGCCTGGCAGCGCTTGCGGTGTTCATTGCCGTCCTCGCGATGTGCGTGGCGCTGACTCCTGGAGGTTAGAGGGGTTCTCGCCGCACCCGCCGCGTCTTTTAGCAGCAAGCTAATGAAAGCGGCCCGGCGTTTTGCCACCATCCATTGCGGATGGAGGCGGACGTGGAAGATTCCTGGTATGCCATAGCGCGCGATGCGGACCTCGACGAGGTGCTGTCGCGTGCGGCCCTCGATGAGCGAGACCTCTCGGCCTGGGCGCGAGACCGCATGGCCACGGCCGGCGTGCCGAGAAACGACGCCATACATCGAAGCCGCCTCAACCAGACCTTTGCGTACCAGATTCTTGCGGGAACCAGGCATGCCTCGCGCGACAAGCTGCTGCAGCTTGCCTTTGGGATGCAACTGGGGATTCGCGATGCCTCCGAGCTGCTCGAACGTGGGGGTGCGTGCCGCCTGCGGCCCGACTGTCGCCGGGACCTCATTGTTGCGTACGCCCTCCATCACGGGATGGGCGTCGAGCAGTGCGACGACCTTCTCTGGGAGCACGGCGAGCGGACCATCATGCCGGGAAAGTCCCGTGGCGACAACCGTTCGCAAGACCGCCCGCAATGATTTAGCTGCCAGCTAATGAAGGCCCTGGCGGCCAGCCATAGCATCGGTTCAGCGTTCTTGAAGGTTGTCACTCGTGGGCAGGAGTAGCCATGGCAGAAGGAAAGAAGAAAAGCAAGGTCAAGGTCATTCTCATCGTCGTTGTTGTGCTGATTATCATTTCTGCCATAGCCGGTGGGGGCTCAAAGGGGTCCTCGACCAGCGGCTCGCCAGTGTCTACCTCGGAGATAACGCAGAAAGAGTCAACCCAGACGGAGTCACAGAAGCCCAGCACGAATGACTCGTCAGCCACTAAGTCTCAGGCGACTGCCCCCGAAGCTGCCCCAAAGGACGATGTACCCACGGAATACGCTTCCGCTCTTGCGCAGGCAAACTCCTATGCCAACACCATGCACATGTCCAAGCAGGGGGTCTACGACCAGCTGACCTCCGAATACGGTGGCCAGTTCTCGGCCGAGGCCGCTCAGTACGCCATCGATAACGTGCAGACGGATTGGAACGCCAACGCACTTGCCAAGGCGGAGAGCTATTCCGACACCATGCACATGTCCAAGCAGGGGATTTTTGACCAGCTGACCTCTGAGTACGGCGAGCAGTTCACCGCCGACGAGGCCCAGTACGCCGTCGACAACCTGTAACTTCTCACAGTCAATCCAAGACAGGGAGGAACCAGCCATGGCAGAAGTAAAGTCTAAGCTCGTTGAGTGGCACGATAACGCCAAGAAGGTATCCATTGGCTCTTTGATTGCGGCCGCGATTCTTGGCGTGGTGTATTCCTCGCTTCAAGACAGCGCAGCCAAGGCTCTGTCTGATGTCACCGCCAGCACGATAACCAATTATTCGGCTACGCATGCCTACCAGAGCGCCACGGCAAACGCGCAGGCAGCAATGGCATTCTTCTACATCGCTGTTGGCGTGGCCACGATTGCGGTTCTCGCCTGGGTGGCATCCAGTTTGCTGATTGCCTACAAGGAGTCGTAGCGGCGTTTCTCTTGGCGCAAAGACGTTAGTAGTTGGCCGGGCTCGCGGCGTGCGTCGCGAGCCCGGCCTCTTGATGCGCTGTCCCTACTCGTCCCACACGCGGAACTCGAAGCGGCCGTCCTCGTAGACGCCGTAACTGTGCGTCCCATCTTTGGGGATGCCAACCGAACCCGGGTTGAAGACGGTAATGCCCGGATGCAAATCGCTCGTCTGGTTGACCTTCTTATGCGTGTGGCCGTACACCAGCGCCGAGCCCTGTGGCAGCTCAGGCCACACGTCGACCGAGTTGTGGATGCCCGGCCCCCACACATGCCCGTGCGTGAGGAAGATGGTCATCCCCGCCCCGTCGTTGGCCTCCGGGTCAAGCAGGACGTTGTACTCGGCCATGCAGGGGAAGTCGAGCACCATCTGGTCGACCTCGGCCTCGCAGTTGCCGCGCACGGCGATGACCTTCTCGGCAATGCCGTTGAGCATGCCAATGACCTTCTTGGGCGCGTAGTCCTCGGGCAGGTCGTTTCTCGGCCCGTGATAGAGCAGATCGCCGAGAAGAACCACGCGGTCGGGATTCTCGGCGTCGATGGAGTCCATGAGACGCGCGCACCAGTCGGCCGCGCCGTGGATGTCGGATGCGATGAGGAGCTTCATGAGGTACCTCCCGTGGTCGTGTCTCGTCTCATTGTAGACGCCATGCACGGGTGGGTGGCTTGATGCCGAGGACCGCCTCCGGGCCCAAGCCCCGGAACTACGCACGGTCGCGCTTAAGGTTTGTGGCGACCTGGGCTTTTGTCCGTCTCGCCCCCCCACCGTGCGTAGTTCGGACACCTGTCGGGCTTGCCGGGCCACCGTTTCCTGCCGGTGGGGGCGGCCCCCGGTCGCTGCGGGGCAGGAATCCGACGGAATCCGCGACCGGGAGGGCCCGAAACGTCGAATTTCTGCCCCACAGTGGTGTCGAGAGGTGGTCGTTGCCAGCCACCGGGCACCGTCCGGGGTGCCGTGCAAATCCGCGCCCACCCCTTGCGCCAAGTGGCGTTAAAAAATCTCATATGTTGAGACTTAGATAATGTATAAAGTCGAACCATAGGGGGCATAAGACAGAGCGTACAAGAGCGAACAAAGCGCTGAGCACGGCAAATGCCGCAACGGCGCAGGAGGAAAGGAACGTACACCATGGGCAAGATTCTCGGTATTGACCTTGGTACAACCAACTCTGCAATGGCAGTCCTCGAGGGCGGCGAACCCACCATCATCGTGAACGCTGAGGGCGACCGCACCACCCCGTCCGTCGTTGGCTTCCGTGCCGACGGCGACCGCATCGTGGGCAAGGCTGCAAAGAACCAGGCTGTCACCAACCCTAAGAACACGGTTTTCTCGATCAAGCGCTTCATGGGTCGTCGTTACGACGAGGTCGGCTCTGAGCTTAAGACCATCCCGTACACCGTCAAGAGCGGTACCGGCAACCGCGCCGTTGTCGAGATTGACGGCGAGGACTTCACGCCTGAGCAGATCAGCGCAATGATCCTCGGCAAGATGAAGGCAGACGCTGAGAAGTCCCTCGGCGAGCCTGTCACCGAGGCCGTTATACTTCAACGACGCCCAGCGTCAGGCCACCAAGGATGCAGGCAAGATTGCTGGCCTCGACGTCAAGCGTATCGTTAACGAGCCTACGGCCGCGGCCCTCGCCTATGGCCTGGACAAGAAGGGCACCGAGCAGAAGGTTCTCGTCTTCGACCTCGGCGGCGGCACCTTCGACGTCTCGCTGCTCGACCTCGCCGATGGCGTGGTTGAGGTTCTCGCTACCAACGGCGACAACCACCTGGGCGGCGACGACTGGGACCAGTGCGTTATTGACTGGGCTGCCGACAAGTTCCAGCAGGAGAACGGTATCGATCTTCGCAAGGACCCCATGGCCCTTCAGCGCCTGAAGGAGGCCGCAGAGAACGCCAAGAAGGAGCTCTCCGCCGCGCAGCAGGCCGACATCAACCTGCCCTTCATCACCGCCGATGCCACCGGCCCCAAGCACCTCAACTACACGCTGACCCGCGCCGAGTTCGAGCGCATCACGCGTGACCTTCTCGACCGCTGCAAGGCCCCTGTAACCAAGGCACTCCACGACGCCAACATGCAGATCTCCGACGTTGACGAGGTCATCCTCGTTGGTGGCTCCAGCCGTATGCCCGCCGTTCAGGAGCTCGTCAAGCAGATGACCGGCAAGCAGCCCAACATGTCCGTGAACCCCGACGAGGTCGTTGCCGATGGCGCTGCCGTCCAGGGCGGCGTTCTCACCGGCGACGTCTCCGGCATCCTGCTTCTCGACGTCACGCCGCTGTCGCTCGGCGTCGAGACCATGGGCGGCGTCATGACCAAGATGATCGACCGCAACACCACGATCCCTACGAGCAAGGCCGAGGTTTACTCCACGGCCGCCGACAACCAGACGTCCGTCGAGATTAACGTCCTGCAGGGCGAGCGCGAGATGGCCGCGGACAACAAGTCGCTCGGCAAGTTCACGCTTACCGGCATCCCCGCCGCGCCGCGTGGCGTGCCTCAGATTGAGGTCACGTTCGACATCGACGCCAACGGCATCGTGAAGGTCACCGCCAAGGACAAGGCCACCGGCAAGTCTCAGCAGATCACCATCTCTGGCTCCACCGCCCTTTCCGACGACGAGGTCGACCGCATGGTCAAGGACGCCGAGTCCCACGCCGAGGAGGACAAGAAGCACAAGGACGAGATCGAGGTTCGCAACCAGACCGACTCCCTCTGCTACTCCACCGAGCAGACCCTGAAGGACCTTGGCGACAAGGTGCCCGAGGATCAGCGCAAGAACGTCCAGGAGGCGGTCGACGCTGCCAAGAAGGCGCTCGAGGGCACTGACATCGACGCCATCAAGGCCGCTGGCGAGAAGCTCCAGGAGGCCAGCCACAAGCTGGCGGAGGTCGTGTACTCCAACACGCAGGAGCAGACGGCAGGCGGTAACGCCGGCGCTTCCAATGCCGGCTCCGGCTCCTCCGATGACGTAGTCGACGCCGACTACGAGGTTGTCGACGACGACAAGAAGAAGGACTAGCCTCGAGTTCGGCGCCGCGGCTGTACTGCGGCGCCGGATCTCTAGGAGAACCTATCGAGGGGGCGGCCGCGAAGGCCGCTCCCTCTGGTACGCATGAGGAGGGTGACGTGAAAGTGCCGATCGAGGATGCAGACGAGAAGAAGCCTGGCGTCGAGCAGTCGGACGAGGAGAACCCCTCGTCCAAGGGCGCGCCGGCAGCCAAGGAGGCCGCGGCATCCGCGACCGCCAGCTCTGCCCCCGGTGACATAGATCCGGAAGACGACGCGGCGATGCGCGCCGCCGCCATGAAGGCAGCGGACGAGGTGCTCGAGCAGGAGGCCGTCGAGGACGCGAAGAAGTTCCGCACCGAGCGCGACGAGCTTCAGAAGAAGCTCAGTGATATGACGGAGGACATCGAGAAGACCAAGAAGGAGGCCGCCGAGTCCACCGATCGTCTCGTCCGCCTTCAGGCAGACTGGGACAACTACCGTCGCCGCACCGCCCAGGAGCGTCTGGACGAGCGCGAGCGTGCAGCGGAGAAGCTCGTGGTGAGCCTCCTGCCTGTCATCGACGACATGGAGCGCGCGCTCGAGCACGCTTCCGGCCTTGGACAGGACGCTACGGCTGAGCAGTTCAAGCAGTTCGTAGACGGTGTCTCGGCCGTCCACGACAAGATGGTGGGCGTCCTCTCGAAGGAGGGTGTCGAGCCAATCGATCCCGCCGGAGAGCCGTTCAACCCGCTCGAGCACCAGGCCGTTGGCCGTCGCGAGGACAAGGACGCCTATGACGAGACGGTCGACCAGGTCTACCAGAAGGGCTACCGTATGGGGAAGAAGGTCATCCGCACTGCGATGGTGACCGTTACCTACGGAGGCCCCAAGCGGCCAGCGGAAGACGCGACAGCCGACAAGGCCGACAAGGCCGAGGACAGCGACGCCGCAAAGGAAAAGTAGCGTAACGGCGCCCGGGCCGCTCGGTCCGGGCGCATCGATATGAGAGGGGGCTCGTGCGAAACCATGGCCAATGGGAAGAAAACGTACTATGACATCTTGGGCGTGAAGCGCGACGCCACCCAGGACGAAATTCGGAAGGCATTCCGTAAGCTCGCGGCCAAGTATCATCCCGATGCCGGCGGAGACGAGAAGAAGTTCAAGGAGATCTCTGAGGCCTACACCACGCTTTCGGACGAGAAGAAGCGAAAAGAGTACGACCAACTGCTCATGTTTGGTGGTATTCCGGGTGCCGACTTCGGTGGCTCCGGTGGCCCCAGGCGCACGTACACGTACACCAACATGGGTGGGAACGGCGACTGGTCCGACATCTTCAATGGCATGGGTGGCGACGGCTTCGGCGGCTTTGACTTCTCGTCCATCTTTGGTGGCGCTGCTCGCCAGCAGGCCCAGCGTCCAGCCAAGGGCGGCGACCTTACCATGCGGATCGACGTCACCTTTGACGAGGCGCTCAATGGCGCCACGCGCAAGGTGTCGTATCGCGTGCCGTCGACTGGCGAGGAGCAGACGCTCACCGTCAAGATTCCGGCCGGCGCGGTGGACGGCGGCAAGCTTCGCTACCGCGGCCGCGGCGAGTACGGGGCGAATGGCGGCCAGCGCGGCGACCTCGTGATCACCACGCACGTGGAGGAGCACCCGCTCTTCAAGCGCGACGGTGCGGACATCCGCATGGAGCTGCCTATTAGCATGTACGAGGCGGCGCTTGGCTCGACGGTCGACATTCCCACACCAAATGGCACCGAGGTTCGCCTCAAGGTGCCCGCCGGCACGCAGGACGGCAAGTGCTTCCGCTTCCGCGACCTGGGCGTGCCCAACGTCAAGCGCAAGGGCACGCGCGGTGCCCTTTACGTGACCATCCGCGTGAAGGTGCCCACGTCGCTCACAAAGAAGGAGCGCGACAGCCTTGGCGCCCTGATGGAGGCCGACAAGCGAGACTACAGGAAGGACGTCGAGCGCTATGAGTCGTAGCGATGGCGCATCCGAGGGCTGCGACGCGCATGGTGCCCGCGACAGGGACAAGCCCCTGTACATGATTAGCGTGGCCGCCGAGCTTACGGGCATGCATCCCCAGACCCTTCGCGTGTACGAGCAGAAGGGTCTGGTAACACCCGGTCGCTCGCGCGGAAACACGCGACTGTACTCGCAGGCCGACGTCGACCGGCTCAACCTCATCTCCAAGCTCACCGATGAGGGAATCAACCTAGCTGGTGTGGTGCGCATCATGGACATGCGCGAGCGTGCCCGCAAGAAGGATGAGGAGATAGACCGTCTGCGCGCACGCGTGCGCGAACTCGAGGACGAGGTCCATGAGTATCACATGCGCGAGAAGATCACGGCCCTCGCCCGCTACGACGGGCAGAGTCCCGAGCAGGTCATGCGCGGACTTCTCGGAAACGGTAGCAACGACCCCGCCGAATAGGCGGGGTCGTTTTTTGTGCGCCGGCATCATGCGAAGGGCTTGGCTACCCGTGGCTTGCCGGCTTTACTCAATATACTGAGTAAAATTACTCAATAGGGTGAGTAGGCGAAGCGCCTGGCGGGCTCGGGCGTCCTTGCGTGACCCTTACAGACTCATTACTCCAACACATCTTGTAATTTGTGTCCAATGTGCATATGATTGTGATACCATATTAAGACCAATCGGCCCGGCACGTACCATGGTGGCCGACGCGGAAAGGGGCAGCAATGACGTCCGAGAAGATCATCAAGGCCAAGTCTGGCTGGCCAATGCTCGCCGCCACCGTGCTTGTCTTCGTGGTGAGCTGTGCGGGCATCGTGTGGTCCATCATGCTTCTCGCCTCAGCCGATGATGTGGGGGTGCCTGAACCGCCTTATGCAGGGCCCATGATGCTCGTTGGCTTCCTCCTGCTTGCGCTGGGCTTTGTCCTGAGCTCCGGGTTTATCGCCCTTAAGCCCGGCGAGGCCAAGGTTTGCCTTCTCTTTGGCAATTACATTGGAACCATTCGCGAGTCGGGCTTCTACTGGGCAAACCCCTTCTACAGCCGCATGATGGGCGATGCCGGACCGGACGAGGAGGTCGCTGAGGACGGTGGCAAGAAGAGAGCCCTGGCGGCAAAGGCGTCTGCGGTCATCTCGACCAAGGTGTCTCTTCGCGCCCGCACGCACAACGGCGAGCGCATCAAGGTTAATGACAAGCAGGGCAACCCCATCGAGATTGCGACGGTTGTTGTTTGGCGCGTTTCTGATACCGCGAAGGCGCTCTTCGACGTGGACAACTACGTTTCTTACGTCTCCATGCAGACCGAGACTGCGCTGCGCCACGTGGCTAGCATATACGCCTACGATCACATGGAAGATGACGACGCCGCAAACACTACCATTACGCTGCGTTCAAACATCGAGGAGGTTTCGAACAGCCTGAAGGAGGAGCTTGGCCGGCGGTTGGCACCTGCTGGCGTGGAGGTCGACGATGCGCGCCTCACACACCTCGCCTATGCGCCCGAGATCGCACCGGCGATGCTTCGCCGCCAGCAGGCCGAGGCAATCATTGCCGCCCGCAAGAAGATCGTCGAGGGTGCCGTCTCGATGGTGGACATGGCGCTTTCCGAGCTCTCCGACGGCGGTATCGTTGAGTTTGACGAGGACCGTAAGGCGACCATGGCGTCCAACCTCATGGTGGTGCTCTGCGGCGAATCCGAGGCCCAGCCTGTGCTCAACACCGGTTCGCTTTACCAGTAGCGGTGACCCATGGCAGCGCGGAAGCAATATCCCCTGCGCATCGACCCTGTCGTGTGGGAGGCCGTGGAGCGTTGGGCAAAAGACGAGATGCGCAGTGCCAACGGGCAGGTCGAGTG
>ERZ773013.1807-NODE-1807-length-12280-cov-25.458814_pt1 | contig 12280 bp, 10 predicted proteins | sample MGYA00511670_ERZ773013 | MGnify/ENA primary metagenome ERZ773013 (study PRJEB29015, sample SAMEA2738120) | human oral metagenome | biome: human oral; feature: human-associated habitat; material: saliva | place: China | collected 2257 ...
CCAACGAAGACGCGCCAGCATCCACACGAGCGGCACCCTCAGCCAGCGACGAAGCGCCCTTCGCCAACGACGAAGCACCAGAATCCAGCGCATCCACGCCAGACACCAAAGTCTGGATCTTCGCCGCAGTCGACGACGAACCATCAGAAATACAATGGCTCGACTTCAACGCGCTCAGCTTCGACAGAGCATCAGCAGCGGCAGCATCACGAGTAGCCAGATGCGACTGCAGAGCCTTCTGGTTCAGCGTTGCCACCTCACCCTTAAACTCATCGGAATCCACCGAAGACACCAGCTCATCGGCCTGCTGCTGGGTCATGGTGCCAGCGGCCACCATCGGAGCCAGACGCTCGCGAAGCCTCTGCGCACTCGCCGACACCACGGTATTCGACAGGTCGCGGCCGAAATCACCGCTCGGGGCGGAGGTATCCGTCTGCTGCAGGTGCTGACACATCGCGTTCAGCTGGCCCGGCAGCTCGCGGATACCCGACTCATCCAGGCCCTGACGCAGCTTGTGGGTGCCCTCAGCCAGGCTGTTCGCGCCCTGAGCCAGGGTGGCCGAGCCATCCTTCAGCGAAGAAGTACCCTCAGCCAGAGTCGCCGAACCGTCCTTCAACTTCGCCGCACCATCAGAAGCAGACGCAGCAGCCGAAGCCAAAGTCGACGAACCATCCTTCAAACTCGAAGCACCATCGGCAAGCTTCCCAGCACCAGAATCCAGCTTCGCAGCACCCGAATCCAAAGTCGAGACACCATCAGCAAGCTTCCCAGCACCCTCCGCCAACTGCTTCTGACCATCCAACATCTGAGACTGGCCATCAGCCAAGGAGGAGGTGCCATCCTTCAGCTTGAGGGCACCGTCGTTCACCGTGGCCGAGCCGTCCTTGAGCTGAACAATCGCATCCGCCAGCTTGACCGTGCCGGTGTTCACCTTCTCTGCGCCGCTGGCCGCCTCCCCCATCTTCGAGTGAATCGTGGTGAAGCTTGCCAGCAACGCATTCGCGGTGGCATTACCCACCTTCGACGCCACCGAATCACGCACCGATGTGCCCGCCTTCGTCACGATATTCGTCAGCACGTAGTTGTTCGCGTCATTCGTAATAATCTCAATACCGGCTGACTGGGGATCAATCGTGCCCGTATTACCGTTGGCATCCGGCTTAAACGCCGCGGCGCTCTGCAGGTTACGGGAGAAATTCTTCGGAATCACCAACGCAAAATCGTAGGTGCCCTTCTCCACGCCGTCGACGGCCTCCTCGCGGGTCGGAACCTGACGCCAATCAAACGTGCCGGCGTCCAGGAGATTCTTCTTCACTTCGGCACCGGTATTCACCTGCTGACCGGAAGAATCCGTCGCGCCCTCATCCTCAACCACGAGGGCACCCACGATGCCGTTCACGTGGCCGTAGGCGTCCCAGTTGCCGTACAGGTACAGGGCGCCGTACAGCAGGGGGATGCAGGACATCGCAATGAGCACCAGAACCGGCAAAACACCGCTGGTCAGGCGCTTAAGCTCAACAAGAGCAACACGCAGAACAGTCATTCTTACTCCTTCTCAGCGGTCTTCTGGGCGTTGGGTTTCTGGTCAGTGGATTTCTGGTCAACGGTCCGAACGGCTTCGGTCACGCCGGACGCCGCGGGAACGGGGGTCGCCACAACAGTGGTTTCGGCCGCTACCCCGGCCGCGGGGGTGAGGGGAATCGAAGAGGTCAGGGGGATTTCCTCCACCTCGCGCACCTCAATCACGTCAATCTCCGGCTCGGTCGGCTCCTCCGCCGGTTCGTCCTCGGGAGCCTCGAACTCCCCCTCTTGATCCATGTGGACGCTACCCACCACGGCACGCGCGCCGTGCCAGGTATCGGAAATATGCGGGACAATCGCCACCACGGTGCGCGGACGGTCCTCATCGTTGGCCAGCTCCTCGAGGAAGGGAAGCCACATGCGCGTGTGGTTCAGGTGGCGCGACGGGGTATCGAAGACCAGCAGATCCGAGGGGCTGCTCTGTGCCAGGGCAGCCATGAGCTCGATGTTCATCTCGCCGTCCAGCTCGTCCATCCACAGGCCGTCCAAATCCTCGAGGCCGCGCTCCTTCAACCAGCGGCCCGCGCGGGAACGACCAAAAATCGGCAGATTGTAGGAGAGCATCTCAGAGACGTAGTCGTGCACGCGCATGTGCTGCTCCGGGGCGGTCACATCGGGGGAATCGATAATGTCGCTGATGCGGCGCAGCTTCTTCATTGAAATCGGCTGAGGCTCCTCATCGCCGGCGCTCCAGTAAATCTCGCCGCCCGACAGGGGCAAACGGCCGGTGAGGGCCAGGCCCAGGGAGGTACGTTCCATCTGGCTGTCGGCCTGAACGATGATGACTTCGCCCCCACCTACTGAGAAAGTGGTGCGGCCAAAAAGGGCGTGGTGACGCCCCTTGGCCCAGATGTTATCAACGCGAAGCACGGCGGTCCCTTCAATCTGTACAACGGGTAGAAACGGGTAAAAGTACGAGCCCGAGGACCGCGTTCCGCGATACCTGTTCAAGGACGCGGAGGGGTTCTCAGGCTCCGATGCTTATATATCGTAGACCCGGTTAAGTGTGGTTTTGTGGGGATTTTCGGGTGAAAAAGCGTCTATTTTTGAAATTTTCGGAGTATTTTTCAAAGAATTGGGGTTTTCGTTCAAATAAGCCACGAACCCATGACCGGTTTCACCAGGCCTCCTCCCCCGCTACAATACCAGGGAACAGGCCCCTATAACAGGCCCCTATAACAGGCCCCTGCGACAGGCTCCTATGACAGGCCCCGGGCGCGACGGGGGACTGGGCTGGACGGCAGGGCAGAGCGGCAGACTCCGCTTGCCGAATTATTCGCAGCGGAATACCGGCGACAGGGCACAGCCGAGGGGTGCGCCGCTGAAGGACATCGCCGAGGGGTGCGCCGCTGAAGGACATCGCCGAGGGGCACACCACCGAGAAGTGCGGTCAGGAACGCGCTCAGGAGCGGCGCTCCCTGAAGAAATCCAGCATGAGCTGTGCGCACTCCTCGGCGCGCACCCCCGCATACACCTCGGGGGCCGGTGCCACACGCCCGTCCCGCAGCACATCGTAGCGGCTACCGGAGGCGCCCGTCTTCTCCTCCCAGGCGCCAAAAACCACCGTCGAGATGCGCGAGGCCAGAATCGTGCCGGCGCACATGAGGCAGGGCTCGACGGTCACCACGAGGGTGCATCCCTCCAGCCGCCACTGCCCCAGCCGCGCCGCCGCCTGCCGAATCGCATTCACCTCCGCGTGGGCACTGGGGTCGTGTTCCCGCTCGCGGGTGTTGCCGGCGGAGGCGACGACGGTCCCGTGCTCATCCACGACGACGGCGCCGATGGGAATCTCGCCGCGCTCACCGGCGGCCTTCCCCTCCGCCAGGGCAAGGCCCATCCACTCACGGTGGTTGGCACGCGCGGGAATGTCACTGAGCACGGTGGAAGAACCGTCAACAACCGTCAAATTTAAATATTCCGAATATGACATATAACCTCGTCGGGGAGTAAAAGGGCGTGAAACGCGACTAGTGAGTAGCGGCCAAAGAGAAAGGATACACCGCGGCAGCCCCGGCCTCCCTCAACGCGCGAGCCACCACCGTGTTAGCCCAGCGGGAATCCACCAGATCCGAAACCAGCAGGACCGCGCAGCGGTTCTCGCGCACGTAGTCCAGCACCTCGCTCGGAACCAGGTAAGAACGCAGAACGTCGGCACAGCGGAAGGCGCTATTACCACCGAAGAAGCGGGGCTCCTCCACCAAAGAAACCTGCCCCAAATCCATCAGGCGACCCACCGCAGCCAGCCCCCGACCCAGGGACTGCGCCAGGCGAGGACGCACCGGCGACGGCAACGTCAGCACCGCGGTCGGTCGCCCCGCGGCACCCCACTGCCACGCCGCCAGCACCTTCACGCAGGCGCGGCCCAGGTCAGTCGGCACCTCAGAGTCAACCGGCTCACCAAGCTCGTTCGTGGCGAAGAGCTCGCGCAGGCGCGTTCCGTACCCCATATCGCTCAGGCGCGCCAACGCATAACCGGGCTCGGCCTGCTCCTCCTTCGACAGGCGGCCGCGCGGAGCGGAGGCGCCCATCAGCTGATCCAGGCCGGTGGGCCACATGCGGCGCGGCTCCACCGGAACCCCCACGGTAGCAAAGCTCTGACGCGCCGCCTGCTGCGCCTCCTCGGGAACCTGCGTCGAGTACCAGGGTCCGGCGCACCGGTCGCATCGCCCGCAGGGCTGAGCGGAGGTATCGTCGAGCTGGCGGGCGAGGAACACCATGCGGCACCCCTCCGTCCGCTCGTACTCCAGCATGGACTCCTGCTCGCGCACGCGCGCACGAGCAACCCCCGCGTAGCGTTCGCGGTCGTAGCTCCAGGCAGCCGAGGTGCGGCACCAGCGGCTCCCCTCCTTCGCGACGGCGCCCTCGACGTCCAGGACCTTGAGCAGCAGCTCCAGGGTTGAGCGGCGAAGCTGCACACGCGCCTCCAGCGCGGCAAGGCTCAGGCCCTCGGGGGTCTGCTCTAGGGCGGCCAACACCTGCAGGGCCTTCTCTTCCTCCGGCATCGAGGAGGTCGCGAAGTACTCCCAGATGGCCCGGTCCCCGCGCCCGGGTAGCAGCAGGACATCCGCGTCGGCGGCTCCACGGCCCGCACGGCCGATCTGCTGGTAGTAGCTCACCGCGGAGGAGGGCGCGCCCAGGTGCACCACGAACCCCAGGTCGGGCTTGTCGAAGCCCATGCCGAGAGCGCTGGTCGCCACGAGGGCCTTGACGCGGTTCTCCTTGAGAGCCTGCTCGGCGGCCATGCGCTCATCCGGGTCGGTCTTTCCGGTGTAGGCGAGCACGTCGTAGCCACAGGCACGCAGGGCGGATGCAGTGTCCTCCGCCGCCGAAACAGTCAGCGCGTAGATGATGCCCGAGCCGGGTAGCTCGTTCAGGTGCGCCATGAGCCAGCCCAGGCGCTGGCCCTCGTCGGGCAGTGCGAGCACGCCCAGGCGCAGGGAGGCCCTGGAGAGCGGGCCGCGCACCACGTACACCTCGGGTGCGTCCCCGGCCGCGGCGCTCAGCTGCTCGGCGATATCGCGGGTCACGCGGTCGTTTGCTGTAGCGGTCGTAGCGAGCACGGGCACGCCGGCGGGTAGAGAAGAAATCAGCGCGCCGATGCGGCGATAGTCCGGGCGGAAGTCGTGGCCCCAGTCCGAAATGCAGTGGGCCTCGTCAATCACGAGCAGGCCCAGGCGAGGCATGAGAAACGGCAGCCACTGCTCGCGGAACGCCGGGTTGTTGAGCCGCTCGGGGCCGACCAAGAGCACGTCGAGCTCGTCGGCTTCGACCTGCTCGCGGATGCGGTCCCACTCGGTGACGTTCGCTGAGTTCACCATGGCGGCGCGCACCCCCGCGCGGGATGCGGCGGCCACCTGGTCGCGCATGAGCGAAAGCAACGGGGAAATGATGAGTGCCGGCCCGGTACCCCGGGCGCGGAGGAGCAGCGAGGAGATGAAGTAGACCGCGGACTTACCCCAGCCGGTGCGCTGTACCACCAGGGTGCGGGCGCGGCCGGCCACGAGGGCGTGAATCGCCTCGTACTGGCCGTCGTGGAAGTCGGCTTCGGGGGCACCGGTGAGGCGGCGTAACAGTTCGCGGGCCTCGTCGCGCAGGGAGGTGGCGGTGTCCGGCTGCTGGGGGTTCATGGTTTTCTCCGACGGTGGGTGGTTCGCGGGCGGGCGCTCCGACGCGCTGTCTTCCCATCATGTCACACCCGGCGCATCCAGGCCTCGGATCCGGTCATTTCTTGGGAGGGTGTGCGAGCTCCGCATCACTCCGCACCGTTTCGTTCTCCGACCCGGAGATTTACGCCTCGCTCACCCGTGCATCCGAGCTAAACCCCGGTAGAATTGTCTCTGTGCTACACAGCCTCCGCATAGTTTTGCACTATGTTCACCATAGGCACGTTCTCTATGCTGGTGTTACTCCGCCGCCGCCAATCCGTGCGCGCGGTCCACTCACAGTTCAGGATTTTTCATGACTTTTCTTGCCGCCGCCCTCGCGCAGCTTCCGGTTGCGCTGCTAGGTCTTAACCTTGAACAGTTCCTGCTCGACACCGGCCCCTGGGTTCTGGTTGTTTCGGCGATCATTGTTTTCATTGAGTCGGGTGTGCTGTTCCCGGTTCTTCCGGGTGACTCCCTGATTTTTGCACTGGGCATGCTGCACCAGCAGATGGGTCTGTCCCTGTGGGTTGCGTTCCCCGTGCTGGTGATTGTGGCGATGGCCGGCGCCGAGGTGGGATACCAGATTGGTGCCCGCTACGGCCGCAACATCTTCAAGGATGACGCGAAGATTCTGAGCACGAAGAACCTGCACACTACCGAGGAGTTCTTCCAGAAGCGCGGTAGCTTGGCCCTGGTTCTGGGCCGTTTCGTGCCGATTGTGCGTACCTTCGTTTCGCTGGCGGCCGGTATCTCTTCGTACGACCGTAAGAAGTTCCACCTGTGGAACACCGTCGGCGCCATTGCGTGGATTGGTGTGATTGGTATGGCCGGTGTGCTGTTGGGCGGTATTCCGTTCGTGCACAACAACATCGAGTACATCGCCGTGATTATTGTGGCGGTTTCTGTGGTGCCGGTCTTTATCGAGTACCTGCGCGGCCGCTCGAAGGCTAAGCGCGAATCCGCTGAGTAATGCTTGAAGTCCCTCTAGGCCAATGAGCCAGGGACGAGAAAAGGTGGGGATACCGTCTGGTATCCCCACCTTTTGCGTTCTCTCAAGCTCTGTGAAGTAGCGGTACCGAAAGCTTGCTTCCCCCGGTACTACCTGACATATCAGGTCCTATCGCACCCCTTTACGCAGGTAACCCTTTAGTACGCGCCAGCCGCGTACGTGTACCGGCGCATACTGGGGGTGAACAGCAATACCGTTATTACCGTGTTACAAACAGTAGGCAGATTCACCACCACAAGAACAAAAACGAAGTGCGCCAACTCTGCACCGCTCAGCGTCTGTACATCGACAGAGTTGAAGAGTATGACGGAACCATAAATGTATAAAATACCGCCCAGCGCGCCAAAAATACTCAAAACGATGCTGACGATGCGTGCCCAATTACGCCGTAGCCAGAGGAATAACAGAGCGATAATAGTTACCGCGTCCATCAGGATGATTTTGACCAGTGCAGGGATGGTTACTTGCGTCAGCGCCTCTGAATTCATCGCGGTATGGTTCCGCTCCAAAGCGCTCACGGTAGACTGTGCCGCCCCAATCAAAATAATCAGCGCAGTAAGCGCTGTCACCCAGATCAAAGCAACAGGACGACCGTTGGATCGTGGCTGGCTTTGCTGGTATTGAGGGGCTAATCCCGGAGCTCCGTACTCTGACATTATCGTTCCTTTCTATGTTCTCCATCCCGCGACGGGAGAACCGAATAGTCTGTTTGGGGGACGGCTCGCACCGCTAGTTGAGGCGGTATCCCTCCTCGGTGTACACCGAGGTGTCCTTGTAGCCGCGCTGTTCCTTGCGAGGCTTCTTCCGGTCAGCCTTGCGGCGGGCCGTCTCGTACTGCTGAGCAACGGCCTCTTCAGCCCGTCGGTTGGCTTCCTCTTCCTTCCAGCGTACCCATTCTTCTTCCATGCGAGCACGCGTTTCTGTATCTGCGCTCTGATGACTGAGGACGTTCTCCTCATCGACCGGCTCGTCATCGGTTGGTTCCTCACTGACTGGTTCCTCACCGATAAGCTCGCCGTCATAAGGTTCCAGACCGGCACGCTCGGCGCGGAGCGTCAGCAGAATCTCACCCTCCAGACGCTGCTTCTCCAGGGGGTTTTCCGTCACCGCCATCTTCGCGCGAAGATCGAGGATTCGCTGCTCGGCGGGGGTGCGAGTCACCCGTTCCTCCTCGTCAATCAACCGGAGCATTTCCAGGTAATGGGCGGCCTGCCTCTCCTCGATGGTCATGCCCGCCTCTTCGTCGGCCCCGGCCACGTTTTTCGTGCCCTCCGCCGCGGGTGCCGGAGGCTCCTCGGACAGGACGACATCCTCATCCCGAGTAGAGACAAGGCCCAGCAGAAAAATGAAAAGTGCGGCGCCAACGCCCACGATGATGACCAGCACCTTCGTCACGGTCAGGGAGGCGGTGGCCGGGCTCGTCGCGGGGTTCAGCGCGGTGAAGGCCGGGAAGAAAAACCCGGCCAGGTCGAAGGAACCCGCGGTGATGAGCATGCCGCTCAGGCAGCAGACGGCCGCGTAGAGCATCAGCGTCTGACGTGCGCCCCTGCTACCCGTGCACAGGACCGCCAGGAAGCACAGGATGATCAGTTCCACCCAGATGGTTCCGCTCAGAAGGCGAGGCACAGCAATGGTGAAGATTGAGACGATGTCCCAGCCGTGTCCGGCGGATGCGAGGGCCTGGTGCGCGTCCAAACCCGCATACACGAGCATGAGCCCCACACCCAGGAAGAAGGAGATATCGACTAGCACTGAAGTCTTCTGCACCGGCTCAATCCGTTCCTCGCCGTTATCGGGCGCCTCTACGGTGTCATCGTGCCCGTCGGGGTCGGTACGGACTTGTGACTCGTGTGCGGGGTCGGAAGTAGGGGTCACGGGGTTCGTCCTTATCGGTGGTTAGTGAATAAACTATCGGCGGGCCGCAAGCCTGCGGCAGAGGTTAGAGCAGGTAATCCTTGCGGCGGCTCAAACGCCACGAGCTGCGGGCCGCCATGTAGGCACGCGACTGGCGCGACCACACCAACGCCAGTGCGATGACGCACACCACCAGGTAACCCCCGGCGATGTACACGGGCGTGTACAGGGGCGAGGAGGTGCTCAGCAAGAACTCGACCTCCTGGCTGGGCGCACCGTTCAGCGTGGCGAGCATGGCACCCACGCTCAGCATAATCAGCATCGCCGAGATAATGCCCATCACCAGAGACACCGAAAGCACCACCGCGGCCCAGCGGTAGCCACGGATGAACGCCACCGTGCAGAAACTGTGCAACACCACATTTCCGAGGGTGCACAGCATCAGGAAGACCACCGGGTAGTAGGCCTGCGCCTCCACGAGGGTGGAGGAATGCCAGGTGGACAGGCGCGGAAGATGGGTCGTCGTCAGCGACACGGTGGTGTACACCAGCAGCGCCACCCAGCCCGCGGAAATAGCCAGGAGCACCCAGCCGGCGACCGACACGAGGTTCGGAGTCGGCGGTTTAGAACGCGAGGACTTCACGGACGCCTCGTGGGAGGTAGCGGCCGGAGCCGCGGGGAGCGGTGCGGGTTCGGGGGTAGGCATAGTTGGATCTTTCGAGAGCCTGCACGCCGTGATATACGACGGTTCATCGATGCGGCGGGTAGGCGCGGGGTACGTATGGTGTGGTGAAATACGGTGTGTTCGGTGAGCTTATGTGCATCGGCCGGGGCGTCCCGGCGGACTTCTAATCGGAGGGGGCGGCCTCCGCGCCCGCACCGGAATCTTCGGGTGCCTCGGATGCGTCGGCCTCGTCCTGCGGGGCGGGATGCGTGAGCGCGGTCCTCAACTCGTTGAAACGGTAAATCGTTAGTAGGGACAGGCCAACCTCACTCACCCACACCAGACCTAGGCCACAGAGCACCAGCATCGGGTCGAAGCCCATGGAGACGCCCGCCCAGTCCAGCATGAGAAGCAGGAACGTGATGGGTGAGAGCACCAGCCCCACGCCAATGTACCCAATCAGGGAGCAAATCGCCCAGATGCTGTACACGGAGGTGTCGGCAACGTCGTTCGGCGGGCGCAGAAGCGGCCAGGCCTGGACGATGATGTACAGGGCCGCAACCAGCCAGAAACAAATCGCCAGCGGCTGCGTGTACTGGGCGATGATGAGGCCCTCCGTCAGGCCCAGAACACTCAGAATGGCGACGCGCACCAGCAGGTTTTTGCGTAGCTGACGCTGGCGTATTCTAATCTCATCGCGGGAGTAGGTGCGCAGAAACGCCGGAAGCGCGGCCGGTGCCCCCGCGGGGTTGAGGGAGGTGGTCGGGGCCTGCGCTACGTGCGGGGCGGGCAGGGGCGCATCCTTCGGGGAAGCATGCGGCACGGCCTTCGCGGGAACCGTGCGGTGCATCGCGGTGGAGGGGACGCTCACCTCCGGGGAGGCGGGCCGCAGGTCGCGGATGGGCGCCTGGTACCGGGTCCGCACGGCGGTGCCATCCGGGGTTTCGAGGGACGGTGCGGAATCGTCTGTGGTCCGGTCCGGGGTACCCATATATCTCCTCCTGACGGCGTGGACGACGGTTTACGCCTCTACCGTATCATGCGCAGTTGAAGGCTTCCCGAACATGAAAAGAGGGGGCAGACAGTGCCCTTTTAGCCGCCGGTGTTCTCCGAGAGCGGCCCGTGGTGGAAGGCCTCGTCACGCCTGATCACCCGGCGCAGAACCACCGCGTAGAACAGCGAGAAGAAAAACTCCAGCACGAATGACCCCATGACCGTAAATACGGCTCCCGCGTAGAATGCCCCAAAGTGTTTAAAGAGCGCATCCGGCCCGTGCAGGGCGAATAGCAGGTACGCGAAGAAGACACCCATCACCGCGGCCAGGAGCGCCGAGACGGCGTTGCCCCAATAAATCAGCATGACGGAGCGGTCGGCGCGGTAGATGGTGGCCAACCAACCCTGCACGACCAGGTACACGAGCGGCACAGCACCCACGGGAAAGAGAGCCGCGCGCATGAAGAAGTACACCATGCCGAGCGCGGGGGCGATGAGCAGTACGACGCGCACCGCGTAGAGCGCCTTTGCTGGCAGGGGCTCGCTACTGCCAATATCCCAAGGCTCCACAACGAGGGCCTCCGCTGGCTCGGAGAGTTCCGAGCCGCGGGGCCCCGGTGCGGCGGAGCGCGGGCCGTGCTCCTCCGGCGACTGTGCCGATTCAGACGACTGCGCCGGTTCGGGCGCGTTAGCCCTCAAAAATACCTCGGGAACGGTCCTTGCGAACGCTCTCAGCCGGGAAGATGCGGCCGCTCATGCTGATGTACACACCCGGGTCCAGCAGGTTCAGGGCGGCGATTGCGGCACCCAGGTTGAAACCGGCGTCGGAGCGCGCCATGACGGCCGGCTGCATTGCGCCGGTCAGCACCACGACCTTCTCACCCAGCTTCGCGTGCTCGAGCAGGTAGCGGGCGGTTTCGGGCATGGTATCGGTGCCGTGGGTGATGAGCACCTGGGTGTTGGTGACGGCGTCCAGGGCCTCGGTCAGTTCGGCGCGGTCCTCGTCGGTCATATCCAGGCTGTCCTTGCCGATGAGCGGGCGGATGTCGAAGCGCACGTCGGTAATGACGCGGTCGAGCAGGTCCTTGGCGGCGGGCTCACCGATATCCATGGTGCCGGCGACAGAGTAAAACTTGTCGATCGTGCCGCCGGTGGCCAGAATCGTCTCCTCCAGCCAATCGGTCATGGGCCAGCCGGTCGTATCGCCATCGGCCACCCCCAGGCACCAGGGCGTCACGGAACCATCGGGGTGATCCGCCACGACCTCCTCGGTCAGCGCGACCAGCTCGTCCCACGTGGTCGGCAACGCGTAGTGCGCTCTGTCGAAAGCCGCCGGGGAGTACCACACGAAGGACTTGACCGAGGCCATGAGAGGGGCCCCGTAGAAGGTGCCGTCCACGGTGCCGGCCGCGGACCAGGCGTGGTCCCAGCCGAGCTCGACATTGGCGCCCACGACGTCGGACAGCGGGCTGAGCGCGCCCTCGCCGGCGAGGTCCGCCACGAGGCCGGGCTGGGGGACGACGGCGAGGTCGGCGTCCCAGTCGGTCTCCCCCGCCGCCCGGGCGCGCAGGTTCTCCTCGAGGGAGTCGGTGCCCTCGTGCACGACGTCGATGCCCGTGCACGTCTCGAAAAGCGACAGGGACTGCTCGAAACGCTCCCCCTCGGTACCGGTCAGGGCGGTGGCGATTCTGACGGTGCTCCCCGCCTCATCCCCCGGCGTGTACTGGGAGAAGGACTCGCAGGAGTCGAAGCCGCCGGCCTGGTCATGGGCGTCGGCGCAGGCGGCCGCGCCCGCGCCGGTCAGCGACAGAACGACCGTGAGCGCGAGCGCGCGGAAGGGGGAGATGCGCAGTGAACGCGCCATCAGCTCTGACTCCTTCTTCTTGTCCGCTCGACGACGGCGTCGAGCAGGGCGGCGCAGCCGTCGTGCCACACCGGCCCGGTAACGAGGTCCCCGCAGTCCCTGACCGCCCGGGGGGCCGATCCCATGACGGCTCCGACGCCGGCCCACCGGATCATCTCGATGTCGTTGTA
>ERZ773013.1813-NODE-1813-length-12238-cov-7.906837_pt1 | contig 12238 bp, 9 predicted proteins | sample MGYA00511670_ERZ773013 | MGnify/ENA primary metagenome ERZ773013 (study PRJEB29015, sample SAMEA2738120) | human oral metagenome | biome: human oral; feature: human-associated habitat; material: saliva | place: China | collected 2257 ...
CCCAGCGCATCCGCGAGGCGGACACGTTCACGCTGTGCATCACGCCGAAGGGCACTCGCTCGCCGCGCGATTTCTGGAAGTCCGGCTTCTATCGCATCGCGATGGAGGCGGGTGTGCCGATTCAGCTGGGCTTCATTGACCGCAACACCCGCACGTTCGGCTGGGGGCCGACATACCAGCTGACGGGCGACGTACGCGCCGACATGGAGGTCATCCGCGCGTTTTACGCCGACAAGGTCGGTATCCGCCCGGAGAAGACCTCGGTTCCGCGCCTGCGTTCGGAGGACGAGGCCGAATGAAGCTCGCGCGAGCGTTGCTCGGCACCGCTGGGGCGCTCGCCCTGGCGGCGGGTGGCGCTGCGGCGCATGCGGACGAGCCGACGCAGATTCGCCTCGTCGAGGTCTACGAGATGACGCCGGGCGTGAGCGTAACCCACCAGGTGACGCTGTCGACGGATCACGCACTGATCGGCGAGCAGTGTCAGTCGATGGGCACAGCAGCCAAGGCTACGTCGTCGCTCCTCGTGAGCGTTGACGGCGTGGACGGGTGCCGCTTCACCTGGGACCTTGAGGACGATGGCGCCGAGGTCGTCTCGGTTGACGACGGCGGTGTCTTCCATTTCGAATCGACGTCCGCACGTCTGCTCGAAGGGTTCTCGTCTCCCGATGCGTCGGCCTCCATCGAGTCGGTGACACTGATTGCACACAGTTCTGTCATTATCGAGGCCTCTGACGGTGGACAGATCACCACTCCCGGGGCGTCGACGAAGACAGATGCAAGCACGGTCACCTGGCATAACGTCACCGCTAACGTGAGCGCGACGGGAACCGTCGACGCCAACACATCCTCCACGTCCCCCTCCCCTTCCTCCTCACGATCTGTTGATTCCGCCTCCACTCAGAGACGAGGCCACGCCTCCACCGCACGTTCGCTCACCCCGATCGTGGCGATCACAGGAGGAGTTCTCCTGATCGTCGCTATCACCGGCCTCGTGCTCCGATCACGGCTGTCTCGCCAGGCTGCCGCCGACGCGCAGTTCGAGCGGGATGCGGCGCTACGTGAGGCACAGCGGCGCTCCGCTTCGGCTGAGAAAACGGCTTCGGTCCCCTACGGCAAGCGCTCCCTCGCTCCGGCCTCGTCGAAGCGTGACGAGGCCACGCCCGCGAGCGCTCAGAGACCCGCTGGTTCCGACGCCGAGACGGACGCTGAGCGCTTCTCCCCGCCCGACCTCCCCTAGCAGGCACACGTCACGATGGGCCCCAACCTCTCGCGTGAGGTTGGGGCCCATCGTGCGTAGCGTTATCCGACGTGGAAGTAGCGCATCACCAGCTCTTCGACCGACACCTTCGAATCTGCCAGGTCGTCGCGCAAGTGCACGTCTCCCAGTTCCATGAGGTGCGATGCCCACGAGTCGATGAGTCCGGATGGGAATACACCGAAGGCCTCGTAGTCCTCACGCTGGGCGAGGAGCCTGCCCGCCGCCTCGAAGCAAGAATCCGGGAGCTGATCCAGCCCCGGCGTCTGGGACGCATCCCCATCCACCTTTCGTTCACGCGCATAGTCGGCCATTCCCGGCTCAGTCAGGCCAACGCGGGCGGCGACGGTGATACCGGCGAGCAACAGGTGGATCGCCGCAGATCCATCGGGGCTGCGCAGCTCAACGGTCTGGGAGTCATTGGGCAGGTCTGTGATCGGAGCCTCGCCGGGGTTGGCGTCACGGAACATTGAGTCGTCGATGTTTTGCCAGCCGAGGGGCACGCGCACGAGGACGGAACGGTTGCGGTCGCCCCAGCAGATCGAGGTCGGCGCCTCCTGATGGGGGACGAGGCGCAGGAACGAGGTAGGAACGGTATTGCCGAACGCGGTGAGCGAGGCTGCGTGCGATAGGTAACCGCCGATGACCTGAAGCGCTGTCTCCGTCAGCCCCGATCCGGTCGAGAACTGGTTGACACCATCCTTCACGAGTCGCGTGTGGAAGTGCATGCCAGATCCGGCCTGGCCGACGGCGATCTTGGGTGAGAAGGAGACCTCGATGCCGTAGGAGTGGGCAACCTCGCGCAGCACCCACTTGGCGAGGACCATCTGGTCAGCGGCGTCCATCACATCGACGGGCAGGAATTCAATTTCCTGCTGAATCATCTGACGCCCATCAGCGACGAAGTTGCCGACCTCGGAGTGCGCGTACTTCACGGCGCATCCCATGCTCACCAAATGGAGGAGGGTTTCGGTACGCACATCTTCCCACTTCGAGAAGGGGCCTGACTCGTGGTATCCGCGCTGTTCTTCGACCGGATAGAGGTTGTCTTGCGCAGAGAACAGGTAATACTCAAGCTCTCCAAGAGCCTGCAGCTCGCACCCCGTCTGCTCCGTCAGGGCACGCTGGGCTTTCCGCAGAATTTCCTGAGGAGCCGACGCGAGCGGCTTGCCCTCAACGTCATAGAAACCGCACAGGATATCGAGCGTCGGAATGGATGCGAAGGGATTGAGGAAAGCCGTCGACAGACGCGGGACCACGTACAGGTCCGAGGAGGTCGCCTCGACAAATGCGAACAGGGATGAGCCATCGACGCGCTCGCCGAGCGTCAGGACCCGGTCCAGGTGAGCTTTGGACTGGATCGCAAAGTTAAGCGTTTTGAGTCGACCGTCCCCACCGACGTATCGAAGATTCAGCATGGGGATGTGATTGTCTTCGATATAGCCGATGATGTCGGCTTTCGTGAACTCTTTGGCAGGCTTTCCTAGGGCCTGTACGAGCGGGTTGGGGCTGAGAGACACCGTATCGGTCGACAGCATGAATCACTCCTCTTCGAGTATGACTGGCTTCACGCAATTGTGACACACTTGCGCGCCACAAGACAGCCGGGGGACAACTCAGTTGACACCGCCGCCCATCGCAAAACCGCCCCACCACTTTAGTGATGCTTGTTACACTTTGACTAACCCACTCTTAGGAACCGCAATGGCGATGACACCCTCTCCCCTCCCTCACGATCCGACCAGGCCACCCGCATGCTCATGGCGAGGCCTCCTCGTCGATTCCGCGCGCACATTCTGGACCGTACCGGTCATGGAGCTCATCATCACTGTCATGGCCCGCTACCACCTGAACGTGCTGCACTGGCACCTGACAGACAACGCGGGTTGGCGCCTCCCCGTCCCCGGCTACCCCGCACTCACATCCACCGGGGCTCAGATTCCAAGAGCCCCGAAAGACTGGTACGACCGCGCGTGCGCACCAGAACGGTCAGGCACATGGCGCACGTCGCCCGCGCACACATCACAAGGCTTCTATTCCGACGCAAATATTCGACACCTCGTCCGCTTCGCCGCGCAGCGCGACATCCGCATCATCCCCGAGATCTCAATCCCCTCCCGCGCAGGTGCCGCGATCCGCGCGTACCCACACTTGGGAAACCCCGCCCTCGTCCATGCACCCGAACAGGAACACAACACGACGTTATGGCCCAACGCCGCGTCTCTCCAATTCATCGAGGCATCCCTCCACCACGTGTGCGACCTATTCCCATCCCCCATCATTCACATCGGCACACCCACAACCGAGTGGAGCCAGTGGGAAAACGACCCCGCGCTCAAGCACGCAGGCCTGACGTCTGGACAAGACATCGAACGCTTATTTATCGAACGAGCGATGCGCACACTTCACTTCCACGGTCGCCGGGCAGCCACCTGGGACACGGTGACTCGCACCTACGACTCCCCACCCCCGGGGACAATCCTTCTCTCATCACACTGCGGCGGATCACACGTCACCGACGCCGCCTCGTCGGGAGCCCCCTGGATTCTGGCAGACTCACCCCTCCTCTCCCTCGGCCACCCCACCCACCCCAACTCACCCGCAGGATCTCCTACGACCGCACGCCAGCTCTACGAACAGCTACCTCAGGCACTACACAGCGAGCGTCTCAAGGGGATCGAAGCTGTCGCATGGTCTACATCGGTCACGACCCCAGACCTCCTCTTCTACCATCTGCTCCCCCGGCTCCTCGTCATCGCAGAAATCGCATGGCACGGCGACCACACCCTCCCATGGGAACAACTTGCCCCGCTCATTGACCGGGAGATGGCATCTCTACGCCAGCACCTCCCCTACTGGAATCCCCAGCGGACATAATTGAGGGCCGCGCATCCGAAACGGATACGCGGCCCCGTGCCCCCTAGCGGGGCGGAGTTCGGAGCAGGCATGAAGGCCGCCCCACTAGGCTTTCATGAACGCAAAGACCACTTTTTCAGTCGCTCCGCGAGCGCGCGTGCATCAATATCCAAGCGCTCAGCTTCTGAGGCATCGTCGCGCTTAATCGCACGCCAGTATGCAACCTTTGTGCGCAAGAACTCACGACGAAGCTCAATAATCTGGACCTCCTCCTGGAGGCGCGCATCCTGCTGCTCCAGCAGGGTCACAAACTCGGAGATATCCCTCTCCCCACCCAGGCCCGATCGGACATATTCGCGCATGTCCGCAATCGACATCCCGGACGCAGATAGACACGACACCCAGGTCAGCAGCTCAAGATCATCCTCTGTGTACGTGCGATGACCGCTGGAGGCATCACGAGCAATGGCCGGAATAACGTTGACATCCTCGTAGTAGCGCAGGGTGGACGCGGGCAACCCAACGAGCGCCGCTACCTCCTTGATGGAGTACGTGCGCCCAGAGCCGATTCCTGCCATAGCTTCACCCTAAAAGACCTCAAGCCCTTGAAGTCAAGCGGAACTGCGGGACGTGCATCACGCGCTACGACCTGCAAAAAGACCGGTATTCACGTGCTCACGCACAGCCCAAGACCATCAGGCTGCCCAGGCAAGCCTCAGATGAGCTCAGCACGCCTCTGGAAGGACCAAATCGGACAGGTCTGTTCGCGCATGTGCACATCGAAGCGATCGAGAAGCTCGCACCCACCATTGAGGTAAAAGCGAGCATTCTTTTCAGTGGAGGTAACAAAGCCGTACGCGCGCCCACCGCGCTTCGCCACATAGTCCGGCAGCACCTGGGAGACCAGCCATCGACCAACACCGCGCCCCCGCATACTCTTATCAACCGAGAGCACCTCGAGATACCAATCGAAGTCACCTTTATCGATCGTTACCTGGTCAGCGCGATCAACGACGTCGGAAAAATCCTTAATCAGCAGGGGCGACGCGTATCGATAGAACTCGTAGCCCCCATTGAGGAAGCTCTGCAGGACACCCACCTTGCGGTCATGCATAAGCGCAGTTCCCACGATTCTCCCCTCATGCTCGACGACGAGAGCATGTCGGAGCCTCTGATAAGAAGCCGCGAGCATCCGATTGATCACAGTGAGACATTCCGGGTAACGCTCCGGGCGGTAGAGGTACGGTTCGAGCATGACATGAAGGGGATAATCAAGGAATCCCTCGGTGATAATGCGTGTCATCTCAGGGATATCAGCACGCGTGGCAAGCCGACACTTCACAGGAGCCCTCCTCAACTCGTTCAGCTTTTGATGAAACTAACCATCGAAAACCTGACCCTAGGTAGATACCTGTCATCCTACGTGACGGATCGCGATTTCACCTTGTTAATAAGGGCCACTCACCTTTGACATGGCTTTCATTTTCATTTGACGACCGATCAGTCGATCGTGTACCTGTGGCCACTCGTTGCTTTGTATCCACGAAGAGACGATAATCGAGTGGTTCATATCAGGAGGACTGCATGCGATTCTTTCGCGCCCTGTGCGCCACGCTCGGGGCTTTGCTCATCACGTCGACGGTCGTATTCGGCGCTCACGCCGCGGACGGACCGACGCTATCCGAGACGTACGTTCTTACCAAGGATGGCCAGCTCGTTGACACGTTGACCGTCGTCGACCCTTCTCGCACGATGAGCGAATCCGCATGTACCCCGTACGTCGGCAGCTCCACAGACCAACACGTCGAGTTTGTGACGCGCGACGATGCCACGGTCTGCCACATGCAGCTCATGTACACCCGAGCGCAGGACGAATCCGAGTTCACCCTTCAGGACTCGGGGGCGTTCGTCCTGTCGGCACGCACCGACCAAACGCTGGCCGCATATCGAAAGACCTTTGGCTCTTCCCTGTCCTTCGCTTCCGTCTCCCTGAGCGTCGAAGGGGAAGTTAAGTCGGCGACGTCTGGTGCTGCTACGTCGGCGACGACCTACGAGGGGCGAGCCTTGTCTGTGTCGACGTGGACGGATACTGTCCCGCAGGTCATCACGGTCAACGGCACGCTTTCTCCCGGCGGAAATCCGGCCGCAGCGGATGGCGCCAATGCGCTGAAGGATCCCTGGGGCGCAACGCCCATCCCCGGAAACGAGAACGCGTCCGATAGTGCATCCTCTGCCACATCCGATTCTTCCTCCGGCCCCTCGCTCGGGCTCCTCATCGGTTTGATCGTCGGCCTCATCGTCATCGTACTGGTTGTCGTCATCGTCATTTACATGATTCGCTCGAAGCGCTCGACGCAGCCCACTGCGGGCACGCAGCACAGCGCTGCCCCCTCACATGTGCGACGCCCGTCCACACCTCAGGGCGCGGGGGCTTCTGCACCCTATGCACCGGGGCAAACGATGGGCACCCCGGCGCAGAGCAGCCCCGCCCCCGTGATGAATCAGAGCCGAGGTGGCACTTCCTCACCCGAGGCCTCTCGACGCACCCCGTCGACCACTTCAGCGCAGCCCGACCTCGCCTCGCTTCCGCAGCCCAAGCCGCGTGACACCGGCTTTGTCTGGGAGCATAAGTCACGCCCCGCTCCCACAGCTCCCACGCCCGTTGACCCTGTTCAGGCGACCAAGCCCCCGAAGCGCAAGCGTTCACGTGATGGGCATCGTCCTGCCGTGTTCCCGACACAGCCGGTGCAGGCTATGCAGCCGACGCAACCGATGCAGGATCCGAACGCGGCCGCTGCACACTACGCTCCTGGTTTCCCCCAGGAGCAGGGAGCACCGTCGGCTGCCCACACGCCTCAGGCTTCGACTGACCGCTATGCACCTGCAGTCCCCGCCACTCCTGCTCCTGCTCCTGCTCCTGCTCCTGCTCCTGCTCCTGCTCCTGCTCCTGAGGATGTTCCCACGCCCGCACGCGGGATCCCAAGCCCTGGAGTCTCAGAGATGGCAGCGCACGCTCCCAAGGCCGATCCGCAGCAAAGTGTCGCCGCAATTGAGCACTCACCCACCGACTCTTCTTACTCGTCTTCCGTGCCCGTCCCGCCTCCGAGTGTGGAGGATGCTCCCGAGACGATGCTGATCCCGAAGATTCAGCGTGCAGTCGTTCCGGAGCAGGAACCGGTCGCAATTCCGGAACCCGAGCCCGTCGTGGTTCCCGAACCCGAACCCGAACCGGTCGTCGTTCCGGAACCCGAGCCCGTCGTGGTTCCCGAACCCGAACCGGCCCCGGTCGTGGTTCCCGAACCCGAACCCCTCGTGGTCCCCGAACCCGAACCCCTCGTGGTCCCCGAACCCGAACCCGAACCGGTCGTCGTTCCCGAACCCGAACCCCTCGTGGTCCCCGAACCCGAACCGGAATCAACTGCGACGCCGACGCATATTACGGTTCCTCAGCTGGCGCCGGTCGTGATTCCCAAGGCTACGCCGGAGCCCGTCGTGGTTCCCGAACCGGAACCCGAACCGGCCCCGGTCGTGGTTCCCGAACCCGAACCCCTCGTGGTTCCCGAACCCGAACCCCTCGTGGTCCCCGAACCGGAACCCGAACCGGCCCCGGTCGTGGTTCCCGAACCCGAACCGGTCGTGGTCCCCGAACCCGAACCCCTCGACGTTCCCGAACCCGAACCCCTCGTGGTCCCCGAACCCGTCGTCGTTCCCGAACCCGAGCCCGTCGTCGTTCCCGAACCCGAGCCCGTCGTCGTTCCCGAACCGGAACCCGAACCGGCCCCCGTCGTCGTTCCCGAACCCGAATCCCTCGTGGTCCCCGAACCCGAACCGGTCGTGGTTCCCGAACCCGAGTCGGCCTCGTTCGTTTCGGTGGACGATGACGGCGAGATGCCGACCGCGCAGTTCCCGCGTGTTCGCCGGGTGAATTCCATCGCCTGGTCCACGAACACGCGCAGCGAGTCCGCACCCACAGCAGCCGAGTCCGCATCAGCCTTTACGCAGACTCCCCCGGCAGCGTCTCCCAGCCAGGAAAGCGCTCCCGTAGCACCGGCGGTGCAGGCTCAGTCGGCGGCGCCCTACGTGCCCGCTGCTCTTCAGGCCATCCCGATGCAGCAGCCCCCGGTCGCACCCCAAGCCCCGGTCGCACCCCAGACCCCCCAGGCGCCGTTCGCGCCCCAGCCCCCTGCCGCACCGCAGGCACCGGCAATGCCGCAGGCCCCAGTGACACCGCAGGCACCGGCAATGCCCGCCCCGCTCCAGGAAGACTGGAACTCCGAGTTCTCGTGGAATGAGGAGGCACGCCGCGAGCAGGAAGGCGAGTCGAAGCGTCGCAAGCGCTGGGGTTGGGGCAAACGCCGCAAGCAGCGCGAGGACAACAAGGAGCCCATCGAGTCAGAGACCGAGGAGCAGAGCGCGTCTGCGCGCATGCCGATGATTTCAGTCGACGCTCAGGATGACGACTGGAATGACTGGCAGAACTGGAACTCGAGGAGCTAACCCCATCGGGGCGCGCTAGCGGCGCTTTTCTGCCTTGGCGAGCTCGATGTAGCGCGCGACTTCCGTATCCAGATCATCTTCATCGTCTGCTTCTTCATGATCGGACGCAGAGTCATCCTGTCCGTATCGCTCGATCAGAAGACGTTCACGGTAGAGATGGTCGGCGGTCACACCGATGGTGCGGATGAGGGAGGCGTTGATCGCCACGCCCACAACAATGCCGACAACGGGCAGGATCTGCGCCATCTTCATGCCGACAAGACGCGCTCCGAGGGCCGCGAAGAGAGAGTTGACGGACGCAGCCAACGCGTTGTTTCCGATGCCCTCCATGGAGCCACGCTTGGCGAGCTTACGCATCACCTTGTTGAAAACGAGCATCGAGGTCTCTTTTTCGACGACGAAATCATCGCTATCGCTCTCTGGAGAGATTGCCTGGGACAAAACCATTGCGGCAAAGAAATCTTCGGCTGGATCCTCAGTGTCGTACCCGTAGTACGCAGCCGTATGCGACACCAGGCGCGTGGCGGATGTCAGGAACGTGATGATGTCGAGTCCGATCGCGGCTGCTACCACTCCGACGCCCGGAGCCGACGCAATACCCAGACCAACGAGGGCAGCAACGGAACCTCCCGACGCGATGAGGCTAGTGAGAGCTCCCTCGGTGGCGGTCACCCCGCAGTATCCTACTTTCAGGTGCGGTCTCACCGAACGGATATCCTCCAGGCTCAGATCACGAATGTCCTCGAGACGTTCAACATCGTTGCCAGCCTTACGGTGTGCCTTCACAATTCGCTCGCGTCGAATCGTAGATTCGGCAGCTGTCGTCCCCATCTCCACGAGCCTGAGAGCCACCGAGGATGCCTTCCGGAGAATGGCCGCCCCGCCGGGAACTTTGCGCGCGAGTTCAACGAGCTTAGCCACGGGTGCAAGCAGAAGCGAGCGAAGGCGCTGGGAGATGACACGCGGCCTAGTGGAACGAGTCTGCGCGGCCTTCCATTCCTGGATTGCATCCCAGTGGGCGAGGTCGTCAGCAGTCATACGCTGACGAATATCGTCGCGCGTGCTGTTGTCTTCCTCCGGCTGATCCGTCATACCTCAAGCCTACCCGACCGAGATAAAGCAGCCCACAGCCTCGAGCGAGCGGGACGGTCGCTCTCCTACGGGCGGCTCTCGCCCTCGGCGAGTTCGACGTAACGCGCGACGTCGATGCTCAGCTCCTGAGACCCGGTCGACGGTACGAGGTCCGTCGACGCGCCACTCGCATGAACGTGGCCGTAGCGCTCCGCCAGGAAACGCTCCCGGTACAGATGGTCGGCCGTATCCCCGATGGTGCGCATGAGCGCGGCATTCAGGCCAGCGCTCACCACGATTCCGGCGACAGGGACGATCTGCGCGAGCTTGCGGGTGGCCAGGCGAACACCCATCGCCGAAAACAGCGATTTCATGGCGCTGACGATAGCGCTTCCTCCCAGCATTTCGACGGATCCCTGACGAGCCAGATCCTGCATCACCTTGTTGAAAGCGAGCATGGTCGCCTGCTTTTCAACGATGAAATCGCGCCCCGCTCCGGCGGGATCGATCGCTTGGGAGAGAACCATCGTGGAGAAGAGTCGCTCGGTGGGGTCCTCTGAGTCGTAGCCGTAATAGGCGGCCGTGTGGGCGACGAGGCGCGTGGCCGCGGCGAGGAAGGTCGTCACATCGACGGCCATCGCCGAGGCCGTGACCCCCACGCCCGGCGCCGATGCCACGCCCATACCGAGAACGGCGGCGACGGATCCACCGGAAGCAAAGACACCGCTGACGGCTCCCTCAGCGGCTGCCGTGCCCGAATACGCGAGACTCAGGCGAGGTTTCACCGCGAGCACCTGATCCAGGGGCAGCGCGCGGATATCCTGCAGCGTATTCACGTCGTGCCCGGCGGCGCGGTAGGCCTTGAGGATGCGCTTGCGCCTAACCGATGCCTCGGAGGCGGAAGCCGCCAATTCAACGAGCCCGAGGGCGGCGGAGGACACGGTCCGGGTCAGCGCTTCACCGCCGGGGACTTTGCGTGCGATGGAGACTGCTTTGCTCACGGGCACCAGTGCGGCGGACTTCATCTTCTCGGTGATGGCGTGGGGACGCTTATAGCTGAGCTGAGCGGCCTTCCACCGTTGGATCTCGTCCCACTGGGCTGCGTCGGCCTCACTCATGCGCGCACGCAGGTCATCGTTCATGCGGTGCTCGTTCATACCGATCTGGTCCATCCTGTCAGCCTACACAGTGAGCGTTCCTTTAGGAGCCTCGGCGCCTGCACCTACCCTGTTATGCTTGTGACCTGGCAGTCACATTCGGCATCGTTTGAAGGAGATTCCGTGGATTCTCGCTCGTCGCTTATCGACCAGATTAATCTCTTGCACGAGGAGAAGGAACACCAAAAGATCATCGCGCTCATCGAGGGGCAGCCTCCCTCGGCGATGGACTACGAGCTGACGAGCCTGCTGGCGCGCGCCTACATCAACTACGCGCAGCCCTATATGGATTCTTTCCGCGATCACATTAAGCACGCCATCGAACTACTACGCAGTGTCGAGGCTGAAGGCATGGCGGATCCGCGCTGGTACTACCGCATCGGCACGGCCCTGTACTGGCAGGACCAGGAGGAGAGCGCGCTGACTTACCTGGAGCAGTGCCTCGCCATGGATCCGTCTAACGAGGACGCGCCGGAAATCATCGCCGAGTGCAAGGCTGCCATTCAGCGTCGCACGGTCGTGCGCCCCCTCGAGGTGCAAAGGCTCATCGATTACTTCGATCGCAACGACTTTAACTACAGGGTGGAAGACCAGAGCCTGCACATGGGCATCGGTCGCGGCTACTTCATCTTCTCGATCGCGAACGAGGGTACGGACCTGAGCATGTGGGCCGCGATCCCGGAGGACGTGTCGATGGAGCTGCGCCAGCGCCTCATCCAGGCGTGCAATGACTGGAACGGAGCCACCACGTGGCCGAAGGTCTACGTGGCGTCGTTGGACGACGGCCGTCAGCGCTTGTGCGCCGAGCAGTTCGTGACTGCCCGTTACGGCCTGACGGACGCGCAGGTCTCGACCAGCATCGAGCGTTTCGTCGCCTCGGCTGAGGCCTTCTTCAAGGATCAGATCGAACGCATCCCCGCCCTGGGCGGCACCCAGGAGTAGGGCACGTACTTCAACGTTCCCCGGCCTCGTCACCATGGACGAGGCCGGGGCTTGTTATGTGCTCAGGCGCGCGGCACGTAGACGCTGAGGCCGCCGTCGCTGACCACGCCGGTGAGTGTCCCGTCGTCCGCGACGCGCACCGACGGGTGGCCTCCGATGACGCACTCCCACTCCTGGCCGGCGTGACGATGGCCCACGTAGAGGGTCTTCTCGGCGCCCATACGGTCGGAGAGGATGACGGCGCAGCCGGAGCCGGGGATCTCGGACTTGCCTTCGCGGGCAAAGCCCACGACGTCAGGGTTGTCGAAAGCGTTGTGCTGCGGGCCGACGGCCGCACGGGCGCGAATCGACATGAGGATCGGCAGCTCACGCACGGCGGGCAGGTCGTCGGAATCAGGGGAACCGAGGAGGTCACCCCAGAACACGCAGGGAACCCCGGCCTCGTTGAAGAGGATGAGGG
>ERZ773013.1820-NODE-1820-length-12226-cov-3.047736_pt1 | contig 12226 bp, 9 predicted proteins | sample MGYA00511670_ERZ773013 | MGnify/ENA primary metagenome ERZ773013 (study PRJEB29015, sample SAMEA2738120) | human oral metagenome | biome: human oral; feature: human-associated habitat; material: saliva | place: China | collected 2257 ...
CATGGTTTTTATTATTATTTAAAAAAATTTCTTGATAATAGCAAAAAAGACGCTTTCCAACCGTTATCTGAAGTTCATTCACTTCAGATAACGATTTAGTTAAGCATCTAATTTTCTTCGCATTATGCTTTCACAACGAAGGCATTGTATATAGCTCTAATAGCTCTCTGATAATCGGATTCCGATACACCTACTTGCACGCTGATACGCTCTGGTGCATGATCGATGAACCTTACATTAACATGAGCACTGGATAATGCTTCAAATATCTTCATTGCAACAGAAACTTCTCCTGAAATATTCCTCCCAACTACAGCTATCGCTGCAATACCCGTGGAGATAGTGATCTCATCAGCATCAGTTGCGCTTCTTAGCTTCTCCGTTAGCGCTTCCTCACAGTTAGCTACACTTTCTGAACCGACGATGACCGAGAATGAGTCGAGCCCAAGCTGCTCACTTTCAACTGTGATGTTGAACTCGTCGAGAATGCTCTGTATTCTTTCGCGATACTTCGCATCATCATTCAGTTTCTCTCGCTCGATAAGAATTGAAGAATACCCCTTCTTACCGGTTATACTGGAAATTTCAAGGCGGTTCTCGTATGAGTCAGCATTCTTAACTATGAGAGTGCCAGGCTTTTCTGGCTCTAATGTACTCTTAATATTGATTGGAATTCCGCACTGGCTCACAGGTCTAACGGCATCTTCGTGGAGAACTTCAGCGCCTCTAAGCGCAAGCTCCCTAAGTTCTTTGTATATAATTACAGGAACACTGAGTGGATGTTTCACAATGCGAGGATCCGCCATCAGTAGTCCAGGCACGTCTGTCCAATTCTCATATAGATCAGCCTTTGCCGCTGATGCTATAATCGCGCCAGTGATGTCTGATCCACCTCTCGAGAAGGTCACAACTTCCCCTGTTTCATTTGAACCATAGAATCCAGGAAATACTATTCTCTTATGATTTTTAATAAGCTTCTCGATGTTAGTTCTCGTCGCATCATCAAGCAGTTTCCCCGTGTCATCAAACTTAATAACTTCAGCTGTGTCTACAAAATCATACTGAAGCAGTTCAGCCATAAGCTGGGCAGTTATGAACTCCCCTCTGCTGATGAGATAATCTCGGCACCTAGAATCCTTATACTTTTCAATTATCTTATCAAAGATTTCATCGATATTAATCTCTGAACCTAGTCCAATTGCAAGGTTCTTGAATCGATTTCGAGCCTGAGTCATCTTGGTATCGAATTCATCTGGGTTTTCGTGAGCAGAAATCAGAAGATCTGTAATCTTTACCTTTTCGTTATCGTGGACACCTGGAGCCGAAACAACTAAATAGCGTCGTGCTTTATTTTGACGGACTACTTCTGCGGCGTTCCTGATACGCTCAGCTGTAGCAAGTGACGATCCTCCAAACTTCGCTACTGTGAGTTCAGAGTTGTTTCTAAGCGCAGGTGCAAGGTCCTCATTATGGATGAGTTTTATATCGTACGGAGTTGACTGATATACAAAATAGTTCAACCAATTTGAGAACAGCAGGCTCCCGGATGATCTCCAGCGAACCACAGGTTTTTTCGAATCGTCATCATCAGGGAAATAATTTGCAGGAATCTCCGGATTAAGACCTGCTTCCTTGTCTCTTACATACTCCTTAAGGAGTGTATTCCAATCATACTCAGTGTGCCCGGTAACGAAAATCTGTCTATCATTATCTGACTTAACGCAGAAAACACCGCCTTCTTCTGAAGTGGAAAGAACAGTAATTCCTGGAGTATTATCGATGTCCTCCTCATCTACAGTTGTATTCCTGGATTGGGGAACATAAAATTCATCATCAAACCCTCTAAATAGCATGCTGCGTTTAGTTTTAAGTGTATGCTTGAATACTCCTGATAGCTTCTTTGGAAGTCTTTTCTTGTTTATGCCATAGTGATAGTAAAGCCCTGCCTGAGCTCCCCAGCATATGTGAAATGTGCTGTGAACATGAGTTTTCGACCATTCCATTATCTCACAGAGTTCTTCCCAGTAATTGACCTCCTCGAACTCAAGGAGCTCTATCGGAGCGCCTGTGATAATCATTCCATCGTAATATTCATTCTTTACGTCGCTGAACGTCTTGTAAAATGCCAGCATGTGCTCCTGAGAAGTAACGTGAGGTTTATGTGTTGCAGTCTGCAGAAGCTCGAGTTCCACCTGCAGTGGTGTGTTACTGAGCATACGCGTAATCTGCGTTTCAGTGTCAATCTTTGTCGGCATGAGGTTGAGAAGAAGTATGTGAAGCGGACGCATATCCTGCGTCATAGCACGCGTATCCGTCATTACGAACACGTTTTCATTAGTAAGCGTCTCTATCGCCGGTAAATTATTTGGTACTTTAATTGGCATTTTATTCTCCTCCCAAAACCCCTTTTATATTAGTTCAGCTGCGATGGCACACCATTCTCCTAGTTCAGCAACTGCTAGCATTTCAAAACCGTTCTCCTTAAGTGCTGCAATCACCTTATCTTGTTGAGTAGTTAGTATACCAGACATTATGTATCTTCCGCCACTATCAAGGTGATTACGGATGTCACCCGTGAGACGAATGACAAGATTTGTAAGAAGGTTGGCTACTACTATATCTGCCTTAAAGTCCACTCCTTCTGTCAAATCAGCTTTTTTAATGACCACATTATGCACGTCATTAGCCTCGCTATTTTCTATTGAAGCTGCCACTGCCTCATCATCTATGTCTATACCTAGCACTTCACTGGCTCCGAGTTTGCTAGCTACAATAGATAAAATTCCCGTTCCACAGCCCACGTCTAGCACTTTATCGCCTTCGTGGATATACGTCTCAAGAAAATCTGCGGAAAGCGAAGTCGTCTCATGAAGGCCCGTTCCAAATGCCATACCCGGATTAATACGTATGACCTCTCTATCATCAAATTCACAATCATATTCGGACATATCTATCCACGGAGGGGTAGCTACAAAACTATATCCGAGTGCAGCTGGCTTAAGAAATTCCTTCCAACGGTCTTTCCACTCTTCGTCACCCTTGATATTGACCGTTACCTTTAATGTGCCGAGATCAGTAACAGTGCCGAATAGACCTTTTTCTGCATTTTCTCTAACTGTTTTGGCAGCCTTCTTCACCGCATTAATAGTACTATCAGCTGTCATATCATCCGCTGCATATACTACAATACTTGGCGACTTGCTACTCTCCCTTTTAAAATCCTCTGGTGCTAGGTAATCTGTCTCACCAAGTTGATCATTCATAAATAGAGCATCTGCTGGATCGTTTACTTCTGCAGTATCTATACCTTCACATATAAGCGCTGCCAGCATCGGTTCAATTCCGAGCTCCGATACTTCAATTTTTATTTCGTAATATTTCATCTAAGTGTCTCAATCTCTCTCGCATAGCCTTCGAGGTCTTCCTGCGGAGTCTCGAGGATGCATGGAAGCCCTATTATATGTGGGTTATTAACTACTGACAGCATCGCATCAAGACCTATTTCTCCGTCACCAATCTTCTCATGTCTATCCTTTGCCGCCCCCATAGGATTCTTGCTATCGTTGATATGTAGCGCACATAGTCTATCTAACCCTATAATTCTATCGAACTCCTCCAGCACTCCAGCGAAGTCATTCTTTACATCATATCCCGCATCACTTATATGGCATGTATCAAGACAAACCCCTATCTTGTCTTTGATTTTCACCCCATCGATAATCTGACGAAGCTCTTCAAAATTCTTACCTATTTCACTACCCTTGCCAGCCATTGTCTCGAGTAGCACTACTGTATGCTGGTCCTCCCACATCACGTGGTTAAGCGTATCAACAATCATCTGTATTCCCAGTTCACTGCCTTGGCCAACGTGACTGCCAGGATGGAAATTATAGTAGTTTCCTGGCAAATATTCCATTCGCTTTAGATCTTCTAGCATGCATGTTCGTGCAAATTCCCTCACGCTTTCCTTACCCGAGCATGGATTTAGCGTGTACGGTGCGTGAGCTACAAGCTTTCCGAAGTTGTGCTCATCCATCAGCTTTATCAAAGCCTGTGCATCGGCTTCATCGATTGCCTTCGCCTTACCACCACGTGGATTTCTAGTAAAAAACGCAAATGTATTTGCACCAATCGATAGTGCAGCTTTTCCCATCGCTTCAAACCCATCTGAAGACGATAAGTGGCATCCCAAATATTTCTCCATCTACAGTCCCTTTCTGCCTCTTTACTTCTAGCCTTACAATTATGTCTAATATTATATAACTATAATGTTAATTCTATCCTTCTAATCAATTTTCCTATCTATTTTCATCGAGGAACTCTCTAATCTCCTGCAGAGCTGTTTCGATATCAAGAAGGAATTCCCGAGATGATACCCTGAGAGCGCCGTGCCCTAGCGACATCTCTTGAACGAGTGCATCAGATGATACCACCGTAATACTTTCTCGCTTCCCAATCTCTTTTGTAAGCTCAGCGATATATGCATCTGCTGTCTCACTTTCCTTAGTATACACGACTTCGGTATCACTTACTTTATATTTTCTTCCGAAGCTGTATGGCACTCTGTACGCATCAAAGACGATAGTCATCTTGCATCCTAGATATCCGCGATAATTCGCAAGAATATTTATCAGATGATCCCTAGCCGCCCCAATATCAGCCTTAGAAAGTTCTTTCATATGCTCATCAGCATTTATAAGGTTATAGCCATCTATAACGAAGTGAGTATCTGGCTTTCCGATTCTTTCAAGTCTATGAAGTGAACGCTTCTGCTGCTCCATAGCTCGATATTCGGACTCTTTCGGTTTTGTCTTATGCTTTACTAGATTTCCCTTTGAAATTTTCCCGTATGTCCTCTCAAATATCGCCAGCAGCTCTGCATCACTCGCTAGTTTGCGGCCAGCCGCCATTGTTTCAGCTCTAGCGGAATCTTCGTTTATACCAGAATTCTTTTCTTCCTCGAGCACAAAGGGTAGATGCATATAGTCTTGAACCTCATCCCATTTGACAGTCCTCCCAGCCCCATGGTAACAGAATATTGAATCTCCTGTCTCTGTTTCATCCTTATCTTGTTCGTACTTTGACTCCTCAATAACTTCTGATTCGTTATGACAAAAGTCATACCCAATTAGCATGCAGCTAATATGCCCTCTACCACCTGTGTAAGAAGTAAGCTTTCTCTGATAGTCAATTAATGATACTACAGGCGCTTTTCCTTTCAAAGTAGACATATCACCATCAATAATTGGCTCACTAAACGACCCAGAAGCATTCCTTATATCGGTCATAGCCATTCCAATATTAGCACTAGGCAGTTTTATCTCAAAGCTAAACCAAGGTTCTAGTATGCGGCAATTACCACGCAGAAGTCCATTTCTAACCGCTCTATAAGTGGCCTGCCTAAAATCTCCCCCTTCAGTGTGTTTTTCATGAGCTTTTCCCGCAGCTAATGTAATGCGCACATCTGTGAGTGGGGCTCCAATCAGCACGCCACGAAATACCCTCTCATCTAGATGCGATAGTATTAAATTTTGCCAATTTCTACTTAAAACGTCCTCTGGGATAATGCTATCTGTGACGATACCACTTCCGCGCTCGCCTGGTCTAATAATTAGATGTACTTCAGCATAATGCTTAAGTGGTTCGAAGTGACCAATGCCTTCAGCTGCCTCTATTACAGTCTCCTTATAGATTATATTTCCTGCCTCAAAGCGAACTCTATATCCAAACCTGCTAATTATCTGAGTTTCAAGAATCTCTTGCTGAACCTCACCCATAAGCCTGATATTAACACCACGGAGACCTTGCTCTACGGAAATATGCAGCTTTGGGTCTTCTTCTTCGAGCACTCTCATATCCGCTACAAACTTGTTTTGCTCCACGCGTTCTTCAGGAATGATTATATAAGAAAGGTATGGTTCAATTATCCCGTTTCTCGTCTCATCCTCCGCAAGTGCTCCTATTCCCCTGCCTGCTCTTGATGAGCCTACACCAGTTATTGCGCATATATCGCCAGGAGATGCGGAATCTACCATCGTGTATTTCTGACCGGAGTAAATTCTTATCTGATTGATCTTTTCATGCAGTAGTTCACCGCTTTCGGTTCTGACTGCGACGTTATCCTTTAGGTGAAGCACACCTTGCATTACTCGTATAAATGAGATTCGCTCATCCCTCTGATCACGGGCTATCTTATAGACCAGCGCCCCCATTTTATCATCTGATGAGGTTCCTCCTCTAAGTTCATCAAAGCCGCAGGTGTATGATGATAGTAAATCGAGCAATTTATCTACTCCATCCTGGTGGAGAGCTGAACCGAATAAGCACGGAAATATCTGGCACTCTCGGATTGCCTTGCGGACACCTTCTTCCGACAATTTAAGATTGTTCAAAAAATCCTCCGCAAGCTCCGGAGAATAAAATGTCACACCATCTATAAAATCTTCGTCGTTATTACCTACACTAAAATCGACGAATCCTTCACCAAGTCTGCCCTTGATGCGGCTGATCTGTTCGTGCCTATCAGCGATAGCAAGATCCATCTTATTGATGAATACAAACGTCGGAATTTTTCGTGTTCTGAGGAGCCTCCAGACTGTCTCTGTATGGCTTTGAGGTCCATCTACGCCACTCACAACTAGTAATGCATAGTCGATTACATCGAGAACTCTCTCCATTTCAGCCGAAAAATCATCATGTCCAGGAGTGTCGAGTATAGTGATTTGACTATCATTCCAGTTTAGTCTCGCCTGCTTTGAGAAAACAGTAATACCGCGATTTTTTTCAACCTCATAATTGTCGAAGAACGAGTCGCCATTGTCGACTCGTCCTAGTTTTCTTATTGTTCCAGCGGTATAGAGCATGGCTTCACTGAGCGTAGTCTTACCCGCATCAACATGTGCTAATATCCCAAGTGTCAGCTGCTTACTCATGCTCCCTCCCTCTTAAAAAATTTTCTCTTATAAATCAATTCAGTTAAATCACGTAAAACCACTCGTCCTGCTTACGTTCTTTCTCCTGCCCCGCCTTGTGCGACTGCTTGTCATAAACCATTTCAAGCGTCTTAATTGTTACGGTCGTATGAGGATCTACGGACTTTGTTACGAATGCATTTCCTCCGATTACAGCACCCTCTCCGATTACAGTGTTTCCACCTAGTACGGATGCTCCAGAGTACAGTGTAACATTATCCTCAATTGTTGGATGCCTCTTTGTTCCATGAAGCTTTTGACCCGCCTTTGTAGAAAGTGCACCTATGGTAACCCCTTGATATACCTTAACATGTTCGCCGATTACTGAGGTTGATCCTATTACTACGCCAGTTGCATGGTCCATACAAAAGTATTTTCCAATCGTTGCTCCTGGATGGATATCCACACCGGTTTTTCTGTGCGCATACTCAGTCATAATCCTTGGAATTAGTGGAACATCCAGTTCATGAAGTTCATGAGCAAGCCTATAAATAGCTGTAGCATAAAGCCCCGGGTACGCGAGAACGATTTCATCCTTGCTATTTGCCGCAGGATCTCCTTCATATGTGGCAATTATATCAGTATTAAGAAATTCTCTGATCTTAGGAATCTGCTTAAAAAACAACTTTACAATTTCCTTAGCCTCATCCTGCCTAATCGCTATGCATGCATCTTCAAACTCGGGTCTATGAAGTAAGGCTTTTTCTATCTGTTTAGTCATCATGAACATCACATCTTCTAAAATGACAAGAATTTTCTTATCTACACTATAAGTACGATAAGATTTCTCACGATAATATCCTGGAAGAAGCACCATCATCAGCTCGCGAATGATTTCCTTAATGGCTTTCTGCTCAGGTAGCTCATACATTCTAATGGCATCGATGTCACGATCCTGCTTATAATCTTCTAGGAGCTGCTCAGCCAAATCACTCATATCCTTATCGATTTCTTCAGTAATTCTAGTGTCACTAGCATGACAAGTCTCCATCATCATTGTATCTTTATCCACTTAAGTCTCCTCTCTATAAACCTTACGCAGCACTCCTATATCCCATTAGTGTAGATTTTATATACGGTTAATGTCGTCATATATGATTCTATATTTAGAGCTCAGCCCCACACTCCATGCAGTACAAAGCTCCAGGTTGCACCTCAACACCGCACTCTGGACAGACCGTGACACTAGATTTATCTACGGCATCCATAATCGCAAGCTCTACTCCATCTCGAAGCTTATCAATAATCCTGTTCGCATAGCTAGAAATCTTGAAATCCTGGCGGCTAAATCTAGTTTCATTAGCAGTCATTTCGAGCAGTGCAAGCACATCATCGTAATCCGCCTTATTCCGGAACACTAGAGAAATGGCATATGGTGTTGGCCTCTTTACAATAAGAGATATAAAATGGCGCTTTTCGTAGAATAACACTGCGTAAAGCTGTTCGTTAATGTTGATTCGCGCTCCATCTATTGGTCCCTTATCATCTCCAATGAGAACATAGTCGCAAACAAAATTAAACGAATTAGCCCTAGACACCTTTTTATTTACGACAAACATACACTCTCCGGTGCAATTCAGCTTAGTTGCTCCCACGTTTTCCTCCATAAATTATCAGCAATATATGCTATTTAGTAATAGCTGCAACCAGTGCCTCCATATCGGAGCAAATCGGGTTAGCTCTAGCACTCTCTAAAAATTTTCTGTTTCTAAAGCCCCAATCGACACTTATGCATTTTAACCCTGCATTATGTGCAGTTTTGATATCTACCTCGGTATCGCCTATATACACTGCCTCATCTCGGTCAATACCCATGAGTTCAAGTATCCTAAGTGTTGCGTCTGGATTAGGCTTCCTCCTGATTTTGTCATCTACACCCTGAACATATTCGAAAATTCCAGGGAAGTATCTATCAGCGAGAATCACCGCAGCCTCATGCATCTTGTTGGACACTACTGCTACCCTTACCTCTTGACGCCTCAAATCATTAATCGCTTCGATCACGCCTTCAAAAGGCTTAGTCTTCTCATCACAATGATCAGGGTACCATTCCTCAAATGAGTTAATTACCGCTGTCAGCTCAGCTTCGTCACCCTCATAGGATGTCTCGACACCTATGAGATCAACCTCATCGTCGCTGTATCCAGCTTCAGTCGCTAGCGCCCTAGCCATGGCAACCTTTACTCCGCTACCAAAAAATCTTGCCGCGTCTCTCACATTGTAATCACATCTATGCCCGTTTACTTTAAGCGCATGATTGGTGCTGTCCTTGAGATCCGTTATGGTATCAAGAATAGTTCCATCCATATCAAAAATTGCAGCTTTATACATCAATCTCTCAATCCCTTCTCAAATGCAGCTCGCACTGACTTTATCGATATCCCAAGCTCTGAAGCTATTGCCTTCATGCTCTCGTACTCCGGATATGTGTATGTATGCCCAGATATCGTAGATACCTGCTTTGCTTCAATCTGCCCTAGCTCCGTATCCACCAGAGTTCTAACCCTCGTAAGTTCCTCACGCTGCACTGGATAATATCTAACACCAATTGTAGTTGTTTCGTCAAAGATGATTTCGCTGAGTTTCTCTCTAGTTTCGGCCCTACATATAACTTCGAGCCTATACGCAGGTCTATTTTTCTTCATAAAGATTGGAGAATAGGAAACATCAAGAGCACCTGCATCCATAAGTTTCTCGAGCACATATCCGAGGTCTTCGCCACTTGAATCATCAATATTGGAGTTTATAACTATGATATCATCATTCTGAGTCTCGCCATCTGCTGTTACCTCTTCTCCGAGAAACACCCTAAGTGTATTAGGTCCGCCGATATTGCGGCTGCCAACTCCGATACCTATTTTATTTAGATTCATCTCCGGCATCAGTCCGTATGATTCGGCAAAAGTAGATATAATTGCTGCTCCCGTAGGTGTTACGAGTTCCGTTGGAACTTCGATTTGCTTAAATCTAATCTTTTCATTTTTATACATCATCGATGTTGCCGGCACTGGAACGCTTAGCACCCCATGCGCACACTTAATCGTGCCGTATCCGTCAGAAACAACACTTGATATAACTCTATCTGGCTTTATGTAATCCATCAAAATTGCTACACTGACAATCCTAGAAATGCCAAAATTTTTAGATAAATACTCAAAGCAGATCGCCGTTCCAACGACATCTACTATGCTATCAATCGCTCCAACCTCGTGAAAATGCACCTCATCCATCGGCTTACCATGAACTGCCGCTTCAGCAGCTGCAACTTTCTGAAACATGGATCTAGAAAGTTCCTTTGCAGCTTCTGTAATTCCACTGCCTTCTATTATTTGCTTAATATCAGCATATGTCCTATGAACATGATTGTGATTGTGATTATTGTCATGGTCATCTTGATGATTATCACAGTGATTGTCTAAAGAGTGGTCATGTTCATGTTCATGGTCATGGTCGTGATAGTGACCATGAGAATGGTGTTCTGGACTGGAATCAAGCCCGTGATGATGACTATGAGTATGTCCGTGATGGAGCCCTAGAGTAGCACTGCTACCTACATTCGTGTTCCCATCATGTATTGCATCTACTGGTATTCCTGTATTAGCCTCTAATACCTCAACATATGTTCCGTCAATTCCATGAGAATCTCTCTTAATTACATTTAATTGATATCCTGGAACTCCAAGCTTGGAGAGCTCATCTCTCAAATATTGCTCACCATCACAGATCTCTAAAAGCGCTCCAATAGCCATATTGCCACTGATACCAGTCGCGCAGTCAAAATAAAGTATTTTCATCTAAACCTCTTAAGCAAACGTAATTATTTTTTTCATATGTCTATAATAGTAGAGCATTGCGCTCTGCGCAATGCTCTTAACCTCGTAAAATGATATTTTTCAAGTATTATAGCGCTTTTCCTGAACAACCAAGAACATTTACAATCTTGTGCCTTACAAGCTCCTTGATATTAGCCCTTGCAGGTTTCAGATACTGTCTAGGGTCAAAATCTGCAGGGCACTCAACAAGATGCTTCCTAACTGAGCCTGTCATCGCTAGTCTAAGATCTGAATCTATATTAATCTTGCATACTGCCGAACGAGCAGCTTCTCTTAGTTGATCCTCCGGAACACCTATCGCATCCTTCATCGCTCCACCATAAGCATTTATCATGTGCACATACTCTTGTGGAACAGACGATGCACCATGAAGTACTATTGGAAATCCTGGCAGTTTCTTCTCGCACTCGTGAAGCACGTCAAATCTTAGCTGTGGCTTAGTACCCGGTTTAAATTTAAATGCTCCATGACTCGTTCCTATAGCAATTGCAAGTGAATCACAGCCGGTCCTACGCACAAACTCCTCAACCTCTTCAGGTCGTGTATATGATGAATCTTCAGCTGAAACAACCACATCGTCCTCAATGCCTGCAAGTGTGCCAAGCTCAGCTTCAACTACAACGCCATACTTATGCGCATAATCCACAACCTGCTTAGTAATTTCAATATTCTCTTCAAAAGGTCTTGAAGAAGCGTCAATCATTACAGAAGTAAACCCACCATCTATGCATGACTTACAAGTCTCGAAGTCCGGACCGTGATCAAGGTGAAGTGCAATTGGAATGTCAGGACAATCCATAACCGCTGCCTCAACGAGCTTCATGAGATAAGTATGGCTAGCATAAGAGCGAGCACCCTTTGACACCTGAAGTATCACCGGTGAATTCTCTTCTTTGCAAGCTTCGGTGATTCCCTGTACGATTTCCATATTATTAACATTAAAAGCTCCGATAGCGTAGCCTCCATCGTATGCTTTCTTAAACATCTCTGTTGTTGTTACAAGTGCCATTAATAACCTCCCTTTCTCGGTTCGAATTTCAAATGACCGTAACCTTCATGATTGATTTACATTATAACACACAGAATGTAGATAAAAAACTATGTGTATAGGCTCAAATATGTTACAATTTAGTAGATATTTTTTGTTAAGAAAGGAATAGTTATGACAGAACAGAGCATTGCAAAGAAAGGTATAATTCTCAATACTATACTCATAATCGCTACAATCGTAGCATTTATAGTAATTAAAATTACCAACTCGTATCTAACATCTAATTTCGGATTAAGCGGTTACTACATGGAGATGTTCACTTTACAGAGAGCCACACTTATCGGTCTCTTCATCGTATCATTGGTAGTTACCATTTGCTCAGCAGTACTTATGACCAAGAACCATGGTAAGAACACTGGGTTTATACTGCT
>ERZ773013.1821-NODE-1821-length-12226-cov-2.655000_pt1 | contig 12226 bp, 11 predicted proteins | sample MGYA00511670_ERZ773013 | MGnify/ENA primary metagenome ERZ773013 (study PRJEB29015, sample SAMEA2738120) | human oral metagenome | biome: human oral; feature: human-associated habitat; material: saliva | place: China | collected 2257 ...
GAGCCACAGGCAGAAGAGCATCAGAACCGGTATAATGACGAATAATGTTAGAAAAGTCATCTTATATTATTTTTCAATATACATTATAATATACATATGAGGATGAGAGTCAAAGCCACTGAACCGGTAATGAACCAGACAGCATACTGACGCACATCACCACTCTGCCAAGGACGGATAGCCTCGCCGCCTTCCTGGGTAGCCCAAGCCGAGAAGTTGAACATGCCATCGATGACATGACGGTCGAACCAGGCGATAGGAATAGAGAAGCAACCGAAAACTATCTTATGTGTGAAGAACTGCCATGCATCGTCGATATAGAAACGGTTGAGGGCAGCCTTGTGCAGACGCGGCATTGCTGCGGCGAGCTTGTCGGGCAGCGGGTTGTGTTTAGGAGCATACATATATGTAGCCAGTGCAAAGCCAATCGTTGCTGCGCAGAGAGAGATCCATGCTGTAGAACCGAACTGGAAATGCTGCAAGGCAATCTCCTCGGGATGACCATTGAGAGAGATGAAGTGACCCATTGGAATCCAACCGGCAACAATAGAGATGAGAGAGAGGAACACCAGCGGACCCCACATGACAAAAGGAACCTCAGCGGGCTTGCGGCGATGCCCCGGATCCTGCTCATAGTAGCTGTCACCCCAGAAGATGACGTAATAGAGACGGAACATATAGAAAGCGGTCATTCCACTGACGAGTGTCATGAACCAGCCAAGATACGGAGAGAAATGGAAGCAAGCGTCCACAATCTCATCCTTGGAGAAGAAACCGGCCAACGGCCAGAACCCACTGATAGCGATGGTACCGATGAGGAAGCAGATGTTCGTGATCGGCATATACTTATGCAGGCCGCCCATATACTCCTTGAAGTTGGATCCAATGATGACGATGATGGCACCCGAGCAGAGGAAGAGCAGAGCCTTGAACATAGCGTGAGTGAAGAGGTGGAACATGGAAGCCATGTAACCAACACTTTCCTCGCCAGACATAGAGGTCACGACACCCAGGGCGACGAGCATGTAAGCAATCTGCGAGATGGTCGAGAAAGCGAGGCCACGCTTGATGTCACGCTGGCAGCAAGCCACAGCTGCTGCATAAAAAGCAGTGAACGCCGCAATGTAAGCCACGATATGCAAGGTGTTGGGGGCATAAGCCACCCAAATAGGCATCAGCGAAGCTACCTGATAGACACCGGCGACAACCATCGTAGCAGCATGGATAAGGGCTGACACAGGCGTCGGACCTTCCATGGCATCCGGGAGCCAGATATGGAGGGGGAACATGGCTGACTTACCGGCACCACCGATGAACATCAGAAACAGGGAGGCAGGAAGGACCCAGGCAGCTCCGGGAAGCTCTGTTATCAACTTCGGATCAGCCGTGAGGTCGTAGTTGAACGTACCTGTATAGAAGCTGTAGAAGAGGATACCGATGAGGAAGAAGAGGTCAGCGAAACGTGTGACGATAAATGCTTTCTTAGAAGCGTGCACGGCAGCGTGCTTCGGATAGTAGAATCCTATGAGCAGATAGGAGCACACACCCACCAGCTCCCAGAAGAGGTACATCTGGAAGATATTCGTAGCCACAACCAGACCGAGCATTGACATCGTGAAGAGAGAGAGGAAAGCGTAGAAGCGTTGGAATCCTTTCTCATAACCGACAGCTTTATAATTCTCATCACGCTCAGCCATGTAGCCGAAGCTATAGATATGAACCATAAACGAGACCGTGGTGATAACGATAAGCATCATCACGGAGATAGGAGTCAGACGGAAACCGATGTTAAACGTCAGCAGGTCCGTGAACTTCAGCCAGGTGAAGTTGAACACTGTCACCGTCGGATAGAGACCGGTGGCAGCATCCCTGCCCATTGCAAAGAAATATTCATAAGCCGTATAAAGACTCATGCACCACAGTACGCCAAGCACTGTCGTACCGATGAGCCCGGCCACGGGCTTCTTCATCTTCATGCCGAGCAGTCCCAGGACCAGGAAGCTCAGGAAAGGGAGAAGAAGTATCAAAAATGAATAACTGTATTCCATTACTTATTTAGAATTTCATATTCTCAATACTGTTCACCTGATCACTGTGATAGTTACGGTAAACGTTGATGATGATTGCCAGTGCCACGGCGGTTTCTGCTGCGCTCACGCCGATAGAGAACAAGGTGAAGAAAGCGCCCTCCAACTGACCGGGGAAAAGCAGACGGTTAAAAACTGCAAAGTTCAAGTCCACGGAGTTCAGTACAAGCTCGATAGAGATGAGCATGGCAACGAGGTTACGGTGAGTGACGAAGCCAAAGACACCAATGAAGAACAGCAGTGTGCTTACTCCGAGAAATGCATAAACAGAAATCATTTCTTGTCCTCCTTTCTTGCAATCATTACGCCGCCGATGATACATGCCAGCAGGAACACTGAGATGAACTCAAACGGAAGCACATATCCATATTTACCAGAACTGACCATAGCCTGACCCACCTGCTTCATGGGGACCTCTACATTGGCAACGTCAAGCGCGGCGTTGATGAAGTGGTTCTTCACGAGTATCAGACTCACTACAACGAGGCCGATGAGCGAGATCAGAAGACCCTGAGCAACACGCACACCTTTGAAGCGGGCCACAAGGTTCTGAAGAGAACGCTTGGAGACAAGCTGGATGGCGAAGATGTACATGATCGTGATGCCGCCGGCATAGATGCTGACCTGTGCGACACCAAGGAATGTGTAATCAAGAATGAAGTAGAATCCGGCAATGCCGAAGAGCACGAACAACAACCATGTAGCTGCGCGCATAATACTCTTTGTACAGACGGACATAACAGCTGAGCCAAGGACGACTACAGCTAAAATACAGAACATTACTAATCTAGCCATGATCCTTTACTTGGTTTTAGTGTTAAACTTACCGATTGTCAACGGAGCGCCGCCATTGATGAGGTCAGGCAGCGAACCACCCTGATAAACCTCCTTGTCGAGGTGCAGTACGAGCTTCTTGCGGTCGAAGACAGCATTCTCGAAGTCGTTGACGAAATGGATGGCATCAAAGTTACAGGCATTGACACAGAGCTGACAAAACATGCAATCGCCGAGATCGTACTGATAGTCGTCGAGCACCTTCTTCTTTCGTCCTGTCTCCGGGTCTTCAGCCATGTGCGCCGTGATCTTGATAGTGTTGTTCGGACAAGCTTTCTCACACATCGTACAAGCGGTACATTTATAATCACCGATCTTCAGCCCACGCTTCACAGCCTGTGGGTCGTTGGGGTCTTCCACACGCTTGAACACGAGGCGCCCGCGGTGACGCGCCGAGACATGCAGTGTGGTCTTGCGGTTCTCAGGATACTGCTCCGTCGACTTCGGTGTGAAGTATTCCTTCATCGTCACCTTCAAGCCTGTAGCCAGCGTCTTGGTAGCATCCTTGATACCTTTAAAATATTGTGACATAACCTAATGGGATTATCTTTTAATGTTTTTCTATAAATTAAAGCGTCAAGCCCAATGCGACGCAAGCTGTCATCACCGTAAGTGTCAGGAGCATGCACGGCATGAGATATTTCCACTCGAGTGTAAGGATCTGATCGATACGAAGACGGGGAAAAGTCCAGCGGACCCACATCAGCACCCAGATGACGAGCAGGGTCTTGGCAGCGAACCAGACGAAGCCGGGGATATAGTTCATCACGGTATCAAAACCACTGATGCCAATGTTCAGCGGTGCCCAGCCTCCGAGGAAGATCGTAGCAGCCAAGCCGGAGATGACCACGAGGTTCAGGTACTCTGCGAGATAGAAGTAGCCGAAGCCCATACCACTATACTCCGTATGATAACCGGCAGTCAGCTCACTCTCAGCCTCCGCCAAGTCGAACGGGCCGCGGTTGGCCTCAGCGTTACCGGCGATGAGGAAAATGAGGAAAGCGATGATAGCAGGGATATGACCTTGGATGATGAGCCATCTCCACGGACCTGTCTGTACACCGATGATGTCACTGAGTTGCATGGAGCCACAAAGGATGACGGCTGTCACCATGCACAGACCGAGAGAAATCTCATAAGAGATCATCTGCACGGCGCCACGCATGGCTGAGACTACAGAATACTTATTGTTTGAACCCCAACCGGAGAGAATCACGCCAAGCACGCCAATAGACGAGATGGCGGTCACCATGAACACGCCGACATTGAAGTCGAGCACCACGGCACCCTTGTTCCAGGGAAGGAACGAGAACGTGCCGACGGAGGCGATGATGGTGAGGAACGGAGCGAGGGTATAAAGGAACTTATCTGAGCGGTCCACACCGAAGATCTCCTTGATGAGCATCTTCACCACGTCGGCCACGACCTGGAAGATACCCCATTTACCCACACGCATGGGCCCAAGGCGGCATTGGAAGAATGCACAGACCTTACGCTCAAAATAAATCATGAACATGGCAATGAGGGCATAGAGCGTCAGCACGATAAGGCCCACTATCACACATTCTATCAAGACGGCCCAGAAATTGCTCAAGCCACACGTCTGACGGAGCAAAGCATCGAACCATTTTGTTACTACTGAAAAATCAAACATTGTATGAATATTATATGTTTGTCTTATTTGATTATCTGTCCAAATCAGGGATAACGAAGTCGATGCTGGCACCCGTAGCGATGAGGTCAGCAATCTTCTCTCCGCGCAACATCTTGTCGAAAGCTCCGGCAAGGGTGAGACCCATCGGGCGCATCTTCACACGGTACGGGCTCTTGTCGCCACGGCTCTCGAGATAGACGCCGAACTCACCGGCACCACCTTCCACAGAATGCCACCACTGGCCTTCGGGCAACTTGATAATAGGCTTCTGCTTAATGTAGAACTCGCCCTCAGGGATATTGTCGATCAACTGTTCGATGATGTCCAGGCTCTGGTACATTTCTTTGATATGGATCATGTACCGCTCCATCGAGTCAGCACCCGTGCCGGTGATTTCCTTCCACTCCACTTTGTCGTAAAGGTCATAAGGATGGTTCTTGCGCACATCGTTGTGCCAACCGGCTGCACGTCCCGCAGGACCTGTAACACCATAGTTGATACAGTCCTCAAGGTTCATATAGCCCACGCCCTCAAGACGATTGTGCGTAATGACATTGTCGCCGAAGACATCCAGATATTCCTGAATCATCGGACGAAGATATTTGCACAACGTCTTGGTATTCTCGACGAAATTAGGATCAATATCGTCCTGCAAACCGCCAATACGATAATAGTTCTGGATCAGGCGACCGCCCGTTGTCTCCTCCATGACATTAAGCACATGCTCACGGTCACGCATACAATAGAGGAACGCAGTGAGGGCAGAGAGGTCCTGAGCGCATGTACCGAGGAACAGCAAGTGGTTGTCGATACGCTGCAGCTCGTCCATGATCGTACGGATGTAACGGATACGGTCCGACAACTCCACGCCGAGGGCTTCCTCAATGACACTGACGAGTGCATGACGATGATGCATGGCGCAGAGATAGTTCAGACGGTCGGTCAGAGCCAGCGTCTGAGGATAAGTCATGCTCTCCATCATCTTCTCCATACCACGGTGGATATAACCGAGGTGGGGATAAACATGCTTGATGGTCTCACCATTAACCACTGTGCGCAGACGAAGCACACCGTGCGTTGACGGGTGGTTAGGACCGAAGTTGATGACGAAATCATCATCACCGAGCAAGCGGTGCCTTGTCTGTGTGAGATGACCAAACTGGTCAAGGCCATATTCCACAGTCCAGTCGGTCTCCGGCTCATCCGTCATTGGGAACTGATTAGCCTCAGGGCTCATGTCAAAGTCCTTCCGCAGGGGATAACCTGTAAAATCGTTACGCATGAAGAGACGGCGCATGTCAGGATGGCCAAGGAACTTGATGCCGAGGAAGTCGAAGACCTCACGCTCAAGCAGGTCAGCATCATGCCACAACTCAATGACCGAAGGCAACACATAGTTGTCACCGTCCACGACCTTGGCAATCTGCTTCACCGAGACGCGCTCGTGGCTCTGTGTATTCTCAAGAATGTAAATACAGCCGAGGCCTTCCTCGCCGAAGTCCTCACCGACGATAGTCACCAGGAAATCGAAATGCCGCTCATTCTTCAGTTTCGCCATCTCAGCAGCGAAATTGTCAAATCCGAATTCTTTATTCTCTAATTTCATTTCGACTTCTTATTGATTGTTTCTTGCTTTAATTGCTTCAGCAGCCTGTGCTGCAGCTTCCTCCTGAGTGAGCTGCCTGGGAGCATCAGCAACTTTAAACTGCTCACCCTCTTTCTCGAGCTGGTCAAGCTCTCTGCCGAGTACCTCAACTTCTTCCCTGTTAGGTGAAGCAGAGATGATGATAGGCTCTTTCCCGCCAATCTTAGCGTCTGAGAGGTTCTCATTGCTGATACCGTGGAGACCGCCCAGACCAAGACTGACTTTCTTCTCATCCCTGTTCATCTTGTGGTTGGCACCACCGAAGAACTTCTCCACCTTTACCTTACGCTGCAACTGCATCATACCGTAAAGAATAGCCTCCGGACGCGGAGGGCAACCGGGAATATAAACGTCCACCGGAACGATCTGGTCGATACCACGAACGACACTATAGCTCTTTTTGAACGGTCCACCGGAGATTGTGCAACCGCCGACAGCCACGACATACTTCGGCTCAGCCATCTCATCGTACAGACGCTTGAAGACCGGCGCCATCTTGTTCGTGATCGTACCGGCACACATGATGAGGTCTGCCTGACGGGCTGAGTTACGTGTCACCTCGAAACCGAAGCGGGAAAAGTCGTAACGCGCACAACCTACAGCCATGAACTCAATACCACAGCAGCTTGTACCGAAAGTCAGCGACCACAGAGAGTTGCTGCGACCCCAGTTGATCATCTGGTCGAGGGACCCGAGCACGACGTTCACGCCACCATCGTTAAGCTGTGCGGCGATGTTTTCCAGCGTGTCGTTGTCCTTAAATTCGTTGTAAGGGATGCTCTTGATGTTTGGTTTTCTTACTTCCATTCCAGCGCTCCTTTCCGCCAGGCATAAGCCAAGCCTAAAGCCAAAACTAAGAGGAAGAACCCGATACTCACAAGAGCCATGCTGCCGAGATCCCTCACCACGACGGCCCAAGGATAGAGGAACACTGTCTCAATGTCGAAAATCAGGAAAAGGATGGCAAAGAGATAGTAGCCGGCATGCAGCGGCATCCAGCTGCTCCCACGTGTGGGGATACCACACTCAAAAGGTTCACCCTTCACCGGATTGTACGACCGGGGACCTATCAGCTTGGCGATGACATAAGCACCCGCCACCAATGTGATAGCCGTCAGCAACACGGTGACTAACAAAGTGAAATTCATAAAGTTTATAACGTTATATTTAATTGTAACAAAAAAAAGATATATCTCTTTCCGGCTTCCCTAAAGCCGCTGCAAAGGTACTCAATTATTCTCTAACATTATAATTTTTTAGGGGAAAAATACCACATAGAATATTTGTCTTTGTAGCACAAAATACAAAAGCGCGACAACAACTTTAGTAGTTAGTTATCAGCAGATGCTCCGCTTTCTCTTGTTGTCAAGATCCCCACCTATTTTCAGTTCAATAAGGTAGTGCATACCAGTTTCTTCGTCAACAAGATAATAATCGCTTTCATGACAAAAGTTTTCGACCTACAAAACAGCGTAAAGGACACACCGCCTCTGTTAAAAGACCTCAATTACATACACTTTCTTCAACCCCTTTGCTTTGTCTCTCACAATAAGACGGATAACGCCTGCATTCTCTCCTGCCTTCACAGTGACAACGAGCCTGCCGTTGAAGAGTCTCATCGTGGGCTTCGTGAACGGCTCCAGGGACGTGGCGTCACCATTGCAGACAGCCTGGAACGACCCTGCCCCACTGACCTCCACATCGATGCGGTCGTCAGCCTGTGGCAGTTCGGTGCCATTCCTGTCGACGAGCGACACCGTGACATAAGCGAGGTCATCAACACCCTTGACCAACGATGTACGGTCAGCCTCCAACTTCAAAGCCTTTGCCTCGCCCGCTGTCCGCACGGATGTATCCGCTGCTGCGTTGCCTTGTGCGTCATAAGCCACAACCTTCAACTCTCCCCGCTCATATTTCACATTAGGCCACATCAGACGGTAGCGCGTTGCATAGCACTGCGCCTCGTCCGGCTTCGTAGGATCCTTCCACGACTCCTGAGCCGGGTGCGGCTCCAACCGCACCGTCGTGTCTTTCTTTACTCTGCCCTGCGATCTGCCGTTGACAAAGAGCTCAGCCTCAGGATAATCGGTATAGACGAAGACAGGTGTCACCTTTCCCTCACGTCCAGGCCATGTCCAGTGAGGCAAGATATGAAGTGTATGGGCTTTCTTATTCCACACCGAGCGGTAGAGATAATAACGGTTCTTGGGTATTCCCGCAAGGTCCATGATGCCGAAGTAACTGCTCCGGCTCGGCCAGTACTCGTCGTATGGCGTGGGCTCACCGAGGTAGTCGTAACCGGTCCAGACGAACTGCCCGATGGTATAAGGCTTGTCCTCCATCGCCATGAAATCCTGCTCGGGGAGGTTGCTCCAGGCACACCACTCCACATCATAAGCGGAACACTGCCCGTCCTTGTCGGCGGTAGGAGTCACTCCCCAAACAACAGGGAATTTATACACGCCACGGCTGCTTACCGTGGAGGCCGTCTCTGATCCAAGGAGGAATCCCTGTGGCAGACGCTTAATATCGTTGTCATACCGATAGACACGGTAGTTGTAGCCCGGCACATCCATCACCTGGGCAAAACCCGACTTGATAGCTTCATCTGCCCTGTCCATACCCTGTGTCACGGGGCGTGTGGGGTCGAGCCGATGGCAGAGGTTCTGCAGGTGCTCGGCTATCACCCTGCCCTCATAGCTCCATTGCTCAGGAATCTCGTTACCGATGCTCCACATCACGATAGAGGGATGGTTGCGGTTCGCCTCCACCAGAGCAGTAATGTCCCTGTCGCTCCATTCCCTGAAGAAACGGGCGTAACCATTCTTACACTTGGGATAGACCCACATGTCGAAGCTCTCCGCCATGACCATCATGCCGAGGGAGTCGCACACATCCATCTGCATCTGTGAGGGAAGATTATGAGAGGTTCGGATGGCATCGCAGCCCATATCCTTCAGCTGTTTAATCTGACGGATAATCGCCGCCTTGTTGACAGCTGCGCCGAGCGGTCCGAGGTCGTGATGGAGGCACACGCCCTGAATCTTACGGCTTACACCATTGAGTTGGAAGCCATGGATGGAGTCAACCTTGATCGTCCGGATACCGAAGCGTAGGGAGAGATTGTCCAGTTCCTTTCTGTCATTATCCATCAAGGTAAGTTTCAGTGTATAGAGATTAGGGGTCTCGGGACTCCACAGTTTCGGGTTGACAACGGGAAAGCCACCGTTGAAAGTCTTTCCTTGCATCTGCGAAGTACCTAAGTTTTTCTCTTCACCGGTCGCATTATCAACAAGCGACATCTTCATTGACCCACGGAAATTCTCCGACGCTCCCTCAAGGGTAGACCGAAGGGACATTACTGTCTTATTACGATGGTTACGCAGCGTCTTAATGACGGTCTTCCACGAATCGAGATGGATCTTGCTTGTCGTGACCAGTGTTACGGGCCGGTAGAGTCCGGCACCGGGATACCAGCGACTGCTCTCCTCTCTGTTGTGAAGCGACACGGTGATATGGTTTTCGCCCTTAATAATATAAGGTGTAATATCAACTTTGAAAGGAGTATAGCCATAAGCCCAATAGCCCGCACGCTGGCCATTGACATAAACCACAGGCTCTGACATTGCTCCGTCAAAGTCCAGTTCTACATGCCTGTCCTCTACATTATCAATATGTATAGATGTGGCATAATAGCCCCTCCCTATCCATGGCAGTGCCCCGGAGCGTCCGCTCTTCTCGGTCTTCTCTTTCTCACCATTCTGCGTGATAGCGACTGCCTGCAGGTCCCATTTCTTGTCGAACGCCCCACTGATGGCCCAGTCGTGCGGCACCGTTACCGGCTGCCAGTGGACACTGTCGCGGGAGAACAGCCAGTGCTTGAGGTTGACGACAGATCTCTCCCCTGCTGAGACAAACAGCGGAAATAGTATGAGTAAGAGAAAACGAAATTTACGCATAATGGGTTTACAAGATATACTGTTAACAAAAGAATTGAAAAGAAGCACATTTATGATGTATCTCCTTGTTTCCGACTGCAAAAATAATGGAAATAAATGAATTTTCAAAGAATTTTCATTTTTCTTCGTCAATTATTTTGTTGTTTCGCAAAAAGGCCGTATCTTTGCTAGCGTTATCCTGAAAACAATCTTTTTACCTTGATGGAACTGATACCTATTGAAGATTTGGAGCGGTGGCCTGTGAAGGTAATCGCTTTTTTTATGCCCTTTAAATTTTGCATCCATATCAATTCAAAGCCATTGGCTGATGAACGACAGACTATCAGCATCGGATATTATCTGTCCCTACGGCAATAGCAGTAAAGCATCGCAGTCTGATTTCGATTGGCGTCGCAATTCAATTTCAATGAAAACGCAGATCGATTTCAATGAAAATGCAGATCAAAAACATATCAAATGACGAAAGCCTTTCCCCATAGGAATGAGGAAAGGCTTTATTATAGAAAGAATGAATGTTATTCTTCAGCAAAAGAACGATCAGTTGTTTTCAGGACGGAGCTTACGAACTGTCTCCCCAGCGCGCCACATCTCCATGTCGTGCATAGCCTTCAGCTCTGCATTCAGCTTCTCACGGTAGTCAGGCTGAGAGTTCTTGTCGATAGAGATCTGAGCCTCGTTGCCGCTCTCCACGGAAGCATACAGCCACTCCATGACAGGCAGGCAGGCAGCCTTGAAGCGGGGACGCCAGTCAAGAGCACCACGCTGAGCTGTTGTAGAGCAGTTAGCATACATCCAGTCCATACCCTTCTCACCGAACAGCGGGCAAAGGCTCTGTGTGAACTCCTCAACAGTCTCGTTGAAGGCCTCCGAAGGAGAGTGTCCATGCTCACGCAGTACCTGATACTGAGCTTCAAACAGACCCTCGATAGCACCCATCAAAGAGCCACGCTCACCTGTCAGGTCAGAAGTAGCCTCCTTGTTGAACGTTGTCCCGAACAGATAGCCCGAACCGATACCTACGCCCATAGCGAGGGTCTTGTCCTTAGCGTGACCGGAAGCGTCCTGGTATACAGCATAGCTGGAGTTGATGCCGCGGCCCTCCAGGAACAGCGTACGCAGAGACGTACCGGAACCCTTCGGGGCAACCATGACCACATCGATATCCTTGGGAGGAACGACACCCGTGCGGTTGCTCCAGTTAATAGCGAAACCGTGGCTGTAGTACAGCGTCTTACCCTTGGTGAGGAACGGCTTGATCTTCGGCCACTGAGCGATCTGACCTGCATCAGACAGCAGCATAGCGATGACAGTACCCTTCTCTGCAGCCTCCTCAATGGAGAATAGTGTCTTACCGGGAACCCAGCCATCAGCGACAGCCTTGTCATAGCTGCGGCCCTTGCGCTGACCTACGATTACATTGAAACCATTATCGCGGAGATTACCTGCCTGGCCAGGACCCTGAATACCATAGCCAATAACTGCAATCGTCTCATTCTTCAGTACTTCACGTGCTTTCTCTAATGTGAACTCCTCTCTTGTGACGATGTTCTCTTCAACGCCACCAAAATTCATTTTTGGCATAATTAAAAATACTTTAGTAAAACGTGTAAAAATCTATTTCGTGTTATAATCTCTGAGGTGGTTCTTTATTGAGTGCAAAGGTAACGGTTTTATAAGCAACAGCCAAATATTTCTTTCAATCTTTTACAAATTTAACCTTGCACCTTACGATTTCCACATCTCTGTCCATTCTTTCCGGTGATTCTTTCGTCATTCTGACAACATATTCGTCTTTCTCATCTGTGCTGACAGTCTGTTTCTTATAGAGGCAGAGCGTGTCACCGGCATGTGACTCAGCGACATAGGCGATATCTATACGCCTCAGGCGATGGGTCCTATAATAGTCGAGACTGAAAAGGTCGAATACATGGTCGATATATTTAACGGAGTTGACATGTCCGTTGATGTCCACATCATTATATTGTGCTATGACCTTACGAGCCAATGTCAGGTCATGACCGAGGACGACCCTTGACGGCGGAACGAT
>ERZ773013.1823-NODE-1823-length-12220-cov-3.893218_pt1 | contig 12220 bp, 9 predicted proteins | sample MGYA00511670_ERZ773013 | MGnify/ENA primary metagenome ERZ773013 (study PRJEB29015, sample SAMEA2738120) | human oral metagenome | biome: human oral; feature: human-associated habitat; material: saliva | place: China | collected 2257 ...
ATGCGATCACGCGCTTTCGCATTTCTGATTTTGGTAATCATGCTGATTGTGGTCTCACCTTTGTTGGTCGTTGTCTCGCCACCAGTAGGTGCAGTTGAATCTGGACAAGTTCTCTATTCCCCGAACTTGCAAGTGCATCCGAAGGGGAAAGCTGGCTATCCGAGAGGAATCCGACTCCAATACGGTGCAGGCAGTGGGACTCTTCTTGCGACGTTTGCTCGCGAAGGAGAGCACGCCCCCACATCTCTTCCGATTTTTCGAAGTGGAGATCAAGGAAAGACCTGGAAGCTGATCTCATCAATTCGCTCCCATACGGACGGGTGGGACATTGAAGCTCCAACATTGTTCGAGGTTCCATTTACGCGTAACGGCCTTAAAGCGGGCGATATTCTTGCAGCTGGGACTGCCTGGAAACGGAAAAACTATACAGCTCAGAAGATTGAAGTCTTTTTGAGTAGGGACCAAGGAAAATCCTGGGAATATCTCTCAAATTGTACAGAGACAAAGAATCTCCCCAATACCTGGGGACATGGGATTTGGGAGCCTGCTTTCCTGATGACAAGTGACGGTCGACTTGGCTGTTATATTTCCGATGAACGTCCGGCAAATTCCCAAACCAATAACCAAGTGATTGGGCACTACTTGTCCCGGGACGGTGCGAGAACGTGGGAGCCAAACTTTACCCAGGACGTAGCGTTCCCCTCAGACAATCTTCAGCGTCCGGGTATGCAGACATTCGCGAAACTTCCGGATGGGCGTACCGTCATGAGCTATGAACTGTGCAGGGATGCAACCGATCCTGATCATGCATGCGAGGTATTTATAAAGTTCAGTGAGGACGGCTTTCATTGGGGACCTCTTGATGATCCGGGAATTCTCGTGAGTACTGCTGATCACCGTCATCTTCTCCATACGCCATTGATTTCTTGGATGAAGGGTGGCGGTCCCCATGGGACACTGGTGCTTACTGGGCAGCGAGTGACTGCAGGACATGTTGGTGATGAGCGCGTTCTTGAGGAGAGCGGTTCAGTGATGCTAGTTAATACCTCAATGGGGAAGGGAGACTGGAGGGAAGTTGCTCTGCCTCTTTCTGTCGTGCCGACAGGTGCGTATGCCGAAGGACTTCCCTCATGCCCAGGCTATTCCTCTCCTGTAATTCCCCTAGCTGAGAACGGAAATTATGTCTATCTCGCTGCAACATGGTTGGGCGTAGGAGACCAATGTGAGATTCGCTTCGCGCGCGGTAAATTGCCGTTAGACTCAGGACAGCTGGTTGGTCCCGGTCAGCAGTGCCTTGATGTTGATACCAACACATCGCGCAATGGAAACCCAGCGCAGCTATGGAACTGTAATGAAGCAAGCGGACAGCGTTGGAACCTTACGCCTGATGGTGCGATCGAATCTCTTGGAAAATGCCTAGATGTCGACGCGCAGGGGACTTCCAATTTCACAAAAGTTCAGTTGTGGGAATGCAATGGTACCGGCGCACAGCAATGGAAGCTACGCGCGGATGGATCATTGTTTAACCCACAATCCGCAAAGTGTCTTGATGCTCCCCAAGGGCGCGTTGAGAACGGAACACACCTGCAAATCTACGAGTGCAACGGACTCTGGACCCAGAGATGGAGGCTAAGCCGTAGGTGATTCCTTCGCGAAAAGTCCGAGATTCGCGGAGAAATAGAAGTTAGCCTGCGTCAGCATCCCCTCTAAACACCCTCCACGCCCCGCGAATCAGAGGAATCTGAAGCGGTAGTCGGGCATACGCAAGTCCCTGTGCGCCCGCAGGCTTTCCTTCCTTGCGATAATCCACGGCCATCTTGATGTTTGCAGGGAAGACGGCGACGTACAGTGCGCTCGCGGCCAAGCCGGCCAGTCGCCTCGTCAATGGAAGCGCAAGGCCAGCGGCAATTGCCAACTCGGCCGCGCCGCTCACCAAGGTGTAGGTTCGTGCATTCCCGGGGAGACTCCGTGGCACAATCGCGTCGTAAACTTGCGGTGCCTTGAAATGCATAACCCCTGCTCCTGTAAGCAAAAGTGCATGCCAGTGTGCTGTTTTCATTAGGACTCCTGAACCGCGGCATTGCGCCGCAAAATGAACTCGCGGTCAGCGTGATCGCCGACCATGAATGAATACTCTCCGACCTTCGTGAAACCGTAGCGACCGTACAGCCTCTGTGCGCCGTAGTTCTCGCTCCATGCGCCAATCCACAGTGTTCGCGGCCCGTCTGCCTCGAGCCAATTCAACGCATGTTCAAGCATCCGGGAACCGCGCCCGCCACCTTGGTATTCCTGCAGCAAATACAGGCGTTGTACTTCCCCGTCGCCCTCCTTGACCTCGGGGTGGGGCAGGTGCGCGGGGCAAGCCGTCACGTAGCCGATCAGTTTGCCTTCCGAGCCCTCGTCCACATGCGCGGGGGAGGGAGCGCTCTCGGTGTCCATGGAAAGCTCCTCGAAAAGCAACCAGGTCGGGCGCTTCGGATCCGCAAGCTCTGCGCGAAGGACCTCGGGGGAGTAGGCCTCGTGAATAAAATGATCAAGGTCGTCGGGTGCATAGAGGTGGCCAAAAGTCTGCGTGAAGCACGTGGACGCAAGCGCGGACAGAGCGTCTGCATCTTCGAGTGTTGCGCGGCGCAGCATAACTTTTCCTCCTCGAGCTAGCCGATGACCATCAGTACGGCCCCAGCACACATACTAGCGATCCCCAATAGGTACCGTCCCGAGATGTGTTCGCGCAACATGAGTGCTGAAAATGCAACCGTCACCAGTATAGAAAGCTTGTCGATAGGGACAACGACGGACGCGGGGCCTTCCTGGAGCGCTCGGTAGTAGCACAGTCACGAGGCCGTGGATTCCCAGCTTCGCAAGTACAGCGGTGATGCCAGCGAAGAATGCTGAACCTCAGGCGAAGAGAAGCCACACATTTTCAGGTTAACGCTAGTCAGAGGTCGATCGGATACTCGCCTGAAATTTCCTCAAAAAATTCCCGATACATTTATGAATGCAAACTGTTGCGAGTGCGCTGTTCTGCCTTCATACTGACTCTAGAAAGTACGGGTGCAGGTTGATGCAGTAGCCTCAAAACCTCAGTATCCACTCATACTCAGACATGAGGAACCGACGATCGGGGAAGGCCATGCACGTTTATTCTGCGCGCGAGGATCAGGTAGATAAACTCGCTGATCTCGCGGGTGCAGCCTTCGAAAATTACCCTCTTCACACGGCGGTGAAAGGGTTACTTGCTGAACCCGAAAAATTTTCCGACTGGATTCGTGATCTCCACGGCGTCATGATTCGCGTATTCGTGCGTTATCACACGGTTTTGGTCTTAGAAGATCAGGGGAGAATCCTTGGAGTTGCGCTGCTGAACCGCCGCCCGCCAGGGCTGCTTGAGTACTTGCGCTACTGCAGGCCACTCTTTGGATACATGCGCTTTGACCGCTTGGTGCGTTTCTTCTCTTTTACCGAGGCCGCAGATTCAGTTGTCCGCAAAGCATCGGATTTTCAGTGGTTCCTGACGGTGATCGCAGTTGATCCGGAATTTCAACACCGAGGTCTTGGGCGGCTTTTCCTTGAACGCGGGATTGAAGGATATATCCGTTCCCATGGGGGAGGCTGCCTCGCATTCATTACCTGTACCCCAAGGAATGCACACTTTTATTCGAGTGCGGGATACAGAATCGTTGGCGAGCACTCGGTGTCATTAGACGGGAACGATGTGCCCGTGTGGTCTTTTGAGAAGGTAATCGAGTAGAGGTCTTCTGGCGCATTCTTAATGGAGGGAAGAGTGCGTTAAAGTTTTCTACGAAGAGGTTGAGGGCTTGGTATCACGTGATACCAAGCCCTCAACCTATCCTTGAGCTCACTCGCTCGTCATTACTGCGTGGGTCCCTGTGCCCAGGGGTTTGGCTGCTGGCCCTGTTGCCACTGCTGGCCTTGAGCGGGCTGCTGGCCCTGCTGCGGTTGGCCGGGCTGGCCAGGCTGCCCATTCTGAGCGCCTTGACCGTTTTGAGGCTGCCACTGCTGCCCCTGTTGCTGTCCGGGGCCGTAGGGCTGCTGTGCGGGTTGTCCACCCCACTGCTGTGCCTGCTGAGCGGACTGCGCCTGCTGCCATTGCTGCCACTGCTGGCCTTGCTGTTGTCCAGCTCCGTAGGGCTGCTGTGCGGGTTGTCCGCCCCACTGCTGGCCCTGCTGTGAAGCAGGTCCGTAGGGATTGCGAGAAGGCTGGCCGCCCTGCTGCCATTGCTGCTGAGCTGGAACCTGACTCTGCGACTGCCATTGCTGGTTCTGGCCGGGCTGCTGGGCCTGCGCGGGTTGCTGTCCCCACTGCTGAGGAGCACCGTAAGGGGAGCCCTGAGCCTGGGGCTGCTGGCTTTGTTGCGGAGCCGGCGGAACAATACTTTGACCACGGAAGCTCATACCCTGCTGTTGCGGCTGCTGCTGGGGAGGAAGCGGCTGCCCCCATTGCTGACGAGGCGCCTGCTGCTGGCTGGGAAGGGGAGCATATCCCTGCTGTCCCCATTGTTGCGGTGCGGGTTGCTGCTGCTGTGGCCGTTGTCCCCACTGCTGCGGCGCTGCCAGAGGTGCACTTTGAGGTGCCGGGGTCTGTCCCCATTGCTGCGGGGCAGGCTGGGGCGCGGGGGACTGGGCAGGTTGAGGCTGCGTCCACTGCTGCTGCGAGCCTTGCCCAGGCTGCGGCTGAGCAGCTGGTGCCTGAGTGGGTTGAACAGCGGGTGCCGGTGCGGCTGGTGCCTGGGTAGGCTGAGCAGAAGGAGCCGGTGCAGCTGGCGCTTGAGTAGCTTGTGCTGAAGGAGCCGGTGCCGGAGCAACTGGTGCAGGGGTCGAGGCCGCTGCAGCCGCTTGCTCTTCCACGTGGGGCTTTGCCTGTGCGGGTTCAGCTGTCGGCTGTACGGAAGGTGCCGATTGCTTCGGTGTCTGAGCTTCAGGCTGGGAAACCGCAGAATGGCGGGCGGGCGAAGGCTCTGACTTCGGTGCCGGAGGAATGTGCACTGCAGGTGCCTGGGGCTGTTTCTGCGGTGCAGAGGCTTGTGTTGCTGCCGCTTGAGACTGCGTCGTGGGGGCCTGAGTCTGAGGCTGCGCGGCCTGTTGCTGAGCAGCCGGAACGGCAGCAGGGCCAGCAGCGGCTACGGGCTGAGAAACAGCCTGAGCTGCAGGGGCCGCGGGCTGTGCCGCAGGAGCTACAGGTTGAGTAGGAGCCTGGAAAGTAGCGGGAGCGGCACTCTGAGGAGCTGTGCCCAGCGGAGCCGAACCCTGAGGAATCGCACCGGGTGTGCTGCTCTGCTGGCGAGCTGCCTTAGCCGCTGCCTTTGCACGCTTTCGCTCATCGCGCTCGCGACGCTTATCTTCACGAGTGCGTCCGCGCGTCGACGAAGCTGTTGCAAGCTTCTGTTCGTCTCCCGATGCTTGGTCAGCATTCTTAGACGCGGAAGAAAGGCGGCGAAGAACGAAAATAATGAGTGCTCCAACCACCAGAACACCGGCTACAACGCCACCGATAATCCAGATCAGTGACGATGAGGACGAAGAAGAAGCGGGAGTCGAAGGAGCGGTGCGGTTGCGGTCAGGCGCACTTGGTTCAGGAGCGGGCTCAGGCAGTGGGCTGAGGGTAGGAATATCAGTTCCAAATTGCCCATTCACTGTTGCGGCGCCCTCATAGGACTTCGTCTTTTTACCGTGGACTGCCACCTTTCCGGTGGGCTTTTGCCACGTCACGATCTGGTTAACCGGCGAGTATTTGTCGGTGCCACGCTTTGCGCGGTCCTCGTCGTGGAACTGGGCGCCTTCGGAGGCGGAATCAAGATCGAATACCAGCGGGCGGACACTGATGAAACCAATATCGCGCTGGCGGCCCAGGAAGTCAGTTTCTTTCATCAACTGGTCTGCGGAATAGACCAAGGTGAAATCGCCCTGCTCGGTCAGCGAATAGTACTTCCCGACGGCATCTCCGTTTTCGAAGGGAGGGAAGACCGAGCATCGAGTGAAGTTATCACCCTGCGCGAATTCGATGCGATAGTCGCCATTCCCATTCGAGAAGGATTTACATTTTCCCTCATCGATTTGCTTGGAACGGTCATAAATATCGAAGGCCTTGCCGACGCTTCCCTTGTTATAGACGCTCAAAGTCACCGAGACGGTCAGATCTGAATTAGCTGCGTGTGCTGTCGTTGCTGTTGGGAGCACGAGCGCTCCGGCAAGCACAAGTGCGGCTGCCGTCGAGTACAAACGCTTCATTGAGACATCCTTCGAAATTGAATCAAGCTGCTGCAAGCATATCGAATTGTTTTAGTGTGGCAAAAATGCTGAAGCAAAGTGCTTAGCTAGTTGGCGGTCCGTAGGGATTTCGCGGTGAATCTCCAGGGGCTCCGGGGAATTCAGTGGATGCGGAACCCGGTTTTTCGGAGTGTCCCTTGTCGTCGCCTGTTGTATCCGATTCGCCTTCCCATTCCGTCGCAAAAGGATTCTGGGAAGTGCGAGCAGAAGGCCCCATCGCGCTTGGAATAGAAGAGGAACTGAAGGGGGACGGAGGTGTGGGAGTCTTCGTTTTGGCCTTGCGCTTCTGACGTCTGTCGAACCACGTACGCAAGAGAATGATCACAGTTGCCGGAAATAAGATGCTCCCCGTCATCGCCAGAACCAGTCGGGTGAATGATCCTTGGGAAGAGGACGATTCTGATTGAGTCGTGGGTGAACTTGTAGCGGTTGCCCGACGCGCATACTGAGCATCTTGAAGATTTGTTGGCATGGGGACTGCAACAACCCCATTGAAGTTTTTACGTTCGATGGTGTGGAAATTCTTCGCTTTTTCTACAATTCCCTCAGCAGCAAAGGTGGGTGTCTGAATATTTAGCCACTCCACGGTACTGAAGTTGGGGTTACTGTCATCCATCTGAGCGCCGCTACTGGTTTTAATGAAACGCATGTAAAACCCTGAAAGCGTGACACTCTGACGTGAAACGACTGTATTTTCGGGAAGACCCAAAGACAGCTTCTCCAAGGTCAGTGGTGACGTAGCGAATGTTAACTTCCCGTCTTCGTCGATGCCAACATAGGGATTCGCGTAGCGATTAAATTCCGTGCGGATCGTGCAATCGTTCGAATAGGTTGCTTGAGTAAAGGTCACCGAGGACCAATCCAGCGCAACGGGAGAAGCCTGGCAAGCCTCTTCAGTTAGTGTCTTCGAGAAATCATGCACCGTTACCTGATAGTTGACCGAATTTGGTTCCCGAATTGTGAAGACTTCCTCAATTTTTACTTCGTTTTCTGCGCTATAGCCGGGGGTAGCGGTGAAAAGCGACAGTGCGATGGCAGAAGCGCACACAGCCGTCCCAGCCTGCAGGCGGTGAAGGTGTCGGTGATAGGGGTGCATAAATTTCCTCAAGGTGAGCTTAGATTCAAGGATGTGCGAGCGTTAGTGGTCGATTTAAGCCGAAGGGCTACGCCACTCCGAATCGAAAGGATTGTGAGGTTCTTGAACAGTCGGGGTGGGTGTAGGGGGCACCGAAGACTGAGCTTGGTAGTCCGAGGAGGCAAGGGTCCCCGCCTGAGTCTTATTTCGTTCTAGACCCTTCTTCAGTATCCACCACATGCACCACACGAAAAACCCCCCCAGTCCCACGCCGATTACGGGGTTGATGACCCTGTTGATGAGCCACCCAAGACTAAAGGGTGTTGGCGAGCTTGCTGTAGACGAAGGAGTGTATGAGCTTGCTGTAGGTGAAGGAGTGTATGGCGTCGGCGCCGTAATAGTGCGTGAATGCGGGAAATCTGTCATTTCGGTCGGTACTGGAACGGCCGTAAGTTCGTTGAAATCTTTACGCTCAATCGGGTGGGAATAAGAAGAACCTTCGATATATCCTTCGGCACCCACGATCGAACCGAGGTCATTAATCCATCTCACGGAATCGCTGGTAGGATTGCTCTCCACAAGTTCCGAGCCTTTTGTGCCCTTTGTGATGGTCAGGTAGCCTCCGGTGAAGTCAACTCGACGTGCTATCACGGAAATGTCTTCAGGAAGACCAAGGGACAGATCTTTGAGCTCCAGTGGAGCCGTAGCGAAGGTTACCTTTCCATCCTGATCGACTCCAACGTACGGGTTTGTTGCGCGCTTGAAATCCGTAGTAATTTCGCAGTAGTAGGAGTCTGAATAATCGGTGAATCGAGTCTGAGACCATTGCTGGACCATAGGAGATGCGTCGCAAGCATCTTGGGTGAGCGTCTTTGAATAGTCGATTACCGTAATGGAGTGACTGACGTTACCATCCGACAAAATCATGAAAAACTCTCTGATCTCCGCCTGATTGCGAACAGCATGAGCGGGCGATGCCCCGAATAAGGAAGCGGAAATCATGAGCGCACAGGCCGTAATGCTGAGCAAAATGCGGTTTCGTCTGGAAATAGATGCTCTCATGAGTAATTCCTTAGTTTTCGTGATTTCCTGCGGCTGTGATTGCGTAAGTCTGAAGTCATTCCTCCGGCGGCGCAAAACGATTGCGTCCTTCTGAGGCTTTGTGCGACGCTGTCCCGCCCTGCGTGGAAGAAGATGGTCGGAAAGGATCATCCGCGGCCTCGGCTGCCGACGCTGCCTCGGGAATCGAAGGAATGTCCGGGGTGCTGGACGCAGGCTCCAAGGAGAAGGGATTGTGTCCAAGCGGGGTCGGGGATGGGGAGGGCTCGGGATGGGGGAGCGCTGTGGAGGCCTCGGCCTCGGTAACAGGCTGAGAACTCACATCAAAAAGATTCTCTGAACTTGGCTGGGCAGGCGGTCGAGCTGGTTCGTAGTACTGGGGAACGCTGAATGGCGACGGCTCTGATTTCTTTTGCTTCTTCTTCTTTTTCTTTTTGAGCGAGTCAAAGCCCCAGACAATCGCGATAAAGATGATGGCTATCGGAAGACCACCGTATTTTTGAAGCGAACTCAAGACGGTGTCAAAAAGCGAAATGACGCCAGGGGTCGAGCTTGAATTCTGCGAACTTGTTGCATGTCGCGACGCGGCTTTGGACGGAGCCGAGGTCGCTTGATTGACGGTCGTGAGGTCACTAGGCACATCAACTGGTGAAATACCCCCGAGCTCCATGCGGATAATCGGGTGGAAATTTGAGTGCACCTTGACCGTGCCAATAGCTGCGACGGGAGCATTCAGTGCATCGCCGCTCCACTGAACGAAGACGGTGTGATTGACGCCATCGGTAATAATCCCCTGCGATGAAACCTGGGTAATTGCGGCGTTCGGTGCGCCTAAACTGATGGAACGCCTGCCTTTGATATCTGTATCAGCAGGGAAAGAAAGATGGAGGTCCTCAGCAGTTACCGGGCGTGCGGCAAAGGTGAAATCGCCCTGTTTATTGATCGCTAGGTAGGGATTATTACCCACGATCGTTGCGCTAATCCTGCAGTATGACAGGTTTTTGTCGTTTGAGAAGGTTGTCTCCGCGCTGGCTTTCGACTGAGGTAGAGAACGGCATGCCTCTTCGGTCATGGTCTGAGAAGAATCAATAATGTTGAGCTCATATTTGATGAATCCGATATCGCTGAAGATGACGCTCTCGCCAATGGTGACATAGGCGTTGTCAGCGACTGCAGGTGTCGCCATCAGGGTGGACGCGCTGCCGGCAACGAGGAACGTGCAGGCTGACATACCCAGCAGGCGCGCCACGCGTCGCATCAGAGTGGATCGCATATGAGTCCTTCCAAGATCATTGCCGAGGCTGTGGCCAGTCTAGTGGGAGTGGGCCCTCCTGTGTGGGGTGAGGTAGGTGAGCACTCCCGCTGTGCCAGTAGAAAATGCTCAGTTCTTTGGCGGCTCAAATGGGTTGCGCCAGCCGCTTGAAGAAGGAGAAGGCAGTTGTGTGCCAGCGGAGGGCGAACCCTGGTAGGGCGAAGTCGGTGCTGATCCAGCCTGTGGGCCCATGCTGGGCGGCGTATAGGTGCCTGTGGGCGTCGTTGAGCCATATGGTTGGGGGATTGATACTCCGGCTTGGTATGAGCTGAAACCGCTTTGGTAGTAGGAGGTCTTCTTTTTATTCCTGCGTGAAATCAAAACTGCAGAAATAAGCACGAGAACGACGATGATGAATAAAGAGGAGAAAAGAACCAAACTCATGCCTGGAGTTCCAAAGAACATGCGCCCTAGCCCGCCGGTTCCTGTATTGCTGGACGGGGTCGTCACATTGGGGGCCTGAAGATCAGTGGGCACTTCAACAGCGCTAATGCCGTTAAAATCCTCGCGTTCTTGAGCGTGAAAACGGTCGTCAATTTCCACCGTTCCTTCGGCAGCGACCACTGCTTCAGAAACCTCATCCCAGTGAACGGTATCGCCAGAATCATCGCGACGCACCGAGGCGCCTTCGCTCACACGTGATGTATTCAGGTTCCTCCCCGTCAAAGAAAAGCGATGTGAAGAAACAGTGGTATTGCTGGGAAGACCGAGGTTGAGGTCTTCAATTTTCACTGGTTTTGCAGCGAAAGTGAGGTGCCCACTTGAGTCAACCGCCACATAGGGATTCTTGTGCCGGTTGAAATCGGTTTCGATGCGGCAATAGTTGTAAGAAGAATTGGCTTCGAATTCGACAACCGACCACTGTTGAGCCAAGGGGACTGCCTCGCAGGCAGCTTCGGTCATGGTTTGAGTGCGGTCAAAGACCCATATCTCGTATTGGCTACGTCCGCTACCGCGTACGTAAACGCTTTCAGTAATCGAAACCTCCTGCTCTTCAGCATGAGTAGGGGAGGACAAGCCAATCGTGACAAGGAATCCACACGCAAAAGCGCAGGCAAGGAAAGAGCGCGCTGTGGGCCTCGGGAAAGAAAAAGGCATCAGATACTCCTAGAGGGAATTTCGCCAGTCGGTCGAATACGGGTCTGGTGCTGAATCGGCGGCTTCCGCCGGACTTGCCGCTGGGGGCAGGGAAGAAGCAGGATCAGGGGAGGGCGCATAGGGGTTGTACGGCTCCGAGGAGGTAGCAGGTGGGGGCGGAGTCGGAGTTTGCGAGGCCGAGGCCGGCTTGGAATCGCTGGGCGCGAGGCGGGGATCGGAGAACACAGTGCTGTTCGGCGTGCTCGTTGAGGGGGCCGGCGATCCTGTTGAGATCGCGCTGGCAGAGGTATCTGTTCCGCTCACGCTCAAGGGGCTTGGGGTATGGGAAGGAGCCCCCGGCTTGCTGTGGGATGGAAGCGGTGTAGGAACGCGTACTGGGAATCCGCCGCTCTGGTATTTGTTCTTGCGGCGCCGGCGAGCGGAATACCTTGCTATAAACGTCGCACCGCCAATTACGACGATCGCTGGGAGCAAGCGAATGATGAATTGCATGAGGCCGGACATCATTGCCGAGGAGCCTGAGCTTGAACGTGCTGACGTCGAAGAAGGGGATGGGCTGCTAGAGCTGCTTGCGTTTGCTTTGACAGTAGAGGATGCGTCTTGCAGATCGCCGGGCATATCAACGGCTTCGATACCTTGATAGGTCTTGCGTTCTTGAGTGTGGAAATCGTTGTCGACGTCGATCGTCCCCTCGGCGGCGACGACATCCTTTCCGATATTCCTCCAGGAGACGTTATCGCCTGTGCTGTCCTGGCGAGTTTCTGCTCCCGCGTTGACCTTCGTTGCGTGGAACCCTCTTCCTGAAAGGCTCACGGACTGGTAGGTGAGAGTCGAATCCTCGGGAAGTTCAAGACCAAGGTCTTCAAGCGCAATGGGGCGAGCGGCAAAGGTTACTGTTCGATTCTGATCGACAGCTACATAGGGGTTCACATGGCGATTGAAATCAGTTTCGATGGTGCATCGAGTTGAGGTTGGTGAGGTGCTGAAGGTGACGCGAGACCACTCCAATGCCACTGGAAGAGACTCGCAGGCTTCCTTACTGATGAAGTTGGACTGCTCGATGAGCGAAAACTGGTGAGTGACACGTCCGTCAACTCGGATCCAGAAAGTCTGAGAAATACTGAAACGGTGGCCTGCCGCATGAGCTGATGGAGCATTGATCACTGGTACGACCATCGCTAAAGCGCACAAACCGGCGAAAGAGAGGGCCGCAACTCGCTTTGTCAAAGGGAAAGACATGTCATGCTCCTGTGAGGGGTTAACTGCCATCGGGGCGACCGCGGCTGCGTGCGGTCGCCCCGAAAAGTATTCACAACTGAGAGCGAGCGCTGCTCAGGCTTGTGGGTATTGTCCCGGCTGCTGGCCTTGCTCAGGGTATTGACCTGCCT
>ERZ773013.1824-NODE-1824-length-12219-cov-6.998602_pt1 | contig 12219 bp, 12 predicted proteins | sample MGYA00511670_ERZ773013 | MGnify/ENA primary metagenome ERZ773013 (study PRJEB29015, sample SAMEA2738120) | human oral metagenome | biome: human oral; feature: human-associated habitat; material: saliva | place: China | collected 2257 ...
ATCATTATTTAAGAAAAGAATATGCCCTATTTCCAATTATGGAATCAAAAGGAATTACAGCTCCTCCGAAAGTGATGTGGGGAGTTCATGATGAAATTAGAGAAATTTATAAAAATTTCAAACAAGCTTTTCATAACCAAACCGACGATGTCATGGAACAGTTTCTAGTAGCTAAAGAAGAATTGCTAGAAATGATTTTTAAAGAGGAATCTATCCTACTTATGATTCTTCTTGAAACTTTTAATCAAGATGATTGGCTAACTATAGCTCACGATAGTGCAATTTATGGTTATGCAATAATAACACCAACAGAAGAATGGATTCCGCATCGTGAAGATTTTGAACAAAATGCAGATAATGTAGATGCAGAAGAAACTGTTCAAGATGAACTTACAAAAGTTATAAAAACATCAGAAGGAGAGTTTACTATTTCCTTTAAACCAAATAAAAAAGAGGAAATAATAAATAGAGATAGTCAACAGAAATTCGGAGAAGGTTATTTATCTGTTGAACAAGCTAATTTAATTTTGAATTATTTGCCATTAGAGATTACTTTCGTAAATAAAGATGATATTTTTCAATATTATAATAAACAAATAGGTGAAGAAGAAATGATATTTCCTCGTGTGCCAAGCCAAATTGGACGTAATGTAGAACTTTGTCATCCTCCGAAGTATTTTGAGAAAGTAAAAATAATAATGCAAAATTTGCGTGATGGTAAAAAAGAAAAGTATGAAATGTGGTTTAATTCAGAATCTCGTGGGAAATTTGTTCATGTTGTGTATGCTGCAGTCAGAAATGAGCAAGGTGAATTCGAAGGAGTTTTAGAATATGTTCAAGATATTCAACCATATCGTGATATAGACACAGATTACAATAGAGACTTATAAGAAAAGAGCAACGTTAAAAAACTACTTAACGTTGCTTTTTAATTTAAAATATTTTGTCGAAAACTTGTTTTTTTGCTTTCATGCTAGTTAGAGTAATAGCAACTATAATTAATATCGCATAAATTACTCCCAAAATATGAGATATGTTTGGATACTCTAACAACAAGAAAATAGTAGCAGTATTTAATATTATTAGTCCAATAATACAAAAGAATGCAATTATCCCAAGTAATATCTGACTCATTCCTCGAGTACTAAGTTCAAGTATATTATTCCAGTTTAAATAGAGTTTATTAAAATCTCTAGTAAAACTATAAAATGCTATAGCTATACCGGTAATGATATATGAAAAAATAGTAATAATAAATAATTCAATTGATATTCCAGCCAATATAAGCATTATCATGAACATAATAATACCTAAAGAAATTTGAAGGAATGTACTCACAATAAATTTTGTTTTTATGTATTTTTTAAAATCCATTGGTAAAGATTTCAAGTGATAGTAATCTTGTTTTTCAAGAGAGATTGCAACACCTGTAAAACTGATAGGACTATACATCATAAGTAAAGCCATTGAAAATCCAAAACAAATTGCAAAAGGATAGAATTCTATTCCAAGTTGGATTCCACCGTCACGTCTTATTTGTATTATAGCTCCGGCAAAAATTATAATAGATAATAGATAACTAGAGAAAATATTAGCAAGAAGTGTACCATGACTAAATAGATTAAAATTACGTTTGATTAATTTTGCATTTAGAGAGGTGTGTTTAGAACTCCTTTCTTTGTGTTCTTTTTGTTTTGAACTTAAAGTTGTTTTATGAACACCAGCTATTCTATGAATATCATTTAAATATTTTTTAGCCACTAAGGTATTCACTAAAATAACTATAACAATAGTAATGATAATCAAGATAAGTAAATTCATATAAGATTTTTTTGTTAGTATATCAAAGAAAAAGTCTCCTCTATATTTTGTTTGCAGTAACATTAAATCATTAGAAACAAGTTCTTTAGATAAGATAACATATCCTGCTCCTAATAGTAATCCGAAGATTATAATAATACCATTAATTTTATTTTTATTTTTTTCAAAATTAGGTATGTATGTAATTGTGGATAAAAGTAATGTTAGTCCTCCAGAAATAATAATAATTATGCATAATGAGTAAATAAGTGAAATTATAATCTGGATTAATGAAAATTCTGTATTAACTGCTATAATAAAGTTAATTACAATCACAGGGATAAATAATCCAGATAGTTGGAAAAGTAATACTAAAAATTTTCCAATAAATAATTCTTTTTCACTAACGGGTAACGGTAGTAAAGAATGGGTATCTTTACTTTCATAAAACATATTTAAAAATGTTGTTGATAGTGTTAAAGCAGTCATTATAATTAAAAATAATAATATGTATTTATAAGAAGGACCTTCTAGAACACTGCTAAACATTGAATTACCGAAAAATATATAGAAGACGACTATATTAAGTATATTTAAAAGTAATAGATTATTGAATATTTTCTTTCTAATATCAGCAGTTCCCTTATATTTTTTTCTATATTTTGCTGTTTGCATAGGATTAACATACATTAAGTTAGTAAAAAATAAATTTTTTATGATATTCCAGCGCATACTAAACACCACCTAGATTATATCGATTAGAACTTTTGATTAGGTTAAGATAAATTTCTTCGAGTGAGTTTCCTTCGTGTTGTGCTCTTAACTCATCAAGTGTTCCGACAAAAATAAGTTTACCATGGCTAAGAATACCAATTCTATCACATAGATGTTCTGCAACTTCTAAGACATGTGTAGAAAATAATACGCTATGACCTTGTTTTGTATGTTCTTTCATAAGATTTTTCAAATCAAAGGATGCTTGTGGATCAAGTCCAGTCATTGGTTCATCCATTATCCAAAAGCGAGGGTTAGATAAAAGGGCAGCTATAAGAAAAACTTTTTGACGCATACCATGAGAAAATGAATTTATTTCTTGATGTTCAACACCTATCATGTTAAATAACTTAGAGTATTCGTATATACGCTCTTCTGTTGTTTTTTCATCAAGTTCATAAAGGTTGGCAATTAGAGACCAATATTCATATGGGGATAACGTTAAAAATATGTCAGGGCTATCAGGGACATAACCTATTTGCTTTTTACATTCTAGTCGATTATCACGTAAGTTCATATTATCAAAGAAAATATCTCCGCTACTAACTTCTATTATACTAGTTAAAGCCTTTATAGCTGTAGATTTTCCAGCTCCGTTGTGCCCTATTAGTCCAAATATTTCACCATCGTTAATAGCAAGATTAAGATTGTCTAATGCCAATTTAGAGTCGTATTGCTTTGAGACATTTTTGAATTCTATCATAAATGTATTTCCTCCTACTAAAATTAAGTATTTTAATTATAACAGTTATAAAGACTAAAAGATAGTATTTATAAGAATAACAAGCTTGTATTTTTTTAAATGGTTTTTAAAAATGGTTTTTATAGAAGAAGGGGAAATAAATAGATAATTACATACTAGATACACCTGGAAATGTGAGTTTAAAACTTAAAGTTTGATACACCTGGTAATGTGTAAAAAAAGAAGGTTGAATTATAAAGGATAAAACATCTTAAAAAAATTCAAAAAAATACTTGACAATGAAAAACAAAAGTGTTATTATTTTAAAAGTGAGTGTTTAGGCACTCTGTGTAAAGCCGCTATGGCTTAAAATTTATTTTAAAAATATGAACCACCTGGATAAGTGATTCATAAAATTATCGAGGAAAGGAGGAAACCATAGAAATGCCAACTATTAACCAATTAGTTCGTAAACCTCGTAAATCAAAAGTATCAAAATCAGATTCACCAGCTCTTAACAAAGGGTATAACTCTAAGAGAAAGAAAGAAACTAACATTTCTTCTCCACAAAAAAGAGGAGTTTGTACTCGTGTTGGGACTATGACACCTAAAAAACCTAACTCAGCTTTACGTAAATATGCACGTGTTCGTTTATCAAACCAAATCGAAGTAACAGCATATATCCCAGGTATCGGACACAACCTACAAGAACACAGTGTTGTACTTATTCGTGGAGGACGTGTAAAAGACTTACCAGGGGTACGTTACCACATCATCCGTGGAGCTTTAGATACTGCAGGAGTTAACGACCGTAAACAAGGACGTTCACTATACGGTGCTAAAAGACCAAAAGAGAAAAAATAATAAAAGATAAAATTTGATAAAAAGAATTCGTGAAAGGAGGCAGACACTATGCCACGTAAAGGTCCAGTTGCAAAACGTGACGTTTTGCCAGATCCAATTTATAACTCAAAATTAGTTACAAAATTGATTAACAAATTAATGCTAGATGGGAAACGCGGTACAGCACAAAGAATTTTATATTCAGCGTTTGATTTAATTAAAGAAAAATCAGGACGTGATGCTATGGAAGTTTTCGAAGAAGCATTAAACAACATTATGCCAGTTCTTGAAGTTCGTGCTCGTCGTGTTGGTGGTTCTAACTACCAAGTACCAGTAGAAGTACGTGCTGAAAGAAGAACTACATTAGGTCTACGTTGGTTAGTTAACTATTCTCGTTTAAGAGGAGAAAAAACTATGGAACAACGTTTAGCTAATGAAATTTTAGACGCAGCAAATAACACTGGTTCAGCTGTTAAGAAACGTGAAGATACTCACAAAATGGCTGAAGCTAACAAAGCATTTGCTCACTATCGTTGGTAATTATAGGGTGAATATCAAGCTATTTTATAGCTTGAGTTTTTCACTATAAAAGACAAATTACTCAAAACATTTAAAAATTTATGAAAGGAGAAAATTGACTCATGACTAGAGCATTTTCTTTAAAAGATACTCGTAATATCGGTATCATGGCTCACATCGACGCAGGTAAAACTACTGCAACAGAGCGTATTTTGTTCTACACTGGGAAAATCCACAAAATCGGAGATACTCACGATGGTAACTCTCAAATGGACTGGATGGAACAAGAACAAGAACGTGGTATCACTATCACATCTGCTGCAACAACTGCTGAGTGGAAAAAACACAGAATCAACATCATCGATACACCAGGACACGTAGACTTCACTGTTGAGGTTGAACGTTCTCTTCGTGTACTTGATGGATCAGTTGCTGTACTTGATGCACAATCAGGTGTTGAACCTCAAACAGAAACTGTTTGGCGTCAAGCAACTACATATGGAGTTCCTCGTATCGTATTCGTTAACAAAATGGATAAAACAGGAGCAGACTTCCTATACTCTGTAGGAACAATCCATGACAGATTACAAGCAAACGCACACCCAATCCAACTTCCAATCGGAGCTGAAGATCAATTCGAAGGTGTTATTGACCTTGTTGAAATGAAAGCTATCTACAACGAAGGAAGCGTAGGGGAAAATCTTGTAGAAAAAGAAATTCCAGCGGAATTACAAGATCAAGCAGAAGAATACCGTGAAAAATTAATCGAAGCTGTTGCAGAATTCGATGAAGAATTCATGGAAAAATACTTAGGTGGAGAAGAAATTACAGTAGACGAACTTAAAGATGCTATCCGTAAAGCTACTTTATCAGTAGAATTCTTCCCAGTAGTATGTGGATCTGCATTCAAATATAAAGGGGTACAACCAATGCTAGATGCTGTAGTAGCTTACCTACCATCTCCATTAGACGTACCAGCAATTAAAGGTATTGACCCATCAACTGATGAGGAAGTAGAAAGACATTCTTCAGATGAAGAACCATTCTCAGCATTAGCTTTCAAAGTTATGACTGACCCATTCGTAGGGAAACTTACTTTCTTCCGTGTGTACTCAGGTATTTTATCATCTGGTTCATACGTTAAAAACTCAACTAAAGGTAAACGTGAACGTGTAGGACGTATCCTACAAATGCACGCTAACACTCGTAACGAAATCGCTGAAGTTTACGCTGGTGATATCGCTGCAGCTGTTGGTCTTAAAGATACTACTACTGGGGACACACTTTGTGACGAGAAAAACGAAGTTATTCTTGAATCAATGGAATTCCCAGAACCAGTTATCCAACTTTCAGTTGAACCAAAATCAAAAGCTGACCAAGATAAAATGTCAACAGCTTTACAAAAATTACAAGAAGAAGACCCAACATTCCGTGCTGGAACTGACGAAGAAACTGGACAAGTTATCATCGCAGGTATGGGTGAGCTTCACTTAGACATCATCGTTGACCGTATGCGTCGTGAATTCAAAGTTGAATGTACAGTAGGTGCTCCAATGGTATCTTACCGTGAAACATTCAAACAAGCTGCACAAGTACAAGGTAAATTCACTCGTCAATCTGGTGGACGTGGACAATACGGGGACGTATGGATTGAGTTCACTCCAAATGAGCCAGGTGCAGGATTTGAATTCGAAAATGCTATCGTTGGTGGGGTAGTTCCACGTGAATACATCCCAGCGGTAGAAGCAGGATTAAAAGACTCTATGGCAAACGGGGTATTAGCTGGATACGAATTAATCGACGTTAAAGCTAAATTATTCGATGGATCATACCACGATGTCGATTCATCTGAAATGGCGTTCAAAGTTGCTGCATCATTAGCTCTTAAAGAAGCTGCTAAAAAATGTAACCCAGTAATCTTAGAACCAATCATGAAAGTTGAAGTAGTTATGCCTGAAGAATATCTAGGAGATATTATGGGTGATATCACTTCACGTCGTGGACGTGTTGAAGGTATGGAAGCTCGTGGTAACGCACAAGTAGTAAGTGCACAAGTACCACTATCTGAAATGTTCGGATATGCAACTTCTCTACGTTCTTCAACTCAAGGACGTGGTACTTACTCAATGGTATTTGACCACTACGAAGAAGTACCAAAATCAATTTCTGAAGAAATTATCAAAAAAAATAAAGGATAATTAAAAATTATTCTTTATAGTTGCAATTTTTGTTGTAACATTATAAAATATAGTTATCATAGAATGCTATGTGACTAATTTAAAAAATTAAAATTTTATTAACTTGAAGGAGACATTTTTAAAATGGCAAAAGAAAAATTTGACCGTAGTAAAACACATGCTAACATTGGAACAATTGGTCACGTTGACCACGGTAAAACTACTTTAACAGCAGCTATCGCTACTGTATTAGCAAAAACTTATGGTGGAGAAGCTAAAGACTACGCTTCAATCGATAACGCACCAGAAGAAAGAGAACGTGGTATCACAATCAACACTTCTCACATCGAGTATGAAACTCCAAACCGTCACTACGCACACGTAGACTGCCCAGGACACGCTGACTATGTTAAAAACATGATCACTGGTGCTGCTCAAATGGACGGAGCTATCTTAGTAATCGCTGCTACAGATGGACCAATGGCTCAAACTCGTGAGCACATCCTATTATCTCGTAACGTTGGAGTACCAAAAATTGTTGTATTCTTAAACAAATGTGATATGGTTGATGACGAAGAGTTATTAGAATTAGTTGAAATGGAAGTTCGTGAACTATTATCTGAATACGGATTCGACGGAGATGAACTACCAGTAATCAAAGGTTCTGCTCTTAAAGCTCTTGAAGGAGACGCTGATGCAGAAAAAGCTATCATCGAATTAATGGAAACAGTTGACGAGTACATCCCAACTCCAGAACGTGACAACGCTAAACCATTCATGATGCCAGTTGAGGACGTATTCTCAATCACAGGTCGTGGTACAGTTGCTACTGGACGTGTTGAACGTGGACAAGTTAAAGTTGGAGACGTAGTAGAAATCGTTGGATTAACTGAAGAACCAGCTTCAACTACTGTAACAGGTGTTGAAATGTTCCGTAAATTATTAGATTACGCTGAAGCAGGAGATAACATCGGTGCATTATTACGTGGTGTTGCTCGTGAAGATATCGAACGTGGACAAGTTTTAGCAGCTCCTAAAACAATCACTCCACACACTCAATTCGTAGCTGACGTGTACGTATTATCTAAAGAAGAAGGTGGACGTCACACTCCATTCTTCACAAACTACCGTCCTCAATTCTACTTCCGTACTACTGACGTAACTGGTGTAGTTACTTTACCAGAAGGTACTGAAATGGTAATGCCTGGGGATAACGTATCAATCAACGTAGAACTTATTTCTCCAATCGCGATCGAAGAAGGAACTCGTTTCTCAATTCGTGAAGGTGGACGTACTGTAGGTTCAGGTGTTGTAACTTCAATCGTTAAATAATAATTGAATTGAAACACAAAAAGCAAGGTGATTTTCACCTTGCTTTTTTGGCTCTTTGTCAAATTCGGGGCATGGAAAAAAATAGGAAATAAGATCTAGGCAGCATTTTGCTGCTTAGATTTTTTCTTACTTTCACTAAGTTTAACATTATTTTTATATTCAGAAACAAATAATCTAGACATAATTAAAATACGTAATATAGTTGTATACTAAATCCGAGGCTGGAATTTTTTCCATGCCCCGGATTTAGTATACAACCTTTTAATTTGTCTAAACTGGTCGAATTCGACTAGTTAAAGTAATATTATCATTTATGATATTGCTGTCTTTAATTTTTCCAATCTATCTAGAAAATCATCAGGTAGATTAGCTAATTTTTTTACTTCTTCACCTATTTTAGAATTAAATAGTGCCGACAATTCTTTTATAAAAGTTGTTTCCAAAATTGTGTAATCAGTCAATGATTCAATAGAAATAAGTACACTGTATAAGTCATTTTTTCCGAAAGTATCAAACTCACTTATAGAAAGTACATTATTAGGGATAATATTATCAAATGCTTCGATTCTTACACTATTTGTTATTGAAACATTTATACTTCTGTAACCATGTGCAACGTTATTCCTATAGTCTCTCAATATTTTTAAAGAATCTAAAAAATATTGTGTTTCAATACTATCAGTATCTCTTACATTTTTTATTATCGGAAATTGTCTGTATATTTCTTTTTTATCCGCAGATTTAAGTATAGAATACCATCTAATAGCTCTTGTGAAGCTAATGTTTTGAATAAGTATCCAAGGTGGAATATGATTTTTTGCAGGAGTGTCATTATTTATATCTCCATCTCTGTAATATTTTGTAGGGGTATACATAGTTTCAACTTTGTCTGAATTTAATTCATTTAATACCGCAGTTCTAAGTTTTCTTTTCTTTCCAGAGGAAATGTAGTTTTGAGAAGATAGATAATTTCTTTCGAAAACTCCATATTTGTCAGCAATCAAATAAGATATCTTTGTTTTTAATGATGTTTCTATTGCTAAAATATATTTAAACAAAATAGATTGTAATGTAATATCAAAAATATGTAAATCATAAAGAAATTCAATTGTAATTCCATCTTTAAAAGTTTCTTCATTTGAATCGTTAACAATTAGACTTTCCTTGTATCCGTTAATTAATTTATAATACGACACGGTATTTAACACGTGTTTGGCAAAGTCGATATTTTTTATAATAATATTTCTGTTTACCAGTATTTCTATTTGTTCATCAAAATTTTTAAATGGTTTGTCTGGTGATCTATTGTTCATTTACTATCCTTTCTGGCAAATACGAAAAAAACTCAGCCATATAATGACCGAGTTTGATATTTCGAGCAGCCGAATATTCTACCGCTTAAGTTCTTATGGTCATTATATATTAATTTTATATTTTTGTCAATAAAATTTTCACTTTGTCGCCAATGTGTATTTTGTCCGAGTGTTTTTTTGTGTATGGTTCTATTTCATTTTTATTAACATTTAAAGATTTTTGGGTTTCATATGAGATAAATGACTTTGAAATGGAAGAAACTGATTTTTCAAATGCGGTGATATTTTCTTTGGGGTACTCACATTTAGATAAGTTTTCATAAACAGTTGTGACTATTAGTTTAGCTTTAATATAGTCTAAAGTACCTATCACATCACCATCTAGATTTTTTACTTCTTCTCCGATTTCGTAAATAATAATCTCATCATTTAATTTTACTCCATCACTATAACCTAGATTTATTACTAATTCTTTGTCGCTCAAAATTCTTACAACTTTACCTGTTATATCTTCTCCAAGGTTTAGATTTTTTATTGTCATAATATCACCTCTAATTATTATTTTTACAAATATTCTTTGAGCTTCTTTAAATATTGATTTCATTATTCCTTCCTTTCTAAAACTTCCTTCTTAACTCAACAACTCGTCCAACGATTACTACTGGTTTTGTAATTACTTCTTCATTTGAAAAGTACATAGGTGAGTATTCTGAGTTGTTAGATATTAGTATTATTCCATTATCAAGCTTTTCGAACTTCTTACAAGTGGCATCATTTCCATTTAAAAGAGCGATTACCACATCTCCGTTGTTAGCTGTTGATTGCTTCCTGACTATAACGGTATCTCCATTATTTATATCTGGCTTCATACTATCACCTTTAATTCGAAGTCCGAAAAACTCTCCTTGATTTTGCCATGATTGTGGCACTTCTTCATAGTCAAGTATATCCTCAACAGCTGAAATAGGCATTCCTGCTGCAACAGTTCCTAAAATTGGAATTTTTAAGCTTTGTGGCATTTGAGATTCATTAATTCTAGCTTCTTCCAACTTTTCATATCTAGGTACATTATATCCTAGTAGCCATGCTTCAGCGACTCCGAATACTTTTGATAATAGAAATATTTTTTCGTTATCCGGATTCGATTTACCGTTTACATATTGAGATAAATGACTTTTAGAAAATTTTATATTATATTTCTCTTGAAGTGGTTTAGCTAAATTAAGTACATCTATTTGTCTTAATCTTTTTTCTTTCATTAGTTGATTTATTCTTTCAGTAGAAGTTGCCATAACTCTCACCTCCTGCTAAAACTATAATATCATGATTTGAACAAAAGTTCAACACAGAAGTTCAAGTAACTTGAATTAAAATAAGTTAGAAAGGAGATCAAATGAAATTTAACTATGATAAACTACTGGGAAGAATAGTAGATGCTCATGGCAAACAAAGAAGATATGAAACTGTCTAAACGAAGTATCACTTTTTAAATTAAACAATGTAAGACGTTGGAAAGATAATGAAATTTAATAAGCCATACAAGTTTTAAAAATAACATAAAGTAAAGTTCATGTATTTTTTTAATGAATAACATTTAATGTTTGAAGCAAACTAAAATATCACTTTTTTATAAGAGATATGAAAAGAGGAGTGATAATGTACGAAAATAATAGTCAAGAAAAAATAATCATTGATTTATGTAAAAGAATAGATGTCCTTGAAGAAGAACAAAAAAAGATAAAGCACAGCTTACTTTTTACTGGCTTTATCAGGGGGGAGATGAAAAATTTTATAAAAAACTAATTTTTAGCTTGAAATAAATTTGGGTTTTCACTCATAATATCCATTAATTTTGAGAAGTTTTCTGGATTTTTTAAAGCTAATTCCATCATTTTGTATTGATTAAAAGAATCGTTATCGGTTGGAGTAGTAATATTTTCTAGTTTATCGTTTAGGTTTAATAACATATTTTTGATTTCATTTAGCAGTTGAGTGCCATTTTCTATGTTACTAGATTCAAATTCGTTAAATGTCATATTTTTTATAGTTTTTTGAATTTTAGTTCTAGTATCTTCTGCCGATTTCAATGTATTTTGTCCTTTAATATCATAATGGATAATATTTATACTTTGAATATCAAATGGTAGTTTTTGTTCTGATACTTGAATTATATATATGGTTTGTAATCCAAGAGCCATTCTATATCCAACTTCTAAGAATACGTTAGGATTATTATTGGTTAAATCTGCGATTACTAATTCTGAGGTTCTTAGGTATTCTAAAATTTTAGAATCTATTTTGTCAGAATGGTATAGGGTATCAGCTCTTACTACATCAAATTCATCGCTTACAGCAGGTTTAATAATGTAATCAAGAACATTATTAGCATGTTTTCTTTCTTCAGAATATTCGTTGCCTATAATAGATACTACGAAACATGTTTTTTTACTCATAAAATAATCTCCTTTAGTATTTTTGTTACTTTTTACTAAGAATTTAAAAGTTATTTCCTCTTAGATGTTTTAGTTTGTGATAAAGCAATTGATTTAGAAATTTTACTTGATCTTCTATCACGTAATATTTTACTAGCTTTAGTAGCAACGCTTTTAGATGTTTGTTTTTTATTTACCATATATAATCTCTCTCCTTTCTTTTAAATTATATTTCTAATAAAAAATGAAGTAGAAGGTTTATATTTTCTAGAGATATTAAATATATTATACCATAAAGGTAAAGAAAGGTCAAAGATATATGGAAGCATTATAAATAGTTGCAAAGC
>ERZ773013.1826-NODE-1826-length-12197-cov-6.272772_pt1 | contig 12197 bp, 9 predicted proteins | sample MGYA00511670_ERZ773013 | MGnify/ENA primary metagenome ERZ773013 (study PRJEB29015, sample SAMEA2738120) | human oral metagenome | biome: human oral; feature: human-associated habitat; material: saliva | place: China | collected 2257 ...
TTGGAAGTGTTCCGTGATATTGCACAAGCGGAAGCAAACGTACACCAAATGCCTGTGGAGGAAATTCATTTCCACGAGGTTGGCGCAACAGACTCTATCATCGACATCATGAGCTTCTTCATTTTGTGGGAAACACTCGACATCGATGCGGTATACAGCACTGCTGTTACTGAAGGTAGCGGTACGATTACCGTTGCACATGGAGTCATGCCTGTACCGGTTCCTGCCGTAATGCAATTAAGACTCGGAACAAGCATTCCATTCTCACAAGACTTTGACATTCATACAGAGCTTGTGACACCAACCGGCCTTGCTCTGTTTAAGGCCATTCATCCAGTATTTGCACAACCTTCAAACCTAACGGCGACGAAAGTAGGTTACGGTTTTGGAAAACGCGACACTGGTAAATTCAATGCGTTACGCGGAACACTCTTAGAGAAAACGACTCATTCTCATCAAGTCGTGATTTCCAATAACGATGAAATTATTCAAATCGATACAACTATCGATGACCAAAGCGGTGAAGAGCTTGGCTACATCATGAGCCTTTTATTAGAAGAAGGCGCGCTTGATGTCCATTACACTCCCGTTTACACAAAGAAAAACCGTCCAGCAACCCATCTCACACTTCTGATTCAAGAAGGAGACCTCGAACGGTTTACAGCCATTTTATTCGAACAAACGTCAACCATTGGCTTTCGTTATCAAAACGTCCAACGTAAAGTCATGACGCGCACTTTCGAGACGAAACAAACGAGCCTTGGAGCCGTGAAAGTAAAGAAAAACCAATATGGAACTTTTACAAAATCAACATTAGAATATGAAGACTGCGCCAGAATTGCCAAGGAAACAGGATTATCGATTCAAGCCGTCTATCAACAATTAACAAAAGAATTACATTAAGGAGAATCAACCAATGGATCAAACATTTATGCATTTATTATTGTCAGAATTTATGGGAACAGCCCTCATGATTATCTTCGGGGTCGGCGTACACTGTGATGACGTCTTGAAGAAAACAAAATACGCTGGAACAGGTCACTTATTCGCCATCACAACATGGGCATTCGGTATCACTGTTACTTTATTCATCTTCGGTGGTGTAAGTATCAACCCTGCTATGGCGCTTGCTAAAGTAGTTTTAGGAGTACTTCCTGCAGAACAATTCATCCCTGTTGCTATCGCTGAATTCTTAGGCGCATTCGCTGGTGCGGTAATCGTATGGTTCATGTACGCAGACCACTTCACAGCTTCTGAAGGCCAAGTAGACGGAATCGCAATTCGTAACATCTTCTCAACAAACCCTAACTTACGTAACTTACCACGTAACTACTTCGTCGAAGCATTCGCAACTTTCATTTTCTTAACAGCTATCTTAGCAACTGAAAATGTAAACAAAGAATTATTACCAATCGTGGTTGGATTAATCGTATGGGCTGTCGGTATGGGTCTTGGAGGTACAACTGGATTCGCAATGAACCAAGCTCGTGACTTAGGACCTCGTCTTGCTTACCAATTATTACCAATCAAAAACAAAGTGAATAACGACTGGCAATATGGATTATTAGTACCTGGTACTGCTCCATTCATCGGCGCTGTATGTGCTGCATTCTTCGTTCGTTACTACTTAGGTTACTTTATCTAATAAAACTACTAAACCCGTGTGGATGTCTTCTACGTCATCCACACGGGTTTTTGATTGTCATCAATACTATTCTGTTTTTTCTTTTTCATACGTTTTTTGCGACGTTGGTTCTATTGTAAATTCTGAGAACACAAATGTATTAGTTTCCACTTTACCAGTGTAATAGCCCGCCGAGTCAATCTCATCAATTGTAATCTTAATATGAAGGCCTTTCTTTCCAATGTCATACGCTAAAGTTGGTGCTAAAAACACTCTCTTCCCATCTTTTTCCGCCTGAATATAGAAATTCCCAATCTTATCCGTATCCTTAGAAATCGCAACAGCCCCTTTCGTACGTGACTGCCCTCCGATTAATGTGATAGAAACGCGATCCGTTGCTCCAGTACTATCAGAATCCCGAAACTCTCCAATAATTATTTCCTCAATTTCCTTATCCGTGTTATTAATAATCTCATAGCTAAATTCCGCATTGGCATTCTCATTCGTGAAAAAGACACGAATGGCTAGCCATGAACAGACTGCCATTAGCAAAACGATTGCTGCGCTTGCGGCCCATTTCCCCACAGACCATTGTTTTAGATTGTATGCCATCTTTTTTCTCTCCCTTCCAAACTAACTGCTTTCAATTCGAATTATACCTCTCCTTTTTTTAAATACAATCCTCTTTTATTAATATTTTACAAATACAAAAACAGCCGACTATTTCTAGTCAGCTGTGTCTTGTTTACTTGCATCTATAATTTTCTTACGGTAATCCTTGTTCCGTCTCAATGTGAAATAGTCTGGAACGGGATCTTGGCCACCTCTTATAAATGGATGGCATCTGCAAATGCGTCCGCATCCCATCAACACGCCTTTTAGCGCACCATGCTTTTCAACTGCCTGAATCATATAGCTCGAGCAGGTTGGTCTATAGATACATGAAGGCGGGAATAATGGAGAAATCCACTTTTGATATCCTCGCACGAGTGCAATCATGATTTTTTTCATATCGATACTGCTTTCTTAATTGAAGAATTTGAAGAAGGCTTGTACTCCTTCTGCTGCAATCAGTGTATAAACGTATAATGTGACTGGTTTTGCGATTAAACAAATGGCCACGAATTTCTTAAAGGTCATATGACTCAGTCCTGCGACCATACATAGGAAATCATCTGGGAATCCAGGAAGAACCAGCGCCCAAAAGAAAATGCGTTCGAAATGCTTTCCTTTGTCCAAATAACCGATGTATTTATTGTACGTATCATCATCCACGAACGCCTTCGCCAACGTCTCTCCGTAACGGCGAGCTAACCAGAAGTTGATACAAGAACCAATCATGATTCCCACAAAATTATAAATCCAGCCGTAAAGAGGCCCGAATACGATATGCCCGATGACACAGGTTAAGCCTCCCGGAATAATCGGGTAAACCACTTGCGTAATTTGAATCAAGATAAAAATCAAAATCCCTACCCAACCAGAGTGGGCGATGCTTTCACGGAACGGTCCGTCTATAGCGAAATAATCATTCTTGGCCACGAGCCATCCTAAAATAATCGTTAAAATAATCCCGATAATCGTTACGATACGAATGATTTTACGATTGAGTTCTATTGCTTTTTGAGTGTCCACGATGTACTCCTTTTTTTGTTGTTACATGCATTATAACAGAGATTGCTAAAAGTTCCTTAGCAACTTTCTTAGATTTTGTTTAAGATTCACTCTCTTCCAAATTCCAAGGTTTCACAACCGTGATATGTTCCATCAATGCTTCTTGTCGTCCAAGTTGCTCCAAGCGGGCCTTACGACGTTCTTCGTAGCCGCTGCAGATGAATTTCTCTTCATCGGTTTCTGGAACGATGGCATCCACTGTAAAATCCGTTTCGCCTTCGCGAGGAAGTGCCACAAATGTCCAAAAGCTTGTCGCTGCTAAATAGCGTTCGCCGTTTAAGACATCTTCTCCGACCACTTTACAGAAGACTTCCACACTCTTCTTCCCTGTCCCTGAGATATACGTCTCTACGCAGACAGAATGTCCTAATGGAAGTGGTTTTAAATAGTTCATCGCGTCCACCGATGCCGTTACCGCAAGACGACGGCAATGACGAGATACGGTAATTGACGCACAGTCATCAATAATTCGTGTTAAATTCCCTCCGAATAGCGTGTTATGCATATTCACATCGAATGGGAAAATTCTACGCGCTTGAATCGCACGTGTTTGGCTACATGTTTTTGTACTCATTTGATTAGCTCCTTGGATAGTTTACTGTTTCATTCTAACACGAAACTAAAATGCGTTCAAAGACACTATATTAACTGTGATTTTGGTGAATCTCTCGGATCGAATTATAATTGCTGTAACGTTGCACCGGTTCGAGCCGTAAGTAGAAAAAAAGACTCACAGTGTGAGTCCGGTTATCCCTGTTATTTTTTCTTTGAGCGTTTTGCTTCGTGGATTAGTTTCAACGCTCTCTTTCTTGTTTTGATGTTTGGGCTCTTCATTTGACGATAAGCCGTTGCTAAATCTTGTTTCATTTGCCTTACCTCCTCTTTTACCAGCTTGCTTTTTGAACACCTGGAATCAATCCTTGATGCGCTAATTCTCTAAACTTAATACGAGACATTCCAAATTTACGCATCACGCCTCTTGGTCGACCATCGATTTCATCGCGACGGTTGAGACGGTTCGGGTTTGCATCTTTAGGAAGTTTTCTTAGCCCTTCAATATCTCCAGCTTGCTTTAATGCGTAGCGTTTTTCAGCGTAACGTTCGATGAGCGCTTGCTGTTTATGATACTTTGCTATTTTAGATTTCTTTGCCATATTCTTCTCTTCTTTCTAAATCGAAATAATTACGTTTTACATTGTATCAATTGTTTCTTTTAAAATCAAGTGGTTTAAACTCTCTTTTTAGACAAAAGAAAAAGCCTAGGCTAATAACCTAGACTTTTCTTCATTGCATTAAGCATTCATTTCTTTTTTCTTTGTCAATAGGACGAGTCCTGCAACTGTACTCATTAACGCTACGACAAATGCTACAACTCCACTTTCTGTACCTGTATTTGGTAACCCCGGTTGTTTTGGTGTTGGAGGTACCTCTGTTGTGACAGGTGGTTCTTCCGTAGTGGTCGTTGGCGGTGCCTCTGTTGTGACAGGCGGTTCTTCCGTAGTGGTCGTTGGCGGTACCTCTGTTGTGACAGGCGGTTCTTCCGTAGTGGTCGTTGGCGGTGTATACGTATTATTGAAGGCTTTATCTTCTGGATACGCTACAGAGGCAACATAAGTATTTCCGTCTTGAGTAACCGTAATCGTCACTTCTTTTTCGGTTGAATCGTATTGAATCGTTTCATCCGTTCCCTTAACTTCCACGACTTTATACTTGTACGTTCCAGCTTTTTCAAATGTTACATCTTTAAATGTAATCGTTCCATTTGCTTGTGCTGTTGTTGTCGCTAGAACTTCTCCATCTCCATTCAACAAGTTGAAAGTGAATTCTCCATCGACGATTGAACGTCCTTCTAATTTCTTCGTGAAAATAAGGTCTACTTTCACTGGATCCACTAGATGGTTTGTAATCGTCGTTTTGCCATCTTCCGTCTTCACTTCATTGTAATATCCAGCAGGCACTGAAATTTCATCCACTGTATATTCATACGCTTTACCATTAAGTGATTTTGGTAGTCCTGTAAAGGTATATTTCCAACCATTGGCTGCATTCAATGTCACTGGAGTACCGTAAGCCACTCCATTTTGTTTCAATTGAACCGTAATTGGAGCACGAAGACCTAATTTATCTTCGTTATCATTCCAAGTTTTTTCTACAATATGCTGCGTTTCCGCACGTTTGTTTAATACATAGAATCCTTGCGTCGATTTTTCTTGAGAGCCTTCGTAGTCATCACCGTAGTTTTCTGGTAATTTCTCACGAACTTTCCAATCCTTAATATTTGGATCGATAATTGTATCTTTGCTCGTCTTCTTCAACGTACCTTTCCAGCCGTTTTCTTCGTTTAACTCGATAGTAGCAACGACTTTATCTGGTTCAGACTCACGATACAATTCCATCGTAATACTTGTAACTTCTGAACTGCGGTCTTTCCAATCTTTTCGAACAAGGAAGTACTGAGGCAATTGGTTTTGAACCGTATTCGAAACCCCAAAGTTTGTTAAATCTGCCGCGTCACGGTTGACGTAATACGTATTTGAAGAAATCTTTCCGTTCAACTCTCCGCTTTCTTCATAAGCTGGTGATTTCATCGGAACATCGAAGTTGATATCTTCTCCTGGTTCGATGACTTCTGGATTAATCATCACGATTTTCAGCGCGGTTACTTTGCTATAGTCATCCACGTTTTCTACCCAGCCGGCTGCATTCACGCCTTCTGCTGGATTGTCTGGTAAATCGGAACCAGTATTGTAATAGACTTTAAATCCGCTTGGTGCAACGACCGGTCCAGTCACGATATTGGCAAAGCCATGAACATCGCCCTTCACTGGCAATTTGTCATAAAGAACAAAGTGACGGAAAGTTTCGTTCGTGTTATTCACCGTACGCAGACGGTACTTGAAGTTTTCTTCATAGTCCATCAATTGAAGCGTCTTGTTCCAAACCGTATCTGTATCTTTTTTGATTAATTTTTCAGAACGAATTTGAGTTGGTACTGTCACAATGGTGTTGGAACGAGCTCCTACAAGACGTTCTGTCTTATCTCCGTTGCCATTGACATCGTACTCATCCACTTCGCCCTTGCTATTTAACTGAATAAAGGTTTTATCATCAATACTTTCCTTATCGGTTACAAAGTAGACGCGGTTTTCATTTTTCTTGAATGTATCTACTGACGAAGGAGTTGCTTCTGACGTGATACGCGCCTTGAACGTAATTTTTGGATAAGCGAGTTTTGTTGGCTCCACTTTTTCTTTCAATTTGAAAATAACAGCCTGACGATTCGAGTCATTGTAGTTGTCAATCACTTCAACGTCTACTGGAATATTTGAGTTTTTCAACTCTTCAAACTTAATTCCTTCTGGTAATAAGTCGATAAAACGAGGATTCTCAAACTCAACAACTGAAGGAAGTGAGAAGAAGTCCGCTGAAATATTGTATTCAACCACTTCATCAACCGCTCCTGTATCGTTGCTTGTTGTTGTTTTTGCTAGTCCAATCTTGATCGCAAGTTCTTCTGCTTGAATCTTCCCGATATGTTCTGAATTAAATGGAATTTCTTTACCATCTGTCGTCAGAAGCTTTCCTGTAAACTTCGCTGTATTTGGGAAGTCTTTGTTTAATAAAGAAGCATTGTCATAAAGAACACCTGTAGAGACATGCATACGGAAAGTAAAGCCTTCGTTTGGATCAATTTGCTTCCCATCTTTTAGTCGAATGATAATTTTCTTAATCGTTTGTTGTGTTTGTGGGGCTTGTTCTTTCGTGATTTCTCCAGATTGTACTTTGGCTGCCGTATCTTTATTTTGTTGAACAGCTGCCTTATCCACCACTTCTTCAGGTGCAATTTCTGTTTCATTGCCATCTTTATCCACTGCAAAGAATTGCACTTTTTCTGCTGGGCCATATAACGCCTTAATGCTGTAGAAGAACAATTGTGGATCAAGATCTTTATCTTCAATCGTTAATTCCGTAATTGGGTATGGTGTTTGGTTGTTCATTTCAATCAAATACGTACCCATACTATTTTTTGTCATATCATGGTTTGAACCTTCGCGAACCTTCAACTTGTTCTCTCCACGTTTCACCGTGAAATTCCCTGGAAGAAGATGTGGACGTAAGCGAATCTTCACATCATCTTCTGCTGATTTTTGGTCCGCTGGCGTTTCATTAAACGGATGCCAATCTACTTTCACATGATTCAAGTAATAGTCCTTATCGCCTGTTTTAGCTCCTGGGAATTTTAAATACAATTCCAGTTTCGCTAATTGATTCAGCGCATTGGCTTCTTGCATATTGTCTGCTGTGATGGTATACGAAACCGTACCATCCCCATTATCCGTCCAACCTGGATTTTTAGAAGCGTCAAATTGTGCCGTTCTCGTATTTCCTTGTTCATCCGTATAAGTTGGAAGTGTATCCGTTACGACAATCTTTTCCATGAGTCGATTTCTTTGATGCCAAGTTCCTTCATGGTTAAAGTCTGCACGGAATTTGAAAAGAACATATTCTGGATTATCGATATAGCCATTTGCATTCGATGTTCCGCCGTATTGTCTAGTGCCATCATAGGAATAGTAATCATTTCCTGGAAGCTTCAATACATTCATATCCAATGTTTTCACACGGAAAGTGGCGTCTCCTGTTGCTTCTTTAATAACTGTACCGTCTTCTTGTTTCCAAGAAACATTCGCACTGACTTCATATCCTTTAGGAGTCAATCCTTTTTTGAAGTTCATTGTATAAGAGAACGTTACAGAAGTAGTTGAGTCTAGCTCATTTAAATACACACGAGCAATTTTGTCATTTCCTTCTGTTAAATATTCGACTGACTTAATAAAGCTAGCATTCCCAACTTTAAAAGTATCGATATATTTCCCTTCATAACGAATATCGATGTACGAATTAGTGAGAGTGCCTGTTAATCCTTGCGCATCTAATGCAACTTCTCCCACACGCATCGATAGTGGCCAGTCTTCTGCTCCCGTTGAAGTAGAGATTTTAACGGAGTTTTTCCCTACTGCTGAAGTATCCCGTTTGCCACGGACACGAGCGACTTCCGTTGTATTTGCTGTTCCTTCCGGTGCTACTGTCGTTTCAGATGCTGGCTCTGTTTGCTGTGAAGTTTCAGTCGTTACTTCTTTCGTTACAGTTGTTGTCATCTGTTCTTGAGTGGTAGTCGATTCGAGCTGTTCTACCGCGACTACACTTGCCGGTAGAGCACTTGCAAGAAACAAGTTCATCAACATCACTAGATGAACAATTCTTGTGTATGTTTTTTTCATAATTTTCTCCTTGTATTTTCGTATTCTATACCGATTCTATTATAACAACAGTGTTAACATTTGTTAACTATTTCTATTAAGAATTATTTTTTATTTTTTGCATCGATGAGGTAAAAATTGTATATTTCATCTTGCGAACTCTCATCATAAAACAATGGATTCCATCCGCCACCACTTTTTCCGATATACACACAAAAAAGAGAGCCTTTTTCAAAGCTCTCTGTTCTTATAGTTCGATTCTCAAATTAGTCGATTCCAACTTCTTTGCGAACAACGTCAGCGATACGTGTTACGTAGTCGTGAACGAGTTCGTCCGTTGGTGCTTCCACCATGACACGAACAAGCGGCTCTGTACCACTTGGACGTACAAGAACGCGTCCGTTTCCTGCCATTTCTGCTTCAACAGCATCGATGACTTCTTTAATCGCTGGAACTTCCATAACGCCATTTTTATCGCTCACACGGATGTTCACTAATTCTTGTGGGTATGTTGGCACTTCACTTGCTAATTCGCTTAATGATTTGCCAGTTTGTTTCATCACATTCATTAATTGAATTCCTGAAAGTAAGCCGTCCCCTGTTGTGTTTAAATCAAGGATAACGATATGTCCTGATTGTTCTCCACCGAAGTTGTAGTTGTTTTTACGCATTTCTTCAACAACGTAACGGTCACCTACAGCTGTTTGAAGGGCAACCATGCCTTCTGCTTCCACCGCTTTATGGAATCCTAAGTTACTCATCACCGTTGATACGATTGTATCTTTGCTTAGCGTTCCTTGGTTCTTGAAGTGTTTACCAAGGATGAACATGATTTTATCGCCATCAACGATTTCGCCATTTTCATCCACTGCGATACAGCGGTCGCCGTCTCCATCGAAGCTTAATCCAAGGTCTGCGCCTGTTTCTTTCACGAATGCCACTAACGCTTCTGGATGTGTTGATCCAACACCGTCGTTAATATTAACACCATTTGGTTTGTCTCCCATTGTGTGGAAGTCTGTGTCTAAGTCAGCGAATAGACGTGTTAACATTGAAGCCGTTGCTCCATTCGCTCCGTCTAGTGCTACTTTAATTCCAGATAATGAATCCACTGTATTTTGTAGGAATTGGCTGTATTTCAACGTTCCTTCTAAATACTCATCCACTGTTCCTAATGCATCTGTAGAAGGACGTGGTAATGTATCTTCTTTAGCATCTAATAATGCTTCGATTTGTGCTTCAGTTTCGTCGGTTAATTTGAAACCGTCTGAACCGAAGAATTTAATGCCGTTATCTTGTGCTGGGTTGTGTGACGCTGAAATCATAACCCCAGCTACAGCCCCTTGCATACGTGTTAAGTACGCAACACCTGGAGTTGGAATGACTCCAAGTTGCATCACTTCAATCCCTACAGAAAGTAATCCTGCGATTAAAGCATGCTCTAATAATTGACCTGAAATACGAGTGTCACGCCCCACTAATACGCGTGGATGTGCGTTTCCTTCCGCTTGTTGCAATAAAACGTAACCGCCGTAACGACCTAGTTTAAATGCTAATTCAGGTGTTAATTCTGCATTCGCTACTCCGCGAACGCCATCTGTTCCAAAATATTTCCCCATTGTGTTGTTCTCCTTCACCCGTTATTGGGCTTGTGTTGTTTGTTCTTTTGTGGTTTCTGCCGGTTCTTCTGTTGTCACAGTTTGTGTAGTCGACGCTTCTGTCGCCGTTAAACTGTTATTTGTCACCGTAATTGTAACCTCGATAGTTTCAGGTGAAATGCTATGCACCCCTGAAGGCAGCGTCAACGTAATTGTTTTAGTTGTCGACTGCGTAATATTGCTCACGTCCACCAATACAGGTATTGCCTTGATTTGGTCTAAGCTCGACTGAGCTCCTAAAATTGTAACTTGCTTAGTAGTAGAATTCAATAAATATGAATAGTTCGATGAAGATCCTGTTGTCGTTAAGACTAATGGAACGGTCTTTTGACTCGATGAAATTGACACGCGAACTTGTACGCGTTCTGGATCAATTTTCACCGCTACCGGTTTTCCTGTTGCATCTAATGCTTGTAATTGAGCCGTAGTTGTATAGTCTGTTTTCGTTCCTTCAGGAATCGCCACATTTGCGACGACTTTATCCACTTGGTTCACGATGGATGTTGCTGCTTTCACCGTTACAGTTGCTGGTGAAGCTACTCCTTCTCCGACTTGATAGCCATTTCCAATACTTGAAGCATCGGCCTTCACGACAACTGGAACTTCCTTCGTCGTAATCTTTTCGATGTTAATTTCTACTGTTTCTGGAGACACGATTCCATGAACTCCTGTCGGTAATCCTGTCACCTCAAGTGTGATGGTATGTTTTCCTTCTCCTAATTCTGTTAAATTAGGTGTTTTCACACGGTAAGTTCCATTTCCTGTTGTGCTTAGAATTAAGCTGTTTGGTCCTTCCAAACGTAGCGCAACAGAATCTGGTAATCCTGTGACCGCATATTCATCACTGTTGATATCCACGTAAATCGGTACATTCGTAATTGTATTCGAACTTGATTGTGGATTTAACGATGTTGAACGCAAGCCACCATTTGCATCAGTTGCTAGTGCGAATAGGAAGATCGTTAAAATAAACGACATTACTAGTAAAAACGATTTACGATTCATCCATTCAGCCATTTGAACGACCTCCTTTGAAGAAGTCACGGACCCAACGGACAATCGTTGGTTCTGCATCTCCTTGGTCTTCAACCACTAGCTGTTCAGATAGAACGGCTACTAATTCGCTTGAACTTAACTCACGGTGTAATTTCTCACGAATCGCAACGCTGACTTTCCCTGTTTCTTCAGAAATAATAATCGTAATCGCATCGCTCACTTCACTTAGTCCGATAGCGGCACGGTGACGCGTTCCTAATTCTTTCGGAATCATCTTATTCTCAGAGAGTGGCAAGTAGCACGCTGCTGCGGCAATCTTGTAGTCACGAATAATTACTGCCCCATCGTGAAGCGGTGTGTTTGGAATGAAAATATTCGTGATCAACTGATTCGAGATATCTGAATGAATCGGAATCCCTGTATTGATAAACTCTTCCAATGAGTTGCCTTGTTCAATCGAAATCAACGCCCCAATACGACGTTTCGCCATGTATTGAATCGCTGTATTCAATTCGGAAATCATGACTTCTGCTTCGTTAGCACTTTCGTATTTACGAGAGAAGAAGTTCGAACGACCGATGTGCTCTAACCCACGACGAATTTCCGGTTGGAAAACGATTAGCGCCGCCACAACTCCCCATTGAATCACGAAGTTCATAATCCAGTCCAAGGTATTTAAGCCTAGGAAGAAGCTGAGGAACTTGATAGCTGCGATGACCGCAATCCCCTTCATCAGGTTAATCGCCCGAGTTCCTTTAATGATAACTAAAATATTATAGAGTATATACCACACAATCAGAATATCAATCAGATTGCGAAAACTCCCCCATGAAAATAAACTGTTCCAATTTATTTGCATAAAGTTAACCTCTCTTCCACCAATATGTACCTTTCTATTATAGCACAGATAGCCCCTAAACTAAAAAGTGCACGATTATTAATAAAACAAGAAAAATCAAGTGAGTTAAAACGTAAATGTTCTCA
>ERZ773013.1828-NODE-1828-length-12182-cov-5.506556_pt1 | contig 12182 bp, 8 predicted proteins | sample MGYA00511670_ERZ773013 | MGnify/ENA primary metagenome ERZ773013 (study PRJEB29015, sample SAMEA2738120) | human oral metagenome | biome: human oral; feature: human-associated habitat; material: saliva | place: China | collected 2257 ...
TGTAACTATATAGATGACGTGGAAGTACCAGCCAATCACACGACACCTGATCCCATAGAACTTAATGAGTTGTTGGCTAAAATGGTTGAAGCTGGATGTGAATATGCCTTTATGGAGTGTTCGAGTCATGCCATTCATCAGAAGCGTATCGGCGGTTTGAAGTTCGCAGGAGGCTTGTTTACCAATCTCACTCGCGATCATTTGGATTATCATAAGACGTTTGAGAACTACCGAAATGCCAAGAAAGCTTTCTTCGATGGCTTGCCTAAGGATGCTTTTGCCATAACAAATGCCGACGATAAGAATGGAATGATCATGGTGCAGAATACCAAAGCAACCGTTAAAACCTATTCTATCCGTTCGATGGCAGACTTCCGTGCACGTATTCTTGAATGCCATTTTGAAGGCATGTATCTTGAGATTGACGGCCGAGAAGTTGGCGTTCAGTTTATTGGTAAGTTTAATGTCAGCAATCTTTTGGCTGTTTATGGTGCTGCAATCATGTTAGGTAAGAAGCCCGAAGATATCCTTTTAGTGCTCAGCACACTTCATAGTGTCAGCGGACGACTTGAACCTATCCACTCACCTGAAGGCTTTACGGCGATTGTTGACTATGCACATACGCCTGATGCACTGGCTAATGTGCTCAACGCTATTCACGAGGTGCTCGACGGAAAAGGCCATGTGATAACCGTATGTGGTGCTGGTGGTAACCGCGATAAAGGCAAACGACCCCTTATGGCACAAGAGGCGGTGCGCCAAAGTGACAAGGTTATCATCACAAGTGATAATCCCCGATTCGAAGATCCACAAGAGATTATCAATGAAATGCTTGCAGGATTGAATGAACAACAGATGCGAAAGGTGATATCAATTGTTGACCGTAAGGAAGCCATTCGCACTGCTTGCATGATGGCCCAAAAGGGAGATGTTGTGCTTGTTGCCGGAAAAGGCCACGAGAACTACCAGGAAATAAAGGGCGTGAAACATCATTTTGACGATAAAGAAGTGCTTCATGAGATTTTCAAAGCATAAAAATAAAGATTAAATTAAAAGCAAATGTTATACTATCTCTTTAGATTTCTTGAGCATTATGGCATCAGTGGGTCACGTATTTGGGGGTATATCTCATTCCGTGCTCTATTGGCTTTGATTCTCTCCTTAGTCATTTCAGCATGGGCAGGAGAGCGGTTTATCAAGTTCTTAAAGCGTAAACAGATCACTGAAACACAACGGGACGCATCAATAGATCCCTTTGGTGTGAAGAAGATTGGCGTTCCTTCGATGGGTGGAGTGATTATTATTCTGTCCATTCTTGTACCAGTTCTCCTGCTTGGAAGGCTGCGTAATGTCTATCTTATCTTAATGATTATCACCACTGTTTGGTTAGGATTCTTAGGTGGTATGGATGATTATATTAAGATTTTCCGCCGTGATAAAGAGGGACTTAAAGGCAAATATAAAATCGTTGGGCAAATCGGTATTGGCTTAATCGTAGGACTTGTGCTTTGGATGTCGCCCGATGTGAAGATAAATGAGAATATAGCCATAGAGCGACAAGGCAAAGAAATGGTGGTGAAACACCGTACTCAGGCCCATAAATCGTTAAAGACTACCATCCCATTTGTTAAGGGTCATAATCTAAGTTATAGCAATTTGATGAGTTTTTGCGGCAAACATAAGGTTGCAGCAGGCTGGATTCTCTTTGTAATTATGACGATTTTAGTCGTGACGGCAGTCAGCAATGGGGCTAATCTCAATGATGGCATGGATGGGATGTGTGCTGGAAACTCCGCGATTATAGGTGTTGCGCTTGGTATTCTGGCTTATGTGAGCAGCCACTTGCAGTTCGCTGCCTATCTAAACATCATGTATATACCTCAAAGCGAGGAGCTTGTGGTCTTCATGTGTGCCTTTATTGGTGCGCTCATTGGTTTCCTTTGGTACAATGCTTACCCTGCACAAGTGTTCATGGGAGACACAGGTTCGCTCACAATTGGCGGCATTATAGCCGTGTGTGCTATTATCATTCACAAGGAGCTTTTACTTCCGATACTTTGTGGAATCTTTTTCGTTGAGAGCTTAAGTGTCATCATTCAAGTTTACTATTTCAAGCTGGGTAAGCGGCGAGGCATCAAGCAACGCATCTTCAAACGCACGCCAATTCATGATAATTTCCGTGTCACCGACGACCAGCTTGACCCTGATTGCAAGTATCTTCTTAAGGCTCCACACAGTCCTAAGCATGAAGCCAAGATTACAATACGCTTTTGGATTATCACGATTATCCTTGCAGCGTTAACCATTATCACATTAAAGATTAGATAAGATGAGTAGAATCGTTATATTAGGAGCCGGCGAAAGTGGTGCCGGAGCAGCTGTTTTGGCAAAGCAAAAGGGTTTTGATGTGTTTGTTTCCGACATGTCTTCAATCCAAGATAAGTATAAAAACTTGCTTGATAAGCATGGCATTGAGTGGGAAGAAGGACATCACACGGCTGATAAAATCCTTAATGCCGATGAAATAATCAAAAGCCCCGGCATTCCAAAAGAGGCGCCGATGATTCAGAAACTCATGGCCCAGGGCACACATATCATTAGTGAAATCGAGTTCGCGGGACGCTATACACAGTCTAAAATGGTATGTATCACGGGCAGTAATGGCAAGACAACAACGACCTCTTTGATTTATCATATCTTCAAAACTGCAGGTTATGACGTTGGTTTAGCAGGCAATATAGGAAAGAGTTTGGCGTTACAAGTGGCCGAGGATCCACACGAATACTACGTTATTGAGCTTAGTAGTTTCCAGTTAGATAACATGTATGACTTCCGCGCTAATATCGCAGTACTCCTCAATATCACTCCCGATCACTTGGATCGCTACGACTTTAAGTTCGAGAACTATGCCGATGCGAAGATGAGAATCCTTCAAAACCAGACGCAGGAAGATAGCTTTATCTATTGGGATGATGACCCAGTGATTCAGAAAGAGCTTGAAAAGTTTGAAACCAAAGCCTTTGTTTGTCCGTTCTCAGAGCACAAAGAGCAAGGTGCTTTCGGCTATATTGAAGATGGAAACTATAAGCTTGACTATCCCACGCCATTCAATATGAAGCAAGAAGAGCTTTCGTTGACCGGCAAACATAACATTCATAACAGTCTCGCGGCAGGCTTAGCAGCTAACATTGCAGGCATAAAGAGCGAGGCAATTCGTAAGGGATTAGGTGACTTCCCCGGTGTAGAACATCGTTTGGAAAAGGTTTGCAAGGTCAATGGAGTGCAATATATCAATGATTCGAAGGCTACAAATGTTGATGCTTGTTGGTATGCTTTAGACAGCATGACCACACCAACGATTCTCATTCTCGGTGGTAAGGACAAGGGCAATGACTACACTCCGATTAAAGAACTCGTGAAGAAGAAGTGTCGAGCAATCGTTTATCTCGGTGCAGACAACAAGAAATTGCATGATAACTTCGATGACTTGGGCGTCACAATCAAGGATACCCACAGCATGAAAGATTGTGTTGAGGCTTGTCATACCTTGGCACAGCCTGGCGATACTGTGCTGTTAAGCCCATGTTGCGCCAGCTTTGACTTGTTCCACAACATGGAAGAGCGAGGCAATATGTTTAAGGACATGGTAAGAAAGTTATAGAAGAGAGGGCAAAGAAAGCTTTATGAATTCAATTTATAGGCTCCTTTAAGCTCGCTGAAAGCAAGAAAGTGTGATTCCTTGAAAGCAGTTTAACCCCTCTTTTAGGTGGGACACATGATTTCATGAAACTTAGATGATGAGTCGTGCTTAATGCATGAGGAATAATCCCATAGTCAAAGCGGCACACAATATAGGCCGTTTTAGTGTGCAATATGGCTCAAAAGACGGCATGAAATGCCCCAAATGATGGCATGAAAAGGCTCAAATCAGAAGATGGGGCGTAGGATGTTGAGAGTCAATAGATTAGCAGTTGAATCTCGCTTGAAATGAAAATGAGCATTGACGCATAGCGAGCGATGCTTTTAGAATAAAGAAAATATAAAATAATATTTGGTAGACGGTGATGGCTTCTGACGCCAATCCTCTATTGCCAAAACCTTCCTCAGCATGCGATGTGGCACTTATTGTAATGGGAAACATCGCGTGTTTAGTTGGTATTACAGGGTAAATAAAAGACAATGTTAGGCAATGATGGCGCGGATAAGACTCTCTTTTTCGAATAGTTATGGACAAAAAGACGCTTAGTAATATTTTTAAGGGCGACAAGGTCATTTGGATGATCTTCTTCTTCCTGTGCATTATTAGTGTTGTAGAGGTGTTTTCGGCCTCTTCAGGACTAACTTATAAGAGTGGAAGTTATTTCTCTCCATTGATCAAACACCTTGGAATCTTGTTGATGGGCATATTCTGTATGGTCATCACGCTTAACATAAAGTGTAAGTATTTTAAGATACTTACGCCCTTCATGTTAGTCATTTCGTTCATCACTTTGATTTGGGTTTTCTTCGCAGGTCAGTCTACCAACGGCGCACAACGATGGGTAAGTTTCATCGGAATACAATTCCAGCCGTCGGAAATTGCCAAAGGTACTCTTGTGTTGGCTACGGCTCAGATACTTAGTGCGCTACAAACGAATCATGGAGCAGATAAGAATGCCTTTAAGTTTATCCTCATAGTGTGTGCCTTTATCGTGCCCCTTATCGGATTGGAAAACCTTTCAACGGCGGCACTTTTGTGTTTAGTTATCTTGCTGATGATGGTCATTGGCCGTGTGCCTATGCGTCAGTTGGGAAAACTAATGGGCGTAACTCTTGCGCTAATCTTAGTCATTTTTGCCGGTGTGATGTTGCTCGGCACAGACCGAGGTGACGTTGAAACATCAAAGAATATGACTGAACAGGTGGCGCAACAAAAGAAAGATGAGGGGCTGTTGGGTAAGATTTTCCACCGTGCCGACACGTGGAAATCGCGCATTGATAAGTTCACTTCTTCAAAAGAAGTCACGCCGGCTGAGGTCGACTTAGATACAGATGCTCAGGTGGCTCATGCCAATATCGCCATTGCTTCATCGAATGTGGTGGGTAAAGGACCAGGAAACAGCGTCGAACGAGACTTTCTTTCGCAGGCCTTTTCAGACTTTATCTATGCTATTATCATTGAAGAGTTGGGCGTAGAAGGGGCAGTTGCCGTTGCAGTTCTTTACATTATGCTGCTCTTTCGCACTGGGCGCATTGCCAGCCGATGCGAGAATAACTTCCCCGCTTTACTGGCTATGGGCCTCGCTTTGCTGCTTGTCACGCAGGCATTGTTTAATATGTGTGTCGCCGTGGGACTTGCTCCAGTCACCGGTCAGCCTTTACCGCTCATCAGTAAGGGTGGAACTTCGACGATGATTAATTGCATCTATGTCGGTGTAATCCTGAGTGTTAGTCGCTCGGCAAAGAAGAAAGGTGAACCAGGTCAGGGCGAGACAAAAACAGAAGTAAGCATAACGGAGTGAGCTTCCGTATTGAAACGTCAGTAAAACGCATTGTAAAAGGAGTGAAAAAAGAAAGTAAAATGGTATAAAACTAATTTTTTTGATTACTTTTGCAATATCATAGTAATTCGTAAAACATGGATAAGGAATTGAGAATAATCATCAGTGGTGGAGGTACTGGAGGGCATATCTTCCCGGCAGTATCTATTGCTAATGCTATCAAAGCAAAGCACCCAGAGGCTAAGATCCTTTTCGTTGGGGCCTTGGGACGCATGGAAATGCAGCGTGTTCCTGCCGCAGGATATGAGATTAAGGGCCTTCCCATCTGTGGTTTCGACCGCAAACATCTGTGGAAGAATGTCGCTGTGCTCTTCAAAATATGGAAAAGCGAGCGCATGGCACGTCAGATTGTGAAACAATTCAAGCCAATGGTTGCCGTAGGTGTAGGTGGATATGCCAGTGGACCAACACTAAACGTGTGTGCAAAAGAAGGAATTCCTTGTCTGATTCAAGAGCAAAACTCTTATGCCGGAGTAACAAACAAGTTGCTTTCTAAGAAAGCTGACAAGATATGTGTAGCCTATGAAGGCATGGAACGCTTCTTTCCTGCGGACAAAATCATCATGACAGGTAACCCCGTTCGGCAGAATGTGCTTGATTCAAAGCTTACCGTTGAGGAAGCACGAGAATCATTTGGTCTCAATCCAAACATGAAAACAGTTCTCTTAGTGGGTGGAAGCTTGGGCGCAAAGACTATCAACGATAGTATGTTGCAACATCTTGATATCATCGGAAAGACTGATGTTCAGTTCATTTGGCAAACAGGTAAGGCCTATTATGAAGGCATTCAACAACAACTTCAGAATGAAGAGTTGCCAAATCTAAAGGTTACTGACTTTATCAGTGATATGGGAGCAGCTTACAAAGCAGCCGATTTGGTCATTAGTAGAGCAGGCGCAAGCAGTATCAGTGAATTCTGTTTGATAGGCAAACCTGTAATCCTTGTGCCTTCACCTAACGTTGCTGAAGACCATCAAACAAAGAATGCGATGGCCTTAGTCAATAAGAATGCCGCCATATATGTAAAGGACAGTGAGGCTGTTAACGTACTACTGAAGACTGCAATCCAAACAGTTGGCAACGCTTCTACACTCGAATCATTAAAAGAAAACATATTAAAACTCGGAAAAAAGAACTCGGCCGACGTCATCGCCGACCAGGTAATAAAGCTAGCATTAAAGTAAATGGAACTGAAAGATATTAAGGCTGTGTACTTCATTGGGGCTGGAGGTATTGGCATGAGTGCCTTAGCTCGTTACTTCATTCATCGTGGTTTGGTTGTTGCAGGCTATGACAAGACGCCGTCAACCCTAACACATCAACTTGAGAAAGAAGGCATGTTGATTCATTACGAAGAGGATATTGAAGAGATTCCTCACGTGTGCAAGAATCCTCAATCGACGTTAGTCATCTACACACCTGCCATTCCTGACACGCACAAAGAACTGCAATTCTTCCGTGAAAAGGGCTTTGAAATCCAGAAACGGGCCCAAGTTTTGGGAACGCTTACACGCAGTCATAAAGGTCTTTGCTTTGCAGGCACGCATGGAAAGACCACTACTTCGACGATGTGTGCACACATAATGCATCAGAGTCACATGGATTGTAATGCCTTCTTGGGAGGCATTTCAAAGAACTATGGCACGAATTATATCTTGTCAAAGAATAGTGATTACATCGTTATTGAAGCCGATGAGTTTGATAGAAGCTTTCATTGGTTGAGGCCATGGATGAGTGTTATCACTTCAACCGACCCCGATCATCTTGATATCTATGGTACAAAAGAGGCCTATCTTGAAAGCTTTCGCCACTATACGGAACTCATTCAACCGGGTGGAGCTTTGATAATCCATCGCAATCTTGAGATGAAACAGCATGTGCAAGAGGGCGTAAAAGTATATGATTACAGTCGTGAAGCGGGCGACTTCCATGCAGAGAATGTTGTGATTGATAACGGAGAGATTTGTTTTGACTTTGTTTCTCCGATTGAAAATGTAGCACGTGTTAATCTCGGTCAGCCCATTCCTATCAATATTGAGAATGCCATCGCCGCCATGGCAATAGCACAATTGAATGGATGTACAGCTGAAGAACTACGTTATGGCATGAGAACTTATGCCGGTGTTGACCGCAGATTTGACTTCAAAATCAAGGATAATAGACATGTGTTCTTGTCTGATTATGGTCATCATCCAAAGGAAGTACTTCAAAGTGCGAGGAGTCTTAAAGAACTATTTAAGGGCCGTAAGATTACGGTTATGTTCCAACCACACCTCTATTCGCGTACACGTGACTTCTATCTTGAGTTTGCTGACGCACTAAGTAACTTTGATGAAGTCATTCTTACAGAGATATATCCGGCACGAGAAGAGCCTATCGAAGGGGTAACGAGTAAGTTGATTTATGATCATCTGAAACCAAACGTAGAAAAAACGATGATTAAGAAGGACGAAGTTCTTGACTATGTGAAAGGTCGAGACTTTGATGTTCTTGTCGTTCTTGGTGCCGGTGACCTCAACAACTACGTTCCTCAGATTGCCAAAATCATTGAAAACAAGAAATAAAACGAAATTAACGGATGCGCATTAGCTGGAAAAAGACCTTCATTGTAACATCAGATGTATTGATAGCAATATATCTTTTGTTAGCATTTACGGCTTTTAATAAGCCCGATGAAGCAGCTCGTTTGTGCACGAAAGTAAACATAAATATTCAAGATGAGGCTACAAATGGCTTCATAGATGCGCGAGAAATTAAGGCAAGATTAGAGAAAGAACAGCTTTATCCATTGGAGAAACCAATGAAATATGTCAATCTTCGCAAGATGGAAGAGGCGTTGAAAGCCAGTCCTTTCGTTAAAACCGCCGAATGTTATAAAACAGAAGATGGCGAGGTTAACATCTCTTTGACTCAGCGAATGCCTGTTGTCAGGATTAAAGCTGCCAATGGTGACGATTATTATCTTGACGATAATGACTGCATTATGCCTAATTCTCATTACACATCTGACTTGATTATTGCCACGGGTAATATCAATAAGTGGTTCGCATCCAATTATATTTCGCCTCTAAGCAAAGCTTTGATGGGCAATGAACTATGGCGTAATCAGATAGAACAAATCAATGTGTTACCCGATCTCGGTGTAGAGCTTATTCCACGCGTAGGAAATCACATTGTTTATCTTGGTCAAATGCCTTTCTATAAGAATAAGGAGAAGCGCAAAGCTGCCGTAGTTGACTTTGTAAACAGAAAGATGAACCGACTTGAAAAGTTTTATAAGTATGGACTTTCTCAGGCTGGTTGGAATAGATATAGCTACATAAACCTTGAATTTGACAATCAAATCATCTGCAAACGACGCGACAAACGACGTGATGATAATGAGAGTCTTGGTGAGGCGTTAGCAGCAAGTGATGTCATCGGAAACGTCGAAGCTGAACCTAAAAAGGAAGAAAAGCCTGAATCTTCTGCGGCAGAATCGCCCACAAAGGCTAAGGAAGAACCGAAGAAGAAGACCGAAAAGAAATCGGAGGAAAGCTCAACCTCTTCTTCGAAAGACAAGGAGGAACCAAAGAAAAAAACGACAAAGAAGTCGGAGAATCATACAGATAAAAAGACCGATAAAGCCGAAGTAAAGGAACAAAAGCCTAAGGATAAATCATCAAAAGACGCTCCGAAGTCGAAAGATAAAAAGAAACAGAAGTAGAATAGATAAAGAATTACGCATGGCAGAATTTATCGTTGCAATAGAACTGGGGTCAACTAAGATCACCGGTATCGCTGGAAAGAAGAACCTCGACGGCAGTATTACCGTGCTTGCTGTGGTCAGAGAGAACTCAACGCAATGCATCCGAAAGGGTGTTGTGTATAATATTGACAAGACGGTGCAGTGTCTTACCAATATTGTTACAAAGCTAAAGACAGCGCTCAAGACGGATATCGCCCACGTATATGTAGGAGTTGGTGGGCAGTCTATGCGCAGTGTACGTAATGTTATCGTTAAAGATCTTCCCTCAGATACCATTGTTTCTCAAGAGATGGTTAACCAATTAATGGATGCTAACCGTACAATGAGTTACCCAGATCGTGAGATTCTTGAAGCCGCTACACAGGAATATAAAGTTGATCAGCAATATCAGCTTGACCCAGTAGGCATTCAATGCACGCGCCTTGAAGGCAACTTCTTGAACATTCTCTGGTTGCGCACCTACTATCGCAACCTTAATAAGTGTTTCGATCAGGCTGGAATAGCCATTGCCGAGATGTATCTTGCACCAATGGTTCTGGCCGATAGCGTGTTGACCGAAGCCGAAAAGCGCGCTGGTTGCGTGCTCGTTGACTTGGGAGCAGAGACAACTACAGTCTCCGTTTACTACAAAAACATTCTCCGTCACTTAGCCGTTATCCCACTTGGAAGCAATAACATCACCAAGGATATCGCCTCTTTACAGATGGAAGAGGCTGATGCTGAGAAGATGAAGATAAAGTATGCCAGTGCTTTTACAGACAATAGTGACATTGATAACAGTCTAATGCTCTCCATAGATGCCGAGCGTCAGATTGAAAGTCGTAAGTTTATAGAGGTTGTTGAGGCTCGTGTTGAAGAGATTATCGAGAATGTTTGGTTCCAGGTTCCAGCCGAATATGCCAACAATCTCTTAGGAGGTATCATCCTAACCGGTGGTGGTTCTAACCTTAGAAACATTGAAACGGCTTTCCGAAATCATACACATATCGACAAGATTCGTATTGCAAAGTTCGTCTCTCAAACGATAAATTCTACTAACGAAAGCATCAATGCACACGATGGAATGATGAATACCATCTTGGGTATCCTGGCAAAAGGTGACATGAATTGTGCCGGACCAGAAATCAAGAGCGATCTCTTTGGAACAACACCTGACGCTAAAACCACCACAACAACAGTGGATTTACACCAGAAACCACGTACACTTAATGAGACAACTGGTAGTGGAGTAGTGCGTACAGAGGCTGAAAAGCAAAAGGCTGAAGAGGAAGAACGCCGTCGTAAGGAAGCCGAATTGCAGGCTGAACTCGAGGCAAAACGTCAGGAAGAAGAGCGACTTGCCAAAGAGAAGAAAGAGAATAGTACGTCTCATAAGCTATTCAAGGAGTTGAAAAGCTTCTTTGGTAAGATGATTTCTGAAGACGAATAACAGCATAAATACATAATTCTGACATCATAAATAGACAATATGGCTGACAATAATCATAAAACTTCGATCTTAGATTTCGGTGAACCCGATAAGGCAGATAGCATCATCAAGGTCATTGGTGTAGGCGGAGGAGGCGGTAACGCCGTTAACCACATGTATCGAGAAGGCATACATGACGTCACGTTTGTACTCTGTAATACGGACAATCAGGCGCTAAACGACTCGCCTGTACCCGTGCACTTACAACTTGGAAAAGAGGGACTTGGTGCAGGAAATAAGCCAGAAAAGGCGCGTCAAGCAGCCGAAGAAACACTCGACGACATTAAATATGCGTTGAGTGATGGCACAAAAATGGCATTCATCACTGCCGGAATGGGTGGTGGAACAGGTACAGGAGCGGCGCCAGTCATTGCTCGTGTGTCTAAGGAACTTGGCATTCTGACGGTCGGAATCGTTACAATTCCTTTCCGTTTTGAGGGCGATCGCAAGATAGATCAAGCCTTAGATGGTGTTGAAGAGATGTCAAAGCATGTCGATGCACTATTGGTTATCAACAATGAACGCCTCAGAGAAATCTATCCAGACCTTACCGTTCTCGATGCTTTCGGTAAGGCTGACGACACGCTTAGCATTGCAGCAAAGAGTATTGCGGAAATAATCACGAATCACGGACTTATAAATCTCGACTTCAATGATGTCAAAACCGTACTTAAAGACGGTGGAGTGGCAATCATGAGTACGGGATATGGCGAGGGCGATGGACGTGTAAAGAAAGCTATTGACGATGCTTTAAACTCACCATTACTGAATGATAACGACATCTTTAATGCCAAAAAGATTCTCTTAAGCATTAACTTCTGCAATGAAAAGAACGATAACTCGGGCCTCATGATGGAGGAAATGAACGACGTTAACGACTTTATGGCGAAGTTTGGAAGTGACTTTGAGATCAAATGGGGACTTGCTTTAGACCCTGAACTCGGTAAACGCGTCAAGGTAACTATACTTGCTACGGGCTTCGGTATAGAGGATGTAGACGGCATGAACAGCCATCTTAAGAAACATACTCAAGAAGAAGCCGACCGCATTGCACAGGAAGAGGAACGCAGAGCAGAGCGAGATGAACGACGAGGACACTACTATGGCAACATCGGTAAGACCAATCAATATAAGCGTAGACCTCATATCTTCTTGTTCCGACCTGAAGATCTTGACAACGAAGACGTCATCTTGGCGGTTGAAAACACACCAACTTATAAACGAACACGCCAGATGTTAGAGGAAATTCGCAATATGGCATCGGGTGCTCACTTGGTGAAGAACGACGAAAAGAATAGTGAAGAGCCTGAACAATCGGTCATTCGCTTCGATTAAGTGTGATTTTTCGGATTGGTAAATGAGGTAGATAATGCCTCACCCCCAGCCCTTTGCTTTCCTCGTTTCGCAGGCTTCACGAACAGCGACC
>ERZ773013.1829-NODE-1829-length-12182-cov-2.516121_pt1 | contig 12182 bp, 8 predicted proteins | sample MGYA00511670_ERZ773013 | MGnify/ENA primary metagenome ERZ773013 (study PRJEB29015, sample SAMEA2738120) | human oral metagenome | biome: human oral; feature: human-associated habitat; material: saliva | place: China | collected 2257 ...
ATAAAGAATTAAAGGATTGGGAATTTCCTTTATTTTAAAGAGTGGGAAACGGTTATTCGGCCCGCTTTAAACGCAGGTTTAGCTGAAGCAATGCAGGCAGGAAGATGAGCATTGAGCAAAGCAATCCCATCCACATCAGACGTTCGTTACCGTGGAAGAGGTCGATAAGTTTGCCGTCGTTCATCTGTGGAAGAAGATTAAACATTACATAAGCCACCGTGTTATTGACACAATGGAATACAATGCCCGGAATAATCGACCGTGTTCTGTAATACATCCAGCCTAAGATAAGCCCCATCAGTGCTGCATGTATAAACTGTGGTACGTTACCATGCACGCCTCCAAAGATAAGTGCCGAGGCGATAATGGCTGCCCAATGCCACCTTTCGTCACTCATATCCAGCAAGCGTCGCAGTACGGCACCGCGGAAAACCACCTCTTCGGCCACTGCCGAAACAATACCAATAGCCACATATCCCAGCGGTTCGCGCATAATATCTTCGAACAATTGTTCCATGGCTTTGGGCATGGTATATTGTATTTGTTCGATAACCCACTCAGAAGGCAGGATAGAACCCAGCGCAGCCGCAGCTACCCATAACAACACAAACCATGGCCTGCCAGCTATCCAGGTACGCGATACGGGCGTCCACTTGCGCCATATAAACCAGCAAATGCTGGACATACCGAAGAGAACGCTTACTGCTGCCATCATTTTTCCTGTTAGCCGAGGTTCCTGTTGCAGACATTGCAGCGCGTCATGAATCGTCTTTCCCTCTATATAAGCAGCAACAAACTGTACGAAATAAATAAAGAACAGTTGTATTAAAAAGAAGACGATAACGTAGAAAACGACATCCAAAAAGTCACGAACGTTTTTATTCATTTGCTTTATCTTGTTCAAAAAGTTTCTTTATCCGGGCTTCATCCTGCTCCAGCTGTGCAGCCAGCAAGCCGATATTGTCGAAGTGTTGTTCCATGCGAATATGATGAATAAAGGCTACTGACAGTTCACTGCCATAGAGATTGCCATCATAATTAAACAAATTTACCTCAAGCGTACGCTCTTGTCCACCAAATGTAGGGCGCATTCCGATGTTCATCATGCCTTCAAAGGTTTTTGAAGGTGCCTTGTCACAATTCTTGTCTGCGATGTTTACCTTTACCGCATACACACTGTTGGACGGCACCAATCGTCCTGAATGCGATACGTCTATATTGGCAGTGGGGAATCCTAATTTCCTTCCTTCCTGATAACCGCTTACTACACGTCCTTCCAGCGTGTAGGGACGGCCTAAGCAACGGGCTGCAAATTCAACGTCGCCACGTAGTAAAGCTTTCCTGATAAGAGACGAGCTGATGTGCTCGCCATGTAATAGAAAAGCTTTGCTCTGGACAACAAGAATGCCCAGTTGCTGCCCGTAGCGCACATAGTCGTTAAAGCTTTCGGTACGCCCACGACCGAAACGGCTGTCATAACCTATCATCAGCGTCTGCACTTTCAGCTTGTCAAGCAGTACCTGTTTCATGAAATTGCAGGCAGTGAGTGAGGCCATTTCACGGTCAAAGTGAAGCACAGCAACGATGTCGACACCCGTTTCTTCCAACAACCGCAGCTTTTCTGTGGTTGTTGTAAGCAGTAAAGGCTGGTTGTCGTTGTGCAGGACCTGTCGTGGATGACGGTCGAAAGTAATAACCATGGCAGCCATGCCTTCAGCCTTAGCCTGCTTGCATACCTGACCTATAAGAAACTGATGTCCGCGGTGCACCCCGTCAAAGAAGCCTATTGTTGCCACGCAGGCCGTCTGGCTTAGCTGGGTATGGTTGTCAACATATATGGTTTTCATTGCTCGCGCTGTTTATATGATGGGCCATAGGGCGTGCAGCCCCGTTTACATGACAAAGTTACGAAGAAACCGTAACAATGACAAGAAAATGGTTTCGTGTTTTAGGGTTCTGAAGTTTTAGGGCTTAAGTTTAAATCTTTATGGTGTATGGTACTTATCATTTTACCATCTTGTATCTGGGTTTACGGTTTTTTGTTAACTTTCGACGGCCGTCAGCCACGCTGCTGACGGCCGTCAAACCTGTTGTACGATGGTCGCCGTACGCGCTGCTGACGGCCGCCGAACCATGAACCATATTGCGAAAAGCGGGTAGCAATATGGCGTTAAGGTATTATAAAATAAGGCATAATCCGTTAGCTATACGTAAGTTAACCAGTATAATACCGTGTATGAAATGCTTGCTGCTTAACATAAACGGTATCACATACCGGCCTGTTGTTACGCCACAGGTGCTATAAGGCTTTTGTTTTTCGGTGTATGCGGTTTATCCCTTTCCACAGTTCGCCGCTGCCTAAAACTACTGTTCCTGTTGCAAAGATGATGGCAAGCCATTCGGTTAAGCTCATGGGGAGCGTACGGAACATACGTCCTCCAAACGTAACGATGAGCCACTGGCCGATCAAAATAAGTACAAGTACAAGCACAAGACCACGGTCGCGCCAGAAATGACGGAAAGCACTGTGTACCGATCCCATGCTTTTGGCATTGAAAAGGTTCCAGAATTGCAGCATCACGAAAGTGGTAAAGAAAAGTGTTAGCTCGTGAACGTCAATGATACTACCCTGTCCGTGACGTTCGCACCAGACGAGGAATAACAGCATTAATATAAAAAAGCTTGTACCACAGAATATAATTCCACGCCACATGCTGTTTGTAATGATAAAGGCTGACGGCTTTCTGGGCTGTTCGTTCATAACTTCACGCGATGGTGGAAGCGAGGCAAGAGCCAGTGCTGCAAACGTATCCATGATGATATTTACCCATAATATCTGCGTTACCGTGAGAGGCATCTCGGTACCTATAACCGCCCCGCCAAGTACAAGCAGCAGTGCTGAGAGGTTTACAACGAGCTGGAAGAAGAGGAATCGCTGAATATTTTTGTAAAGAGAACGTCCCCACATCACCGCCGATGCGATAGAATGGAAACTGTCGTCAAGCAGAGTGATGTCGGAAGCTTGCTTGGCAACCGATGTCCCTGAGCCTAAAGATAGTCCTACATGCGCGTAATTTAATGCAGGTGCATCGTTGGTACCATCGCCCGTAACCGCCACAACCTCTCCGCTTTTCTGAAGCAATTCAACAAGCCTTTGCTTGTCGGCAGGACGGGCCCGGCTCATAACGCGCAGCAGTTTGGCTCGTTTGTAGGCTTCGTCGTCGGTAAGATTCGAAAAATCAGGTCCTGTAATGTGCCATTCTTTTACGTGTCTTTCAGTTTCTTCAGCGTTGTCTCCCTTAGGCCATATACCTATCTGGCGTGCTATTTCTATGGCTGTTGCCGACGTGTCTCCGGTTATCATCTTTACCTCAATGCCTGCCTGGCGACATTGATTGACGGCTGCAGGCACATCGTTTCTTACAGGGTCGGCGATACCTGTAACCGCCTGGTAAATAAGATTGTTATTGCAAAAACATCCTTCACAGCAGGCAAAGGCCAGCGTTCGCATGGCCTGTTTCTGATAAGAAAGCAGTGTTTCCTTTACCTTAAGACAGTCGTTGCCCGAAAGATTCGTCATCTGGAGTACAATTTCTGGTGCTCCTTTTACAAAAGTATAGGTTTTATCGTCCACAGAAACTGTTGTGGCCATGTACTTTGTATTGGTTGAAAACGGCTTCTGTTCGATAATTTTACATTCCTTTCGCAGTTGTTCGTAGTTCTGTCCCTGCTGTTCCAGCCACATCAGAAGCGCACCTTCAGTAGGGTTTCCTATGGGCTTGCCGTTGTCAAGCTCGGCAGTAGTGTTAACGGCAAGCGCTATATAGAAAAGCCTGTTCCAGCTTTTTGCATCGAAATCCAGATGGTTTTGCCTTGCAGGAACATCGGCCTGAAGCATTGATGACACGCTCATACGGTTCTCTGTAAGCGTTCCGGTTTTATCGGTACAGATGACAGTGGTAGCACCCATCGTTTCAGAGGCATGAAGCTTTCGAACTAAATTGTTCGACTTGAGCATGCGTCGCATGTTCAGGGCCAAGGCGAGGTTCACGGCCATCGGCAAGCCCTCAGGCACTGCCATGACGATGAGTGTCACTGCCATCATAAAATAGTTGAGCACCACCTGTGCCATGCCGAAATAATCGTTCGTATGCCACAGTTTGTTCGTAAGGATATCGTGTACGAGGAAGATGACGAACGCTGCGACAGCAACAACGGATCCGACCTTCGAGATGAGTGACGCCAGTTTGCCGAGCTGGATGTTGAGCGGCGTCTTCGTGTGTGTAGTCTCTGTCGACTGCCGTGCCACCTTTCCAATCTCTGTGTTGTCACCTGTCTTCTCTACGATGGCTTCGCCATGTCCGTTCATCACCATTGTGGAACGGAGAATGATGTTGGCGGGATAGGCAGCCCCATGCTTATCCCTGTCATCAGCGTTGAGGCTCTTCGTTGTCAAAGGCTCGCCCGTGAGCGCAGACTCATCCACTTGCAGGTTGACAGCACTGAGCAACCGTGCATCAGCCGGGATCTCATCGCCGACTTCCACAAGAATGATGTCCCCCACGACGACCTCGCGCCGTGGGATCTCCATCACCTTGCCTTCGCGTCGCACTTTCACGGGCTGGTCATCGTTCATCGCCGTGAGGACATCGAACTTCTTCGCGGCGTCGACCTCGAAATAGAAACCTACGGTCGTAGCGAGGAAGATGGCGAGGAAGATACCGAGCGTCTCCATGAAGTCGTTGTTGACAAACGCAAGAACGAGGGAGATGGTGGCTGCGACAAGCAGAATCTCAATGATGGGGTCGCGGTATTTGTCGAGATAGAGTTTCCAAAGGGAAGTCTTCTTTGGCGGAGTGAGAATATTCTCTCCATATTTTTGACGTGAGGCAGTGACCTGCTCACGGTTCAGTCCTTCGCGGTTAATCTGTTCTGTCATGTCTTTGTATAATAATGGAAAGATATATTGTATGTACAAAGTTACATAAATTTGTAGCAACAATGATTTGTTTCTCTGCAAATTTCAGTATCTTTGCAATATCGGACGTGAAATTTCAACATTTTATGAGAAGAACAGGATATTCTTTCTTGACGGCGGTGCTTGTTGTGCTGAGCAGTTGTGGGGGCAAACAAGCGAGTACTGTTCAGAAACCCGTGAGAGTGAAAGTTCAGGAGGTAGGTGCCGTACAGGTGAACGGTGAGAATGCCTACAGTGGAACAGTAGAGGAGGAAAGCGGCGTGAGCCTGAGCTTTCCCATGGCTGGTACCATTCAGACGATGGCCGTGGACCAGGGTCAGATGGTAAGCCGTGGGCAACTTGTGGCTACGATCAATGCCACGGACCAGACCGGTGCGCTTCGGTCAGCCCATGCCGTGACACAGCAGGCGCGCCAGGCCTATCGTCAGGCCCTCGACACCTATAACCGTTCGAAAGGCTTGTATAAGTCGGGTTTCATCTCCGATTCCAAATGGGTACAGGCACAGACGGCCCTCGCTGAGGCCCGCGAAGCCGTACACTCCTCTGCTGCCTTGGAGACGATAGCCCGCAAAGGCATAGGCGACACCCGTCTCACCGCGCCGTTCAGCGGATACATCTCAGAGAGAGTTGCTGATGTGGGACAGAACGTGCTTCCGGGCGTGATGGTGGCGAAACTCGTGCATATCGACCGTGTGAAAATCTCCGTCTCCGTACCGGAGGATGAAGTGAATCAGATACAGAGAGGTGAGATGATGATGGTGCAATGCGATGCCGTCGGGGGCGCTGTTGTGTTCTATGGTAAGGTGATAGAGAAAGGTGTGACCGCTGACCCGCTGAGCCGTACGTATGATGTCAAACTGCTTGTTAATAATCCAGGACACAGACTCTTGCCGGGTATGATTTGTCAGGTCTACTCCCGTTTCTCCCGTGGACAGATGAGTGTTTTCGTGCCCGCCAGTGTGGTGCTGATCAACCCCGACAACAGGATGTTTGTGTGGATTGTGAAAAACGGAAAGGCTACGAAACGGTATATCAACTATCTCGGTGACACCTCACAGGGTATGCGTGTGAGCGGTGGCCTTGTATCCGGTGACCAGCTCATCGTGGAAGGCCAGCAGAAAGTGTCGGAAGGCACGCGGTGTGAGATTATCAAATAGATATAAGTTATCGGTTATCGGTCATGTAGAAGTTATCGATTATGCAGAAGAAACACAGACCATTCCAGGAGATATGCTTGTATTACCGGCAGATCGTCATTCTGCTGGTGACGTGCCTGGTGGCACTCGGCATCTATGGATTGGTGAAAATCAATAAGAATGAGTTTCCCGACTATACCGTGCGTGAGGGTATCGTGGCGGCTGTCTATCCGGGGGCTACTTCGGAGGAAGTGGAGCAACAGGTGACGAAGCCGTTGGAACGTTATATTTTTTCTTATAAAGAGGTTTTGAAAGAAAAGACCGTCAGCTATTCGCGCGACGGCATGGCTATCATCGTCGTGGAGCTCAATGAGAACATCGAAGACAAGGATGAGTTCTGGTCGAAGTTCAAGCACGGTGTGCAGACGTTCAAGAGCACCAGTCTCCCTGTAGGCGTACTGGCTGTGCAGGTTCAGGACGACTTTGGTGATGTGTCTTCAGAACTTATCTCCTTGGAGAGCAAGGACAAGACCTATCGCGAGCTGTGGCGTTACATGACTATTATCCAGGACTCACTCCGTATGGTACCCACGGTAGGTAAGATGAGTCTCACGGGTGTACAGAACCCGCAGATAGATATCTATCTCGATGCCGCGCGCCTGTCGAGATACGGTATCTCCTATGTTGCCGTAGCTCAGGAACTGGCAGGTAAGGGCTTCACGAGTACTGGCGGCAGGTTAGGCAACCGCCTCTATCGCAGTCCTATCCATGTAGACGAGAGTCTGAACACCGTCTACGATGTAGAGAATGCAGTCATCTACACGGACCCGCGCGGAAAGATTGTGCGACTGAAGGATGTCGCAACGGTAAAACTCGAATATCCAGATCTGACAAAATATGTCACGGTGAACGGTACGAAGGCTTTGCTTCTCTCTGTGACGAATAAGGAAGGCACGAACATCTCCACGATGGGATCGGCTATCAACAAGAAACTCGAGCATATCAAGGCTGACCTTCCGGCGGACGTACATATCAGTAAGATTACCGATCAGAAGCAGGTTGTCGACGATTCTATCTACGACTTCCTGCGAGAATTGCTCATCGCCATTTGCTCCGTGCTGCTTGTTGTCGTGCTCATCATGCCACATCAGGTGGCAGCCGTGGCGGCAGCAACGATGCCCATCACCATCTTCATCTCCCTCGGACTATTCTACATCTTCGACTTGGAGTTGAACACTGTTACCCTTGCAGCCCTTATCATGACGCTGGGTATGATAGTGGACGATTCCATCGTGATCATCGACGGATATGTCAACAACCTTGCAGCGGGCATGCACCGATGGGCTGCGGCCGTGGAGGCGACGAGCCACTTCCTCAAGAGTATCTTCTCGGCTACACTGTGTATCTCCATCACCTTCTTCCCGTTCCTCGTCACGATGACGGGTGTGATGCACGACTTTCTGAGGATGTTCCCGTGGGCTATCACCATCGTCCTCTTTGTGAGTATGATTATCGCGCAGACGCTGTTGCCTATCCTGATGTATTTCGCTATCCGCAAGCCTATCGAGACAGGTGTGACGGTGAACGGCAAGAAAGCCTTCAACCTGCTTGATGTCATGCAGCGCTTCTATAACAGAGTCATAGAGAAGTGCTTTGCCCACTGGCGTGTGACGTTGGGTGCGGGTATCGTAAGCATCGTCATCGGCTGTCTGGTTTTTGACTTGCTCCCGCAGAAACTCATGCCTATCGCCCAGCGTGACCAGTTTGCAGTGGAGATCTTCATGCCGACGGGGACGACAGTGAAGGGTACCAATCTGCTCACCGACTCGTTGGAGCATATGATTCGCCGTATCCCGGGCGTAGTGTCCGTGGCTAACTTCCATGGCATGTCGTCACCTCGTTTTCAGACGACATACGCTCCGCAGATTCCGGGAGACAACTTTGCACAGTTCATTGTCAACACGACGGACAATGATGCTACGGAGAAGATTGTGGTAGAGTGCAAGAGGCGCTTCACAAACTATTTCCCAGGGGGCATCGTGAAGATTAAGCACCTCTCTTACAGTAAGGAGGAGAACCCGATTGAGGTACGTATCACGGGTGATAACTTCACAGCACTTAACACGGCTGCGGACAGTATTGAGAACAGGTTACGGTACAGGAAAGGCTTGGAACTCGTGCGCACCGACTGGCGCGAGCCATTGGCTACAACTCGTATTAAACTCAACGAGGATGCCGCTAACCGGTTGGGACTGACAAACGCTTATGTGCAGCTGAACCTGGCACTGCGCTATTCGCCGGGCTTCCCTGTGGCACAGATATGGGATGGTGACTTCAGTGTGAAGACTGTCATCAAGTCGTTGCGCAGCGACTCGTCCACTGTCAATGATTTGCTCAATGAGCAGATTCCGGTACTCGGCGGCTTCCGCTCTGTGCCGCTGCGAGAGATTGCTGCGGTGGAGAACAAGATGGAATACGGGCAGATCGTGCACCGCAACGGTCTGCGTACGATATCGGTCATTGCTGAGGTTGACCCACAATATAATGTGGAGCGCATGAACTCATCTATCATGAAGGAAGTGGCGTCGATGCATCTCCCCGAAGGCGTACAGGTGAGCTACGGCGGTCAGTATGAGACGGATACGGAGCAGATTCCGAATATCGTCGCCGCCCTGGTCATCGCGGTGTGCATCATCTTCTTTGTACTGATATGGCACTTCCGCAATGTACGTGAGTCGTTTATCATGCTCGGCAGCCTTGCGCTTTGTATTTTCGGCGCCTCCGTGGGTATTTGGATGACGGGTATCGACGTGAGTCTGACGTGTATCCTCGGCTTCGTGTCGCTTATGGGTGTACTTGTGCGTAACGGAATCATCCTCTTCGACTATGCCCACGAGCTCTACAACGCAAAGAACATGTCGATGCACGACAGTATCCTCGAAGCCTCGAAGGAGCGCATGCGGCCTATCTTCCTTACTTCGGCTTGTGCGTCGGTGGGTGTGGTCCCGATGCTCCTCGGTGGCAGCTCGTTGTGGATGCCGATGGCTGCCGTCATTTTCCTCGGTACCATCTTCACGATGTTCTTTATTCTCACCGTCATGCCTGTCGCCTATTGGCGTTTCATGGAGGACCCGAAGGTGAAACTCACAAGAGATGTGGAGATGATGAAGGCGTAAAAAGACTTACGCCATTAAATGGTATGTCCCTCCGGCATACGCTCTCACTACCCCTTTCATTTCTAATTGGAAGAGGAGGGCGGTGAGGGCACCGGCGGCAAGGCCTGTCTTCACAGCGATGACATCCTGGCGGAGGTCGTTGTTGGCGTGCAGAACGTTGACGATGCGTTGCTCATCGGCACTGAGGTTAGGAAAGAGCTGGCGCTCGATGCCGTTGCTCCTCGCCTTTTCCAGGACGGCTTCATTCTGCCATCCCATGTCTTCCACAAAATCTTCGGCGGAAGTGATGAGCCCTGCTCCACAACTGCGGATAAGATTGTTGCAACCCTCGCTGTATGGTGCACCTACGGGACCGGGGAAAGCAAAGACATCGCGGTTATACTCTTTGGCAATGCGTGTCGTGATGAGACCGCCGCCCTTGCGCGCACTCTCCACGAGAATCGTAGCATCGCAGAGGCCCGCCGTGATGCGGTTGCGCCGCACGAAGTTAAGCTTGTCGGGCTGTGTGTGAGTCATATACTCTGTGATGAGGCCACCGTGAGAGATCATCTCGTTGGCGGTGTCGCGGTGTGCGGGCGGATAGAGACTGTCAAGGCCGTGAGCCAGCACGGCGACAGTGTCCATGCCATTAGCCAAGGCCTCGCGATGAGCATGGATGTCTACCCCATAAGCCAGTCCACTGAGGATGAGTGTGTCGGGCACGAGCTTATGGAGGTCACGGACAAACGCATGGATAAGGTCCTCGCCATAGCGTGTGCAGTGGCGCGTACCCACGATGTCGATGATGTGGCGCGTGTTAAGGTTGGCAGTGCCTTTGTAGAAGAGCATCAGCGGTGCGTCGGGAGCCTCCTTGAGCCGATACGGGTATTCGTCATCGTTGAGACACAGCACGTTTACGTGGTGTGCCTCGTCCCAAGCTAACTCGTCCTCAATGCGTGTCTGCATCGTGCCGGCACTGTTAAGGTCATCGATAACACGGCGCGGGATGCCTGGAAACAGAGTCGGCAGTTCGCTCCGGCGCTGAAAAATAGCAGTAGCGGAGCCCAACTGCCTATACAGCTCCACGATGGTATTAAGGTGGAAATAGCTGAGCCGCGTAAGGATAGCGGTATTAATGAGTTCCTCTCTAGTCTGCATTTTCCTGATTAAACTTCTCTATGACGGGGAGGAAAGCGTCGTCGTAGTCCTCGCTCTCACCGAGTCGGCCATTGATAAGCATTACGAGCTCTACATCGCCATGGAAACAGAGCATCCCGTCTGCCTCACGGTAAATGTCGTGACTGAAGATGTAGCGCAGTCCTTCCTTGTGCACGTTGATGCAGGATAGCATGAAGTCGTCACACCGCAGCGGTGCCTTGAACTTCAGCGTCATGCGCGCCACAACGGGGTCGACATGCTTCTCCTCATGCAACTTGGCATAGCTGATGCCAAGGCTGTTGATGAAACGGTGACGCGTATGCTCCGTGTAATGGAGATAATTGGCATTGTTGACAATGCCTTCGATGTCGCATTCGTAGTCGCGCACTTCCATGCGCGTGGTGAATAAGTATTTTTTCATAAATATGTGTGTGTCTTGGGGAGGGACCTTGATAGACTGTATAGACTTGATAGACTGTATAGACTCTATAGACTCTATAGACAATGTCTATTCTTGTCTATCCTTGTCTATCTCTGTCTATTCCCGTCTATCTTGTCTATCTCTCTCCTCAGCCTTTCTATTTCCTCTTGTTGCCTGTAATAGGCTTTTAGGGCGCGTTGCTTCAGATCCCCATACTTGGCTTTCCAATTACTGACAGCCGAAAGCAGTTGAGCATTCTCGGCTTTGAGCCGGATACTCTCAGCCTCCAAACTTTTCATCTTGGAATCCTGTTCTTTACGGTAGCCGGTACGGGCTGCATACATGCGCTCCTTGATGCCACCCTCTGTCACAAAGTCTTTCTGGAGCTTCTTAAGATAGGAGTTGATCATGGCATCGACCTGATAGCAGAGAGTAAGACATGTGTTGGCAAACTCCTCAGCCGACCATTTCTCAGCAAAAGACAAATAATCCTTAGGCTCATTGTGACTTCTCGTATACTCTAACAGCATGCTGTAGCGTGCGTCGCCTTCTTTCCATAGAGTATATTTCCCATTATGAAGGAAATCCTTGTAGTCTTCCAAGAGCTCCCTGATACTTCCTCTTGCCACATTGACCAGCTTAAGCTCCATTTCCGTTGACGATTTGCCGTCCTCTGATCCCTCTACAATGTTTTGCTTGCCCGAACGTGCTGCCTGCACCATCTGATCTACCGTGCGGTCTCCACTGATGGGAAGAAACCGTCGACAGAAGATGAAGGTGAGCTGATATATAGCGTCAGATTTATGGTAAAAGTAAAGCTTGCGCCAATCGTTGCCTTGCCTGAGCACTGTTGGGATATCCTTTTCCATTGTTTTTAAAGTCTATTCTGCCTATCCAATCTATTCTGTCTACTTTGTCTATCTTGCCTCTTTCCCCCTCCCTTTCAAGTATTCGTATCCGAAGCGACAGCGGAGACAGTCGTGCCGGTCGCAGTATTCGTTCTTCAGTTGTATCAGGGCCTGACTGTCACCGGCGTTTTCCACCGAGAGCCCTACCTCCTGCCAGTTGCGCGTGATGTGGTTATCCTCGGCCTTCAGTTGTTCAAGGAAGTCGAAGGCGCGGTCACAGAGCGCATCGTCCTGCCGATAGCGGCCATAGGCAAAGAAAATCGGTACAACCGTGTTGATAAGCAAGAGGTTGAGCGAAGCCTCGGAGAGATGCTTCTTGCTGGTCTTACTCTCGCAGCCGAAGGCATAATGGGTTTGCCAGTAGTCCGTGACCTTGGTCATGAGCAGTGTCTTCGCGCTCTTGATATCTTTGCAGTCGATGAGCTG
>ERZ773013.1831-NODE-1831-length-12160-cov-4.669228_pt1 | contig 12160 bp, 7 predicted proteins | sample MGYA00511670_ERZ773013 | MGnify/ENA primary metagenome ERZ773013 (study PRJEB29015, sample SAMEA2738120) | human oral metagenome | biome: human oral; feature: human-associated habitat; material: saliva | place: China | collected 2257 ...
ATCGATAACGCCGGTACCCACTTCAATATGTGCCGTCCGTGCTGTAACCGCAGAAAGAAGCGGCATAGGGGAAGCCCCTGAGGCGCAAAATGTTGCGCCCTGAAGTAGGCGCCATTGACACCTAGATCGTCGGCAGCGACCGACAATTCAATAGCCTGATGAAGGGCATCGCGGCCGCTCAGTCCGCGCCTTCCGTCCCGTGCATAATGTCCAAAGCTCAGGAAACCGAAGGCCTTCATTGTTTACTCTTGAGATTCGAGCCAGTGCTGCGCATCCAGAGCAGCGCGGCATCCGGAGCCAGCAGCAGTAATTGCCTGACGATAGGTATGGTCAACGGCATCACCGCAGGCAAAGACACCCGGAAGGTTCGTTGCGGTACCCGGGTCATTGACCAGGATGTAACCGGCCTCGTCCAAAGCAACCTGACCGGAAAGTACGGCGGTGCGGGGAAGGTGACCGATGGCAACGAAAACGCCATCGGCATCAAGAACGCGAGTCGAATCATCAACGGTGGAACGCAAGCGAACACCGGTGACAGCCGAATCGCCCAGAACCTCTTCGACAACGCAGTTCCATGCGAATTCGATCTTCTCATTGGCCAGTGCGCGATCGGCCATGGCCTTAGACGCACGCAGCTGATCGCGGCGGTGAACGACAGTGACCTTTGAAGCAAACTTCGTCAAGAACGTTGCCTCTTCCATTGCGGAGTCACCGCCACCGACAACGATGACGTGCTTATCGCGGAAGAAGAAACCATCGCAGGTCGCGCAGAAAGAAACGCCTCGACCAGAGAACTCTTCTTCTCCGGGAACATTCATATGACGGTATTCCGAACCGGTCGCCAAGATGACGCTGCGAGCCAGGAGGGTCTCATCCTCAAGGGTGATCTTCTTGATGTCGCCTTCGAGCTCCAGCGTGTAGGCATCCTCGTAGCGAATATCAGCACCGAACTTTTCGGCCTGCTGACGCATATTGTCCATCAGCTCCGGGCCAAGGACACCCTCGGGGAAACCGGGGAAATTCTCAACTTCAGTCGTGTTCATCAGCGCGCCACCGGCAGCCAGGGCACCGGCAACGACAACAGGCTTGAATCCAGCGCGCGCAGTGTAAATAGCCGCAGTGTATCCCGCAGGACCGGAGCCGACGATGACGACGTCGTGGATAGTTTCAGACATGATGTCTCCTTTTGAGCAGGTAACGGTTACTTCACTGACAATTCGCTGACCCACGCCCAGGCGCGGCCATCTTGCGATGTTGGCATCTTACGGAAGGTGATGCTGATCGCTTCAGTTTCCACGGGATGTGCCAGCTTGATGTCCGTCTTGGGAGAGAACGTCGTCGTAGCGATTTCTGTTCCCTCTCGAGGCGTATTGGGATTTACAGCACGTACAACGCCTTCGCCACCAGTTGTCGACGGATCCATATCCAAGGTGATCTCAGAGACCGTTGCCTTCTTCTCGAGCTTCACCAAGATGGTGACCGCGGTCTGGTCCAGGAACTGGTTGTAATCGAAGTAGCGCGAGTGCCAATTCGTCTTTGCGTCGCCGTCAATCATATTGACAGCCATTTCTTCGTGGTCACCCTTATCGTTTTGCCAGGACAACACGGAAACGCTGGAAATGACGGGCTTCTCCGTCGCTGCCTGAGTGGCTTCCTGGGTGGGCTGCCCCGATGCTGAGGCGGATGCCGACGCTGATGAGCTTGGCTTAGTGACCGAGCTGCTGATATCGCTGTGCTTGACCGGGCTGAGGGCGGTTGCACCCGCCCAGATCGTAGCGATCACAGTCAGAACTGCGGCAAAGATAATCGTGGGTCGCGTGGGGTCAATTCCCTTTTCGCCCCCATTTCCCGAGGCCGAAGAGCGTGAGTGTTCATCGTGGCCGTGAGCATCGCCGGAGTTTCCACGGCCACCGCCGGAGCCTCCGTTACTGCCTCCGCCGGCCTCGGAATGACCGTGACCGGAGGAGCGAGTCGGGGTGGCAGCCGCGCCAGAGCCCGCAACGGATGCTGCAGCCCCTCCGACAACCGCGCCCTCGGCAAAACCGTGGGGAAGCGGAGCGGGGATGCGAGAAGTCGATTCCTGATGCTGAGCCTTAGCGGCGGCCGTCTCAGCCGAGGCCTCGGCAGCTGCGGCACCCAAGGGGATACCGGCGGGCGCAGTTGCGTCGACGTCGTACATGCGCGCGGTTGCGGGCAAGGTTGGGACGATGGGGTGTTCGGGCTTTGCTTGGCTCATCTGGACGCTCCCTTGGGAACCGCGATTGCTGTGAGGAAGGGTTGGGACATTCGCAGGTGTGTCCTGCTGGGGTGAATGAGACGATGCCGCAGGGTGGCCCTCGCCGTCGGGATGAACAACATCATCGAAGGTCGGCACCGAAAGGTCAACAGAAAGGGGAACCCAATGTGGCGTTCCTTCACGGGGAGTGTGCTGATCCTCGGTAGCCATGGTTTCCTCCTGAGGGGACGGTGCCACACCATTATGAACGCTTTGCGGTTCAGGTGTAGGCTGCGCGGCCGAAAGCAGGTCACATACCGCGATCGGAAGGTGTAAACGCTTGAGCAGGGGACGAATACTGGTTGAAGATTCTTGAGGATTGATCACACGCATTGCGATCATGTACACGACGGTGACGATGATGGCCACCACGCCGAACTTCACACCCGAAAGCAGCCAGCGCAGGATCTTCGAGGACAGGGTCGTGTAGATACCCATGAGCCAAAGAGCGCCAAAACCGATACCGCCGGCGATGATCGCACACCCAACGTAGGTGAGGTAGGAGCGCGTGATTTCCGAGGAATTCACGTAGCTGTTGCGCTGTCCGACCCAGCGCATCGCAATCAAACCCTGAACGATTCGGCAGACCGTTTCGCCAAGAGCCGCACCGATTACCCACCAGCGCACGCCGGTTGCGAAGTAGATCGACCAACCGACAATGATCTGCAAGATCGTCGGAACAATACCCATCAAGAAGACAGGCTTGGCATCCTCGTAGGCGAAGAAGACGCGTTGGCTCATCAAAACGATGCCCGTTGAGGCCACACCGGGCATGAGGGAGACCAGGATCAACGCGTAGGAAGAAATCAGTTCGGGACGGGCGGTGTTTGTAACAACAAGCTGCATCATGGGAGCCGCGCCCGCCATGAAGATCGCGGCGGCAAGTACCGTCAGTGAGGTAATTAGGCGAATGCCTGTGTGGTAGTGCTCGGCAACTTCTTGGTCGTTGTCGTCGGCGACCGCGTAGTTCAATCGCGTAAAGATCGCGGTTGCAAGAGAAACAGTGATGACCGACTGCGGCAGCATGAAGATTAGGAAGGCGGCCGAATATCCCGCCAAGCCTGCGATAGGCATGGGGTTCTGGTTCAGGTAGTTATCCGCAATTGAAGCGATCGCGTTCGTTGAAAGAACACCAACCTGAGACACACCCAAGGTCGCGAAAGTCCAACCCGCAACCTTAGAGGCGGAGCCAAAAGACGTTCCACGGAAGTGGAAATCGGGCTTGAAAGAAACTCCCGCACGCCGCATGGGAATGAAGAGCACCAGAGCCTGGCAGACCACGCCCAAAGTGGTTGTGATCGACAGCAGCCAGAACTGAGGGGATGTGAAGTCAGAAATTGCGAAATCCTCGTGGGCGCCCCACAGAATGAGGAAAGCCACCAGACCCGCGATTGCAATGATGTTGTTGAGCACCGGCGCCCACATGTAGGGACCGAAGACACCGCGGGCATTGAGCAGCTCGCCCAAGAGGTTGTACAGGCCGTAGAAGAAAATCTGCGGGAGACACAAGAACGCGAAAGCAACGGCAAGTGAGCGGATGTCTTGGCTGTATCCCGGTGCCATGATGACGATGAGTACGGGCGCCAAGAGCGTTGAGACGAAGGCGACCAGGAACAGAATTGTTCCGGCCAGAGTAATCAGTCGGTTGATGTAGACCTGACCCTCGTCGCGTTTGAGTGCGCGTACGATCTGGGGAACCAGGACCGCATCGAAAACGCCCGATGCCAGCAGATTGAAGATTGTGTTGGGAAGAGTATTTGCCGTTTGGAAAGCCGCGGAGACCGCGCCACCGGCAGAACCCAGGGCCGCCAAGAGCATGGCGGCTTTAATGAAGCCAAGGACTCGGGAAACCATTGTTCCCGAGGCCATCAGTACGCTGGCTCGAAGAAGTGAGCCGTTGCGGGCCTGGCTTTCACTCATTCTGATCCTCTACATCTGGTTTGGGTGAATCCGAGCTTTCCGGATGATCCGGGTGACGCGGGGGACGTCCTGCTTGGACAAAACCGCCGCTGGAAAGTGGAACGTTCACTGTGCCCTTTTCGACGCCGCCCATTCCGGGAAGATGCGAAGACTCTTCGGTCTGCGAGGACTTCAAACGACGTCGAATGGTCCGAATGATGCCGCCAAGGAAAGCGATTCCTACAATGACGGTCATGACCGCAGTGGCTGCGTCTTCCCATCCCGCGCGCATTCGCACCAGGACTTTCTGGGAATCATCAAGAACAGCTCCGCTGGGCGTTGACACCTTATAGGTCACGCGAATATCCCCCGAACCAATTGCCGTGACTGGCACATCCACATTCGAGGAGGAATTCGCGGGGATCGTGGCCGTTCCCGTGCTGGTTACGCGCAGGCGGGGGTCACTGGGAAGCAAAGTCACTTCGACATTGACTGGCCAGGGAAGTGAATTACGCACGCGAACGGGGAAATTTGCGCTCTTGTTAATCAGATTGACGGCATTCGAGGATTCAACCGAAACGGAGGACCTGAATGTATCAAGTGCCTGCGTATTTGCAGTGATCGTCTGACTTTGCTGGTCACCCGCATCCGCTTGGAGCGCACTGGCTACGGTTGAATTCAATTGAAGACGCGCGGCATCGACATTCTCTGTGGCATCGGCCAAGGGAAGAGCGTTTGAATATGCTGCGCTCAGTCCTGCCGTTTGCGAGCGCAGTGAGTCAGAAAAATGCGCATCCTCAACGGGGTTACGGTCAATATCGGTGGCCTCGGAATCCGTCAGTTCACTGAAACTGGTCCCCTTAACCCAGCGGTTATCAAGGATCGCACGAACACGCTCAATGCGATTCTCATCCAGCGAGGACCCGCGCTGAAGCGGAACAAATAGGGTGCGCGAGAAGTTTGGGCGCTCGCGAGTGATCATCGCGGTCAAAGCTGTCAGGAACTGCTGAGTATCCAGCTCATCATCAACGCTTTGCGCATCCCACGACAAAAGCTCACTCAGGTTGTCGATTGAGGCAAGAGCAGTGACCGTGTCCCCAGACTGAGCAGAGTCACCCGTGTGGGTCTGGCCGTCAGATGAGAGTTTGACCTTGGCCATTGAGGTGAAGTTCTGCTCTGAGCTTGGCGCCAGTTGCCCGGGAGGAGCAATCACAGTCGAGGCGTATTTGCTGTTGAGCGCTTGGGTACCCCAGCTTTGCGAGGCAGGCCAGGAAACATTTGAGATCAGTGTTGGCCCGGAGTTGTCGTTATCTGACGAGGCCGAGCTTGAGTCCGGCGAGGGAGTGGCGCTAGGTGATTGCGAACTTTCGCTTGAGGGAGTTGCGCTTGAGGACGAAGAAGCAGAGCTCGTGGGAGAAGTAGACGCATTTGAACGCGAGGAAGGCAGGAGAGCCTTGACCTTGCTGACGGAGGTTGGAACCGAGGCGCGCGATGAGGTCAGGTAGTCCATGACCGCGTCATTGTTGAGCGTGGTTGCCAAGGAAAGGTCTGCGTCGTGGCTGGGCAGAGCAACCAATTCTTTCGTGCGCTCAAAGAAAGTTTGGAGAAAGGCCGCGCGAGTATTGCGATCTGCCGTGATCTCAGCCTCGGAACGCGCAGTGGGCGAGGAAGACGCACTGGGCGAAGCGGAGGCGGTGGCCTCGGAAGAAGAGGAAGTCGAAGGAGAGGCTGCCGAGGAGGAGACGGAGGGGAAAGCGCGAGTTGAACTTTGGTCTTCGGGGACCATGAGCTCACGGACCAAAGTATCTGAATCGGTCGCGAAGGTAACACCGGTCATCGATGCTGCGGACAGAATCGAATAGGAGTCGGTGGGAGTTTGCGGCGTTGATTCGGTCCACGGGAGCAGGACATTTGCGCGAGTGGGTTCAAGGGAATAACCCGAATCCCACACAAGGATTGAGCGATCAGACCCGCGAGTTTCATCGCCTTCAACAACGATGGTGATTCCACGCGGTCCCCACTCGAAATCTGATCCGAAGGGAAGGGATTCAAAGGGGATTGTGATGTGGAAGGTTTGCTCGGAGTGAGGAGCAATCGTTGCCTCAAGGGTCCCCGCGTGAACGCGCCGACCCTGCCAGCTCTGGCCTGAAAGGTATGAGGAAAGCTCCGGTGCGGTCACGGGTGAATAGGTCTGGACGTAGGCATCTAGCGATGGGTTCGTGACGGGCTTATCTGACAGGTTTCGGACCACACCCGATACCTGCAGATTGTGCTGCGAGGTAATGACCCGCGGTTCCAGCCTATTGATTCGTACGTCAATTCCCGAGGCCTGACCCGCATCCCCCAAGATCTGCGGTCGCGTTGTTGATTGGGGCTCGAGTGCAGAAGGAGAGGTGGAGCGCGAAGAAGCCGAGGCCTGTGTCCCCTGAGTTCCCTGAAGGTGCGTGGGCAGTGCGTGAGCGCTCGCGGGGGTGGTCCCTAGGAGCAGCAGTGCGCTCAGAGGCAGAAGAGTCAGTGCGTATCGAGCTGCTGGCGGCTTGATCATGATGCATCCCGGTAGAGCAAGTCCAAAGCGATACCGACAATGCGCCTTTCATTGGGATAGGCCAGCTCATGGGTGAGGTCGCGCAAGGGAACCCACGCGGCATCTTCGGCCTCGTGATCGGGGTCGCCCTCAACGGTGATGGAGCCTGAAATGTAGCCCATTAAGTAGTGGTGAACGACCTTGTGAATCCGTCGATCTGCACCTGAGAACCAATAGTCGATTGATGCCAGGTGACGAATAATTCGCCCGTGGATTCCGGTCTCTTCGGCGACTTCGCGCAGAGCGGCTTCCTCGGGAGACTCACGGCCTTCAAGATGTCCCTTAGGGAGGCACCATTCGATCTTCCCCGAGCGATTACGGCGAGCAATGATCGCCGCATAGGGCTGACCATCACGAACATCGACAACGATGCCGCCCGCGGAGGTTTCGGAAGAAACGGGAAGGAAATGGGGTGTCGGTTGGACCGTGCGCAAAGAAGGATTGCGACGCGGAGGCCGGGGCACTCCGGGTCGTAAGGCTTCAGAAGGCACAGTCATACCTCCACTTTAGGCGGGATTGGGGCTCTTGGTCAGGTCGCACCATCGGTCAAGTGGGAATTACCGCAATTTTCGTGTGTCAGAAGGTCAATTGGTGCGACCTTCGGCGCATGTCAACCGAAGACAAGGCCGTGGTGCGGATGCATCAAAGATGCGGAAATCATGGCATGCTGGAGGGGATGAGTACACAACTTTCGCGAACGATGGGTCAATCCCGCTCTCACGCCCCCCTTCCCAGCGGTCTAGGCGAGGGCGATCTGGGTCTATTAATGGCTCAGGCACAGCAGGCTTTTTCCCACCTTCCCAAGGAAATCCTCGAGCTCGGTGAAATTTTTGCCGAAGCTGGAGAGGAAATCAGCCTGGTCGGTGGACCGGTTCGCGATGCCTTCTTGGGACTCACTCCCCACGATTTTGATTGCACAACTTCTGCGCGTCCGGAGAAAACTGAGAAACTACTGGCGCAGTGGGGGAATGCAACCTGGGATATTGGCCGCGAGTTCGGGACTATTGGTGGTCGCCGTGGAAAGCTGGTCGTTGAAGTTACGACCTACCGCACGGATTCGTATGAGGTCGGTTCGCGCAAGCCCGAGGTCGAGTATGGCGAAACTCTGGAAGGCGATCTGACGCGGCGTGATTTCACCGTCAATGCGATGGCTATGCGATTGCCTCAGATGGCTCTGGTTGATCCCCACGATGGCCTTGGCGATTTAGCTTCGGGGCGTCTACGCACCCCCGTTAGTGCTCTGCAGTCCTTTGATGATGATCCGCTGCGGATCATGCGTGCGGCTCGCTTCAGCGCTCAGCTGGGTATTGATGTTGATGAAGACGTTATGAACGCCATGGAGTCAATGGCCGGACGTCTTGAGATCGTTTCCGCTGAACGTATCCGCGCGGAACTTGAACGACTCGTTATTTCGCCGTGGCCCAGGCGCGGTTTGGAATTGATGGTCCACACCGGGGTTGCAGATATCGTTCTGCCTGAATTGTCTGCTTTGGTATCGACCGTTGACGAGCACCATCGTCACAAGGATGTTTACCAACATACGCTGACCGTTTTGGATCAAGCGATCGATTTGGAAACGGATGCCGATGGCCCTGTTCCCGGTCCAGATTTCATTTTGCGTTTCGCGGCACTCATGCACGACGTGGGCAAGCCGGCCACGCGTCGCTTTGAATCCAATGGCACGGTGTCATTCCACCACCATGAATTAGTGGGAGCGAAGCTCACTCGTAAGCGGATGAAGGCCCTGCGTTTTGATAAGGCAACGATTGATGCCGTTTCAGAACTGGTTGCCCTGCACCTGCGTTTCCATGGCTACGGGGAAGCGAAATGGACGGATTCAGCAGTTCGCCGTTACGTTGCCGATGCGGGAGAGCTTCTTGAGCGCCTGCATCGCCTGACGCGTGCTGATTGCACAACGCGTAATAAGCGCAAGGCAGCCTATCTGTCTGCTGCCTATGACGACCTGGAAGAGCGTATTGCCGCTCTTCGTGCCCAAGAAGAACTCGATGCTATTCGCCCCGATCTTGATGGCGATCAGATCATGGAAATCCTTGGTCTGCGTCCTTCGAAGGCCGTGAAGATGGCCCGCGATTATCTTCTGGATCTTCGAATGGAACAGGGGCCTTTGGGCGAAGAAGCGGCGCGCGAAGCACTCCTTGCGTGGTGGGCATCGGATGAAGTTCGAGAGATCGCCGCGGAGTATCAAGCGCAGCAGGAACGCTGGGAAGCAAAGGCCGCCGAAAAGAAGGCGCGCAAGCGTCGTTCTGCCAGCGAAAACTAAGCCGATCCGGAGCTTGCTTTAGGCAATATGCATGCTTTCTGCGTAGGCTAGTCACGATCACCTATGCTGAAAGGCTGGTTTTTCGTGGCACCTTCTAACGCAAACGACGACCGCGGACGTCGACCTCTTCCCTCGCGGGCCGAGGCCACTCGACGTCGGCTCGCAGAGCAGGCCCGTCGCGATGGAGAGGGAACGATTCCTAAGACTTCCGCATCCTCGACACCCTCCGCACCCAAGCGGACTTCCGCAGCTGCGCGGGTCTCAGGCGGGGCCTCGGCGCGCACAGGAAGCAGCAGCGAGGGGCGACGTACAAGCACCCAAGGCGCTAGCTCTTCGTCGACAAGTAGTGCGCGTAAGCGTCCCACTCGCCCACAAAGCGATCGCGAGGCCTCGGCAGCAGCAAGCCGCGCGCGTGCAAAGAAGGGCCCAGCAAAGGGCGGTAAGGCAAATAAGGGGAAGAAGAAGCGGAGTCTGGGCGCACGTATCGGCCGCGGAATCCTCTTTACTTTCCTTGGGCTGATCATCGCGGGGCTGGGGACCTTCTTGGTTGCCTATGCCGCGTTGACGGTTCCCCAGGCTGATCAGGTTGCGCTCGCGCAGACCACAACTGTCTACTACTCCGATGGCACCACCGAAATGGGCCGGATGTCGCAGGTCAATAGGAAGATCATTGATTCATCGACCCTTCCAGACTATGTTGCGCATGCCGTTGTTGCCTCGGAAGACCGGACTTTCTACACGAACTCCGGCGTTGATCTTAAAGGTATTGGACGCGCACTGGTCAACAATATTAGGGGCGGGGCGCGCCAGGGTGCGTCGACCCTGACCCAGCAATATGTTGAGCGCTACTACGTTGGGGAAACAACCGGTTATGTGGGTAAGGCCAAGGAGGCAATTCTTGCCCTCAAGATCAACCGCGAACAGTCCAAAGACCAGATCATCGGCAACTACCTCAACACCATTTACTTTGGGCGTGGAGCCTACGGAATTGAGGCCGCATCCCAGGCTTACTTCGGTCACGAAGCAAAGGACCTGACCCTTTCCGAGGCCGCAATGATTGCCGGCATCATTCCCGCTCCTTCCGCGTGGGACCCGGCAGTTGATGAAGAGAAAGCGCGCTCGCGGTGGACGCGTGTCATCAATCTGATGGTGGAAGACGGGTGGATTTCCCAGGCCGATGCGAATGCGGCTGAATTCCCCAAGACCATTGACCCCGATACTTTGGGCGGGCCGACAATGGAAGGTCCGACCGGTTATCTCATGGAACAGATCCGTACGGAACTTGCCCAAGAGGGTGGTTTCACGGCCGATCAGCTGGCAACCGGTGGATACCGAATCATTTCCACAATTGATAAGGAGAAGCAGGATCAGGCGGTTGATGCTGCCGAGTACATGTACACGGTGCGTGGGTGGAATGAAGACTCCATGCACGTGGCTTTGACGTCATTGGATCCCGCTACCGGTGAGATCGTTGCCGAATACGGCGGCAAGGACTACCTCAAGCGCCAGCAAAATGGTGCGACGCAGGACATCATGGCTGCTGGTTCGACCTTTAAGCCCTTCGCCTTGATTGCTCATGCCGAACAGGGCGGGTCGATCTACGACACCTACGACGGTTCCTCGCCGAAGACCTTCAGTGGATTGGCACGTCCGGTGAGTAATGACTCAGGCGTGTCCTGGGGTCGACAGAACCTGGTCAATGCAACGAAGAATTCAATTAACACGGTTTTCGTTGGACTCAACCAGGAAGTTGGATCCGCAACAACCAAGCAGGTTGCTGTTGAGCTGGGCATCCCCGAAGACACCAACGGCTTGGATGACTCCCTGCTGAATGTTCTGGGCTTCGCGGCGCCTCACAATATCGATCTGGCTCACGCTTATTCGACCATTGCTTCTGGCGGTCAGCGAACCACCCCGCACATCGTCCGCGAGGTTCAAAACTCTGATGGTTCAAAGGTCTTCCAGACCACCGTGAATCCGAAGCAGGTTTTCGATACGAAGACCATGTCAACGGTCCTTCCGGCGCTGCAGGCGGTGACCGCTTCAGGTGGTACAGCCGAGGCCGCAGCAGTTCTCAAGCAGGATAGCGGCGGAAAGACGGGTACCTCGGAAGAACAGAAGACCGCACAGTTTGTTGGTTTTACCCCGAGCTTGGTCACTGCCGTTAGCATGTACCAGCTCGATGAGAATGGTAGCCCCGTGTCGCTGACAAATATTGGCGGTTTGGGCCAATTCCACGGCGGTGACTGGCCGGTAACCGTGTGGGTGCGCTACATGAAGGCAGTGAGCGCGAACGATACGAAGCTCCACTTCGACTGGTATAAGCGTCAAACCGCGACTCCGGTGAATCCCGCACCGGTCGCGACGACCACCCCCACTCCAACTGAGGAAACACCAACACCTACTCCCGAGGCGACCCAAGAAACCCCTGGAGCTGAGGTTCAGCCAACCGTTACTCCTTCTGCCCAAAATAACGGCGGAAATGGTGGAAACGGCGGCGGTTCTAACGGCGGGGGCTCATCGAATGGTGGTGGCGGACGCCCCGGTGGCGGTGGCGGTCCGGAGTAAAGCCTTTTCGGGTATAACAAAAGCCGGGGCAATCCCTTTCGGGATGCCCCGGCTTTTGTATAAGCCTTGTCAGACTGTCACTTCACGGCCAGAACGCGAACCTTGAGGTTTGCGCGAACATCGGCGTGGAGGTTCACCGTCACGGTGTGGTCACCGGTGGTCTTGATCGGGTCGGTGATGATCACGCGACGACGATCGATGGTCTGGTTCAGCTGTTCCTTCACTGCGTCAGCAATCTGAGCGGCAGAAACGGAACCGAAGAGGCGTCCGTGTGCACCGACCTTGCTGTTCACGGTCACAACCGCGGCCTGCAGGGCGTCGCGCACGAGGCGTGCATCGTCGACGGAAGCGATCTCACGACGGCGGCGAGCTGCTGCCATCTGATCGATCTGTGCCTGTGCACCCTTGGTCCACTTGGTGGCGAAGCCACGGGGAACCAGGTAGTTACGGGCGTATCCAGACTTGACCTCGACGACATCGCCTGCGGAACCGAGACGTTCCACATCGTGGGTGAGGATGAGCTTGGTAGTTGCCATTTTTCAGTCCTTCCCTT